>Ga0078894_10002360_pt1 | contig 14342 bp, 10 predicted proteins | sample LauGreSu1BDMLBSD_2_FD_67506 | JGI IMG/M metagenome (GOLD analysis project Ga0078894, IMG submission 67506) | Freshwater lake microbial communities from Lake Michigan, USA - Su13.BD.MLB.SD (version 4) (version 4) | ecosystem: Environmental > Aquatic > Freshwater > Lake | place: Lake Michigan...
CCCACGCCCTGAACCCGACCCGAGTACAAGACCTGCATGCGCCAGCGCTTCATGGATATCCCTACCGTCGCGAACCTTTCAATCCAGAGGTTTTAACCCCCCGGAAAGGCGCGAAACTTAGCCACAGCACCATCGGAAGGCGCAATGAGTATTTGCCTTCCCACCCGGTTCAGCGACCCACGGTCCAGACCCACCCCAGCGAACGACGGCTTGCTGCTGAGTCCCTGCCGGGTAGCCTGTCCTGCGTGAAGTTCACGCGATTGTTCCGCAGACTCAGCGCTGGCGCTGTGGCGTTGGGCCTTTTTTCGTCGACCCTGCGGGCTGAGGGCCCTCTGGACCGCCTCACCGCACTGGCGGCCGGAACCGCGGATACCACCCTGCGCCTCGACGTCCTGCGCGGCATGGAAGCCGCCCTCCGCGGACGCAACGGCGTGAGCGCTCCTGCAGGCTGGACCGAGTTGGAAACCACCCTCGCGGCCGCACCGGACGAGGAAACCCGCCGGTTGGCCCGGAATTTGGGCACTGTCTTCGGCAGCCCCCGAGCTTTGGAGACCCTCCGCACCATCGCCGCCAACCCCCAGGCTGCCGGCGCCGACCGGACCGCCGCCGTAGATACCTTGCTCCGAACCCGGGATGCGGCCTTGGTGCCTCTGCTCCAAAAACTCACCACCGAAGCCGGAGTCCGAGCCACGGCGATTCGCGGTTTGGCCGCATTCGATGACGCCAAGACTCCATCGGTCCTTCTCGCCGGATTCCCCCAGTTCAATGCTGCTGAACAAAGGGATGCCCTGAACACCTTGGCCTCCCGCGCGGCTTATGCCCGACCTCTGGTGGAAGCCGTCCGCTCAGGCGCGGTTCCCAAGGCCACGTTGACAGCAGACCTCGTCCGCCAGTTGCGCTCGCTCAAGGACGCCACCCTGGCCAGCGACCTGACCCAGATCTGGGGCGTGATGAAAGAAACCAGCCCGGACATGAAGGCCGAAGTGGAACGGGTGAAGAAGCTCTACTGGGCCGGCGGTTCCCAACCGGGAGACGCACCGCGCGGGCGGGTGGTCTTCAATCAGGTGTGCTCGCAATGCCATCACCTCTTCGACACCGGCGGCCATGTCGGCCCGGACATCACGGGCGCCAATCGTGCCGACCTCGACTACTTGCTCCAGAACATCCTCTATCCCAACGCAGTGATTCCCAACGAGTACCTCGCTTCCACCGTCGAGACGAAGGACGAGCGGGTGCTCACCGGTGTGATCAAGTCCCAGGACGCCAACGGGATATCGCTGCAGACAGCCAATGAGTTGGTCACGGTGCCCCGTGCGGAAATCCGCAAGATCGAGGCCACTGCCGTCTCCATGATGCCCGAGGGCCTCATCGCCAACCTCACGGAACAGCAGACCCGGGATTTGCTCTATTACCTAAGCCGGCCAGGTCAGGTACCATTGCCCGCCGGTACAAAGTAAGCGGTCGCGGGCCTGGTGGCCCCCATTTCACCCACCTCAGATCACAGGCGATTGCCGCCCAGAGGTCCGACGGGCTTCTGGGTGACACCCGGACTTTGAAGCACCTTGCTGTAGTCGTCGCAGGCCACCGAATACTGGAATCCTTGGCCCGTTCCCGCCGCTCCGAAACGGCCCCGCTTGTCGAGGGCGATGAAGTTGATGCTGAGGTCGTAGCCCTTGGGGTCCATGGAGGCGATGCGGTGCAGCGTGGCCAGGCAGGCTTCGGTTGGAGACATGCCTTGGCGCATGAACTCCACCACCAAGAACGAACCACAGTAGCGCATCACATTTTCTCCGATCCCAGTGGCCCCGGCCCCGCCCACCGCATTGTCCACATACAGACCGCCGCCGATGATGGGTGAATCCCCCACGCGTCCCGGAATCTTGTAGCCCCAACCCGAGGTGGAGCAGGCACCGAAGATGTCTCCCGACGGGCTTAGCATAAGGAGGGCGATGGTGTCGTGGTTCGGCGCCTTGGCCTTCTCTGCCTCCTGCGCCTTCTTCCAGTTTTCCCAAGCCGACTTCTGACCCGGTGTCACCGCCGGCCCCTCCTCGAACTTCCTCTCCCGCGCGAACCGCTGCGCGCCCTCGCCCACCAACATGACGTGGCGGGTTTCCTCCATGACCCGGCGAGCGATGGACACCGGGTGCTTGAAACCCTCGACCGCGGCCACGGATCCGGCTTTGTGTCCCGGACCCGACATGATGCAGGCATCCAACTGAACCACACCATGGGCCGCAGGAATCCCACCAAGCCCAACGCTCGGATTGGACAAGTCGGCTTCGGCCAAGCGAACCCCTTGCTCCACAGCGTCCAGGCCGGATTTACCGGAGCGGAACACCTCCAAAGTGCGGTCATTGGCCGGTTTGCCAAAGGGCCAGGTGGAAATCACCAGCGGGGGCTTCGCCGAAGGGTCGGCTTCCCGTTGCACGCCCTTGCCCGACTTCTTCTGGCTGCCCGACTTGGAATTTGCGACAGCCAACGAACCGTCCGCCAAGGCCACCAACGACGAACCAATGAATGCCCTTCGAGGAATCTTCATGACAGGAGGCTCCTCAAGAAACGCCCCGATGCAAGCATCCGCAGGGAATCTGCCAGAATTTCATCCATCTTTTTCGGCAAGCATCCAAGGCAAGGATTCCGCAACGGGCACCGGTCCGGAATTTCGCGCCTGTTCAGAGCTGTGATGGGTCGTTACTTTGAGCGCGAACATTTATGGCGGCCGAGACGCTCATCATCGTACCGACCTACAACGAGCGGGAAAACCTGCCCGATTTGGTCCGCCGACTCGGCGCCTTGACGGTTCCCGTGGACGTTCTGGTCGTCGACGACAGTTCGCCGGATGGCACCGGACAAATCGCCGATGAACTGGCCGCTCGGCACCCCTGGGTCCACGTGTTGCACCGCACGGTGAAAGACGGCCTGGGCCGGGCTTACGTCGCGGGCTTCCAATGGGCACTGGCCCGCGATTACGCCTTCGTCTTCGAGATGGATGCCGATTTCTCACACAATCCGGCAGACATCCCGCGGTTTCTCCAAGCAGCCCAGGAACAGAAAGCAGACCTGGTGCTTGGCTCGCGCTACTCAGGCGGCATTCGCGTCATCAATTGGCCACTGTCCCGGCTGCTTCTTTCTTTGTGGGGCGGCTTCTACACCCGAATCATCACCGGAATGCCCTTCAGCGATCCGACCGGCGGATTCAAGTGCTTCCGACGGAAGACGTTGGCAGCCATCGATGTCGGTTCGGTCACTGCCAACGGTTACAGCTTCCAGATCGAGTTGACCCATCGCGTTTGGCGCAAGGGGCTCAAGGTCGCTGAGGTGCCCATCATCTTCACAGACCGTGAACAAGGAGTCTCCAAGATGTCGCGGGACATCGCCATCGAGGCCGCCTGGATGGTTTGGCGCCTCCTGCTGGAAAACCGCCTGCGCCGGCATCCCGATATAGCCAAGGAATAGCCTCCGAACGACCCGAGGCGGTACTACCTCAAGCAAGATCCGAGGCAGAATCTACGGTAAAACCCATCCCTTGGCACTCCCCTTAGGCTGCGGCAGTGTCTGTGGTATGCGTTCGCAATCGCTGGCTTTCCTGGAAACACTCGTCAACACCCCCAGCCCTGTCGGTCACGAAACCCGCGGCCTGCGCGTCTGGCTGGATTACGCCGGCACGTACGCCGACGAGACCTTCTCCGACGCCTATGGCAACTGCGTGGCCGTGCTCAACAAAGGTGGCGGTCCCCGCCTGATGCTGGCGGCCCACGCCGATGAAATCGCCATGTCGGTGAACTTCATCACCTCGGAGGGCTTCATCCATGTCCGCCGGACTGGCGGCATCGACCCGGCCATCACCAAGGCCCAGCGCATCACCATCCACACCCGGCAGGGCCCGGTCCTGGGCGTGGTTGGCAACGTCGCCCCGCACCTCACCCGGGGAGACGGCGACGCCAAGGCGCCGAAGATCCACGAACTCTTCATCGACATCGGCGTCGCCTCCAAAGAAGCCGCACTGAAGCTCGTTCGCATCGGTGACCCGATCACGCTCAATGACCGCTTCGAAATGCTGCGCGGCGATTTGGCCATCGCCCGGGCCTTCGACAACCGCATCGGAACTTTCGCCGTGGCTGAAACCCTCCGGTTGCTCAAGCCGGTGGCCAAGAAGCTCAATGTCGAAGTCTGCGCCGTGGCCAACGTGCAGGAAGAAGTCGGCCTGCTCGGAGCCCGTCAAATCGCCTACTCACTCCATCCCGAGACCGCCCTGGTCGTCGACGTGACCCACGCGACCGATTATCCGACGGTGGACCAGCGCGCCCACGGCGACATCAAGCTCGGCGGCGGCCCCGCATTGACTCACGGCGGCTGCAACCATCCCGCCGTCCTCCAGCGCCTCGAAGAAGTCGCCGCGAAAAAGAAAATCCCCCTGCAACACGAGGCCATGAGCGCCACCAGCGGCACCGACACCGACGTGATCTTCTGGACCCGCGGAGGCATCCCCAGCGGTCTCATCAGCCTGCCCAACCGCTACATGCACTCCCCGGTGGAGATGGTGAATCTCAAGGACCTGGAATTCATCCCCGAGCTGATGGCCGGCTTCGCGCTATCCATCGGCAAGGGTGAGAAGTTCAAGGTGGTGATCTGACCCGCTCCCCGGCCGGCGGGTCATTCGATGGAAGCGGCCTCCAGTTCCGACAGCTTGGTGGCCGCAGCCTCCCAGTCGGTGCTGGTCTTGTGCAAATCGTGACCCACGGTGCGGAGTTGCTGCTGAATTTCCATGGATCGACCCGGCTTGGTGTACGTCTCGGGCTTTTCCATTTCGGCCGTCAACTGGACTTGCTTGGCCTCCAGCGTGGCAATGCGTGCCTCCAGCGTGGCCACATGCTTCTTCTGGAAGCCCATCGCCTTGCGCGCTTCGGCCGCCTGCTGCCGACGCTCCTTGGAAGAGGTCGTGATCACCGGTTTTGAAGACGCGGCCGGACCAGTGGTGGCCGGACGGGCATTGGTCAGACCGCTGCCATTGGAGGCGGCGGTCAGCGCCACTCGCGCCGACGAGGCCTTGGTCTTCTCGAGGTAGTAGTCGTAGTCACCCGCATATGGAGTGAGCACACCACCACTGATGTGCAGCACGCGGGTGGCAATCGCCCGGATGAAGTACACGTCGTGGCTGATGAAGACGAGGGTTCCGATGAACTCGCTCAAGGCCGCCACGAGCGCGTCGATGCTGGCGATGTCGAGGTGGGTTGTGGGCTCGTCCATCAACAGCAAGTTCGGCGGATCGAGCAGCAGCTTCACCAAGGCCAGACGGGTCTTTTCACCACCGCTGAGCACCGCCACCTTCTTGAAGACATCGTCGTCCCGGAAGAGGAAGCATCCCAGCAGGGATCGGATGTACAACTCGGTCACCCGGGCCGGCGTGTCGGAAGCCTCCTCCAGCACCGTCCGCTCGGCTTGCAGCATTTCGGTGCGGTACTGGGAGAAGTAACCCACCTTCACCCGCAACCCCAGGTCACGCACACCGGCCTGCGGCGTCAGGTTGCCCGCCAACAGCTTGAGCAAGGTGGACTTGCCGGCACCGTTGGGTCCGACCAGCACCGTGCGGTCGCCCCGCTGCGCTTCGAACTCGAGGCCGGTGTAAATCACGTTCTGCCCGTAGGCAAAATCCATCCCTTTGAGGGTGATGACCCGCTGACCGCTCTTCTCCGGCTGAGGGAATGCAAAATCAACCGTCGACGCCGCCTGCTCCGGCGCGTTGATCTTCTCCATGCGGTCGATTTGCTTGAGCTTGGCCTGAGCCCGCGTCGCCGTGGTGTTCTTGGCTCGGAACCGGTTCACGAAGTCCATCAGGCGACCGATCTCGCGCTGCTGGTTCTTGAAGGCGGCCAGTTGCTGCTCCTGCTGGGCCTCACGCTCGTCGAGAAAAGCGTCGTAGTTGCCCGTGTAGCGGTAGAGCCGCTCATTGCGAATCTCGACGATGCCGGTGACCAACTGATTGAGAAACTCCCGGTCGTGCGAGATGACCAAAATCGCTCCCGGGTAATTCTTCAGATAGCCCTGAAACCAAATCAGGGTTTCGAGATCCAGATGGTTGGTGGGCTCATCGAGCATGAGGATGTCCGGCTCATGCACCAACAACCGGGCCAAGTGCGCCCGCATGACCCAACCACCGGACAACTCGCGCGCCGGCCGCTCAAAATCCGTATCTCGGAAGGCCAAGCCCTTGAGCAGGCGCTTGGCCTTGGCGATGGCCGGACCGTCGGCATAGAAGTGGTAATCATCTTCCGGCTCGGAACCGGGAGCATGCTGGCTGGTGGCGATTTCCAACACCGTTTGATCACCCACCGGCGCGCTCTCCTGGGGCAGGAAGCCGACGGTCGTCCCGCGCTGGAAGGTCACCAACCCATCATCGGGCTCCTCTTGCTGGAGAATCAGCTTGAAGAGCGTGGACTTGCCGGCGCCATTCGGACCCACCAGGCCCAGTCGGTCCTGACGGTTGAACTGCAGAGACAAGTCCGAGAACAGGGTCCTTCCGCCATAGCCCTTGGACACATTGGAAACAGTCAGCATTGCTGCGAGCTACCTTAGGGAATATCCCGGAAAAGCGGGACTTGAATTTTGCACACCCCTCATGAAGTCGCGCAGATTTTTCGTAAAATCCGTTCGACGTGTTGACAACACCTCCGACGTTCTTCATAAAGCGCGCCGGTTTTGGCGCCTCGGTAGCTCAATGGTAGAGCAGTTGACTCTTAATCAATTGGTTCTAGGTTCAAGTCCTAGCCGGGGCACCACTCCTTCCTTCTTCTTTCCCCGTAGCTCTGTTTCCTTTCAGTCAACCACCCTGAAAGAGCTGATGGATATCAGTCCCTGCAAGGATTTAATAATGTTTATGATGCGGTCCTTCACTGACTGGGTCAGGAAAGCGTGGCTCTTCCTGCTCCCCCTCCTTTCCGCAACAGCCTCGGAGGTTGTCTTCGAGAACACGGCCGGGATAACGACGAACTACTACATGTTCGGGCGCCAATATGGCGACGACATCAATCTCGCTGGAACCGGCCGAGTCGTTACCGAGTTCAGCTTCCTCTATTTCGGCGACGTCTCCACCAATCTACTCACCCCAGGACAATGGCGAATCCGCTTCTACAAGAACGATGGCGCCTTGGATAAACCTTCCGTCGCCACTTCGCAGAAACCCAACACGCTCCTCTGGGACAGTGGCCTGCATCCGGTTTCGCCCGGATACCGGATCGCCAAGTTGGCCGTACCGAACATCACCGTGCCTGACCGGTTCACCTGGACCGTGGAGTTTTACAACCTGTCGCAAAACAGCGGGAATGGTGCCGGATTGGTCTTGGCCCATCCACCCACCATCGGGGCCATTTTGACCGGCAAGAATTCAACCGTGATTGGCAGTTTCAGCGATTTCTGGTTGCTGGAGGATTCCAAGGTTCTGGATTCATGGACCCTGCAGATTTTTAGCAACAATCCCAACGAAGGCCCTCAAGGAAACTTCTTCGCACGGGTGGTTACCTTGGTAAGTTCCAACAAGGCCCCGACATGGACATCGTCAGCCCCGAATCGGCGTGTCAGCGAGGGGTTGCCCCTTTCCTTCCAACTCAAGGCCTCCGATGCCGATCTACCACCCCAACCCCTGACCTTCTCGTTGGTCTCAGGTCCGGATGGACTCACCATCAATCCCACCTCCGGTCTGGTATCGTTCCGTCCGACGGAAGCTCAAGGACCCAGCACCAACACGGTGGTGGTGCGGGTGAGCGACAACGGCACCCCGGCGCTCAGCGCAACGAACTCATTCACCGTGGTGGTGATGGAGGTCAATCAGGCACCGGAGTTGGTTTCCGTCGGAAACCTGAGCATTGACCCATTAACGCCCAACCTCATCCGCCTGGAGGCTAGAGATGCAGATTTACCCGCCCAGAAGCTCACCTTTGCTTTGGTCAGTGGACCCAAAGGAATGACCATCGATCCCGCAGCCGGCGTGATTTCTTGGACACCCACCGCGGATCAAGCGTTGGCTCAGTATCCGGTCACCGTTTCGGTCAGCGACGGCTTCCGCACGGTGAGCACATCGTTCCAAGTGAACGTGAGGGTGGCCAATACAACGCCATTCTTCATCAACCTCACAGGCCGCGTCATTCGCGAACTGACTCCGATGAACTTCAAGCTCACGGGTCGCGATTCAGACTTGCCGGCCCAGAAATTGACCTATGGCCTCGTGCGCGGCCCGAAGGGACTGACGGTCAGCGAAGACGGGCAAGTGTCCTGGAGCCCTTCGGAGGAGCAGGGTCCCAGCACCAACACGATCCTGGTTCGGGTCACCGACAGTGGGTCTCCGTCTTTCAGCACCACCAATGCGTTCGTGATCTATGTCACGGAAGCCAATACCGCACCCACCTTCAGCAGCATTTACAACCGTTCGTTTTCGGAGACCTCGACACTCAACCTGCCACTCATTGGACGTGATGCCGACTTGCCGGCCCAGAAGTTGACCTTTGCCTTGGTGAGCGGACCCCAAGGATTGACGATGACCGACGCAGGCGTCATCGCCTGGAAGCCGACGGAGGATCAGGGTCCGAGCACCCACACCATCGTGGTGAAGGTGACCGACAACGCGTCGACTCCACTGAGCACTATCACCAACTTCGTACTGATCGTGAACGAGGCGAACGTGGCGCCGGTCTTCTCGGTCAGCAATCTGACCGTGGCGGCTCAGAGCAAATTGTCGGTGACCTTGAAGGCGACGGATGCGGATATCCCCGTCCAGAAGTTGATCTATCGTTTGGAATCCGGACCGCAGGGCTTGACGGTGTCCACCAATGGTTTGTTGGAATGGACGCCAGCAGCCAATTTAGCGCTGACCACAAATGCGGTGAAGGCTTCGGTCACCGACGGCGTGTCCCGGATTCAGACCACCTTCCAAATCCTCGTCCGTGCGGTGGGATCAGGTCCGGGCTCCGAGACGAACACCGTTCCGAAGACTTACCTCTCGCTCATCTTCCTACCAAATCAGTCTTTGGCGCTGAAGCTGACTGGGCCTGAGGGCGACCGCTTCCGTGTTGAATCCTCCTCATTCCTGGGATCGGCGTGGAGCCTGGTCGCGGGAGTTGGGGAAATCACGACACTAGGACCGGACATTCCGGTCATCGTACCGATTCCGTCGGGGGTTACGGGTGAGTTCCGGCTGTTCCGCCTGAAGAAGCAATAGTCTTCCGGGCTGGGTCTCAAGGGCTATATCAGCCTGATCCACGGCCACCAATAACCCATGCCGACGACCCAAAACCTCGTCGGCTCTTCAACCTCTCATCCACCGAACTCGTCATCGCTGCGAGGCCGCAAACTTCGAAGGAACCGCAGGCGATCATTGCCCAGCCCTGAGATCTGTGGCATCCCGCCCTTGAACTGTGTCTTCCATCACACCCGCACCTGACCGCCCACTGCTTCGGGCCCTCATCGTTGAGGACTCCGAGTTCGATGCGCTGATCCTGGTCAACCACCTGCGTCAGGGAGGCTGGCGCGTGGAGTCCAAGCGCGTGGCCACCGCCACGACCTTCGAGCAGGAATTGCAGACCGGAAACTGGGACCTCGTGCTGTGCGACCACTTCATGCCCGGGTTCAGCGCGCCTCAAGCCTTGGTGCTCTACAAGCAGTCCGGCCGGGACATGCCCTTCATCATCGTGTCCGGCGGCATCGAGGAAGGAGTGGCCATCGAGGCCATGAAGTCCGGAGCCCACGATTTCATGACCAAGGGCTCACCCGGTCGCTTGGTTCCCGCCATCCAGCGGGAATTGCGCGAGGCCTCGGTACGGGCCGCCCGACGGCAAGCCGAGACCTCCCTGCGCGAAAGCGAGTTGCGCTACCGTTCCGTTTGGGAGAACTCAACCGACGGGGTTCTGCTCATCGATCTGGAAGGGGTCATCCGTTTCGGCAATCCGGCCGTGAAGACCATCTTCGGCTGGGAGGCTGATCAGATTTGCAGCAAGACACTCGATTTCCTGCAAACCATCAGCACCCCTCCGGGAACCTGGAAATTGGCGGCCGAAGCCGAAGACCGAAAAGTCTTCGAATCCCTCGCACGCCGATCCGATGGAACAGAAGTCGAAGTGGAAATCGGCTTCACCCGGATGCGGATGGGACAACAGCAATGGTTGGTGGCCTTCATCCGCGACATCACCGAGCGGCGGCGCCACGAAGCGGAAATCCGCAAAACCCGCCAAGAGTTTGCCGCGGCCCGCGAAATCCAGTCCCGACTCTTCCCAAAGTCCTCACCGCGGGCTCCCGGTTTCGATATCGCAGGCGTGTCCCATGCTGCGGAAGCGACGGGCGGAGACTCCTTCGACTACCTGCCATTGCCAGATGGCTCTTGGGGCATCCTCGTGGCGGATGTCGCCGGACACGGCATGGGACCCGCTTTGCTCATGGCTGAGACCCGCTTCTGCCTCCGCATGACGGCGCGGTCCGTCTCCAGCCCGGCGGAGATCTTGACCCAAGCCAATCGTCTCTTGGCTGAAGACCTGGGCGGCGATCGTTATGTGACCGTTTCCCTGGCGGCCATCCATCCGGAGACCCGGATCCTGCGACATGCCAGCGCCGGTCATCCGGCCACTTGGGTGCTGAATGCCGCTGGCCACATCAAAGCCAACTTGCGACGCACCGGTAAACCGCTGGGTCGGCAAGGCAACACGGCCTATGGTGAAAACCCGACGATCCTTTTGGAATCTGGGGATACCGTCTTGCAACTCACCGACGGCATCGATGAGGCCATGCGCAGCGACGGAAGTCTGTTCACCGTGGAGCGAGTCTTGGATCTCATCCGCGCCTATCCCGGAATGCCTGCAGCGAATCTGGCAGAGCGAATTTGCAGCGAAGCCCGGGCCTTCACCCATCCCGAACCACAAACCGATGACTTCACGGTCGTCATCGTCCGGGTCCTCTGATCACGCGCACACCATGGCACTGACCCATTTCTTCACCGGTCCCTGGATCAAGTGTGAGCTCTTGCAAACCTGGCTCGAGAAACACGGCATCGAGGCCACAGTGGAACCGGTAGACCCCACGGTGGGCGACCCGGATGATCTGGACCGCGAAGTCAGAGTCCTGGTTCCGGAAGCCGATTTCCCGAAAGCCCATGAACTGTTTTTCACCGAGCGCGAAGGTGAACTGTAAGCCCTCGAATGATGAACACTGAAACGCTGAACCTCCGACTGGAACAAGCCGAGGCTTCCCTCGCGCACCTCGAACGCAACTTCGACGAGCTCAACTCCGTGGTGATCGACCAGAGCAAGACGATCACCCGATTGCAGAAACAATTGGAGGTCTTGGGTGAAACCCTGCGCGGTCAAGATGTGGACCGACTCCAACCTCACAACCAGAAGCCGCCCCACTACGCGCCCTGAATCGGAACGCGCCCTACCCTTGGGCGGTGACCACCGCGTAATTGCGGCGTCCCTTGCGCAGGAGCAGGTGCTTGCCGAAGAGCAAGTCGGCCGTGGTCACAGCGCGTTGAACCTCACCGACGCGGACATTGTTGAGCGAGGCTCCACCGCCTTGGATATCCGTTCGTGCCTGCCCCTTGCTGGCTGACAGACCGGCATGGACCAACAGTTCGGTCAGCGGCATTCCAACCCCAGCCAATCGCGAGGACTCCAAGGGCTTCGTCGGCACCTCTCCGAGCAATTCGTTGAAGGTGCTTTCACCGACGCCTGCCAAATCACCACCAAAGAGGATCTCACTGGCTCGCACTGCTTCCTGAGCGGCCGCCTCTCCATGAACCAGCGTCGTCACCTCGCGCGCCAAGGCCTTGTGGGGCGCCCGTGCCCCGGGGTTGGCGACCAGGTCTTGCTCCAGGGTCGCGATTTGATCGGCCGGAAGGAACGTCAGCACCTTCAGGAGTTTGACGACATCGCGGTCGTCGCTCTGCACGAAGAACTGGTAGAAGCGGTACGGACTGGTCCGCTTGGAATCCAACCAAACGGCCCCCGAGGCGCTCTTGCCGTACTTGGTCCCGTCGGCCTTGGTGAGCAGGGGCAATGTCAGTCCCCACACGGGCACGCCGAGCTTCTTGCGGCACAACTCGGTACCCGCCGTGATGTTGCCCCACTGGTCAGTGGCACCGATCTGGAGCTCGCAGTTCGAATGACTCCGCAGGTGATAGAAATCATAGGCCTGCAAGAGCATGTAGCTGAACTCGGTGTAGCTAATACCATTGTCGCGATCCTCCATGCGGGCGCGGACCGACTCCTTGGCCACCATGGCATTGACCGTGAAGTACTTACCCACGTCGCGCAGGAACTCGAGGTAGGAGATGGGCCCGAACCAATCGAAATTGTCCACCAGACGCGCCGCATTGCCCGGGGCGTCGAAGTCGAGGAAGCGGGCCAACTGCTCCTTGATCGAGGCGATGTTGTGCTTCAGCACGTCCGGGGTCAGCAAGTTGCGCTCCGAGGAACGGCCGCTGGGATCACCGATCATGCCGGTCGCTCCGCCGGCCAATGCCAAGGGTACATGTCCAGCCTGCTGGAATCGGCGCAGGCACAAAAGCGGCACCAAATTGCCCACATGCAGGGAATCGGCCGTCGGATCAAAGCCGCAGTACAAGGTCAGCGGTCCCGTGGAGAGCCGGGCGGACAAGGCTTCCAAGTCGGTGCAATCGGCGTAGAGGCCCCGCCAGCGCAGTTCGTCGAGAATGTTCATCGGCGGACCGATTCAATCACAGAGCCCGGCCGGCGGAAACAGCGCTTCATTTTCCGGATTCTCAAAGCCCGCCCGCCACCGGACCCGGACCCTCCCGAACACACCGGAATCCCAGATGGGAACTACCGGTGTCCACCGCGCCCTTGCCGCGGGTACCGATAAGAAACCGGGCGCAGTACTGGTCGCTGCACAGGAACGACCCACCCCGGTGGACGCGCTTGGGCACCCCCGGCTCGTCCGGATCGAGGCTGTCGGAGGGGCCTCGGGGATTGCGGACCACCCCACCGTTCGCGGCTCGCAACCGGTAGGTGTCGGGTCGATACCAGTCACTGCACCACTCCCAGACATTCCCTGCCACATCATAAAGTCCCAACCCATTGGGAGCATACTGGCGCACTGGAGCGATACCGCGAAACCCATCCAGCGCCGCATCGGCATCCGGAAAACGCCCTTGGAAGGCATTGCACCGCCAGCGTCCCGCTGTGTCCAGACGCTCATCGCCCCAGGCATAGGTCTTGGCATCGAGATCACCACGCGCCGCGATCTCCCACTCCGCCTCGGTGGGCAAGCGCTTGCCCGCCCACCGCGCATAGGCCTCGGCATCGGCGTAGGCCACATGGACCACCGGCCGGTTGCCCTTGCCGTCGATGTCACTGCCCGGACCTTCCGGATGGCGCCACTGGGCCCCAGGAACATACCGCCACCACTGCAATGGATCCTCCAACGTCACCGGACCCTCCGGCCGAACGAAGACGGCGGCTCCCGGAACGAGCAGGGCTGGATCGGCTCCGGGAAAATCCTCCGCCTTGGGTGCATACTCGGCGACCGTGCGGTAACCCGTCGCCGCCACAAAGCGCGCGAACTGGTCGTTGGTCACCTCGGTTTCATCCATCCAAAACCCGTCCACGAACACCCGGTGGATCGGATCCGAATCCGTGAACCCATCACGCAACCCCGTACACATGGGCTCACCTGCCCCAAGGCCCGAGCGCAAAGCCACCGTGGCGGCAACTCCGGGACCTCCCATCGAAAACTCACCGCCGCCAATCCACACCATGCCAACCGGAGCCGCATGGGTCGTCGTCCCAACCCCACTGGACCCAGACTGGGTCACCGACGGAGCCGGCTCCGCTGTGGTCGGGGACTCAGGTCCGGATCGTGGCCCGCATCCGGCCCCAAACAGCAGGCTAACCAGCACAGGCAGGCAAATCACCGAACAAGTTTGAGCAGGTCGTTGCATTTGTTTTTGGGCGAGCCCGGGATTCAACGTCGCCAGCGGTCCACACCGGCCCAAGCCAACAAGGCCATACCGACCGGGGTGCCGGTCAACGACGTGGGGATGGCCGCCACCAGCCCGAGCGCCAGCGCTTTGGCCACGGCGGAGCCCCAGCGATCCTTCCTCAGACGCCGCTGAAACCACAGCGTGGGAACAAACACCGATAGGAAGCTCAAGGGCACCGTCACCCACCAGGTGACCACCGCCCAATCAGCGAGGTTCCACAAGTTGTCCACGGCCACCAGCACACCGGCAGCCAGCGGATGGATCGGCGTCCCCGATGGAGCTTCAGGCGGGTTCGGGTTCAAGATGGGAGGCTGGATCATCACAGCAACGTTCCCTGACCCGACACCTCCCAGGGCAACCCCAGTTC
>Ga0078894_10002361_pt1 | contig 14340 bp, 17 predicted proteins | sample LauGreSu1BDMLBSD_2_FD_67506 | JGI IMG/M metagenome (GOLD analysis project Ga0078894, IMG submission 67506) | Freshwater lake microbial communities from Lake Michigan, USA - Su13.BD.MLB.SD (version 4) (version 4) | ecosystem: Environmental > Aquatic > Freshwater > Lake | place: Lake Michigan...
GTGCAGGGCCGATCGCTACCGCTCTCCCAAAGAAGACCGCAAAGAAGGCTGTAGCGGCAGCCACAGAACCAGCCCAACCCAAGGCCCAGGAGGCCCACGAAGCCATCCGCCCCACCCACTTTGAGCTAGAAGTCCTCGCAGCCGACGAAGACTGGACCCACCAAGAGCGCCAAATCTACAAACTCATCTGGCAGCGTGCCGTCCAAAGTGTGATGGCCGCTGCCCGAGGTGAGGCCCGCACAGTGGAGTTCTATCCAGACGACGAAGAGGATTTCAACTGGACCGCGTCCTGGCGTCGCACAACCTTCCCTGGCTGGAAAGCCCTCGGTGTCAAGCAGGCAAATCTGGATGAGGACTCTGACGCGGAGGCAGAAGCCCAAGCGCAAACCCCCGCCCAAGCATGGGCCGCCGCAACCTCCCTAACAGTCGGTACGCAACTCAAATGGGCCGAACTCCAGGCCACGCCCCATGAGACCAAGGCCCCGCCTCGCTACACAGAGGCCACCCTTGTGCGCGACCTAGAGAAGCGCGGCATCGGCAGGCCCTCCACCTTCGCCTCCCTAATAGCCAGTATCACGGACAAGGAGTACGTAGAAACCAAGGACATTCCAGGCAAGGAAATCACACAGAAAACCCTCACTCTCACCCCCACCGTGTGGCCCCCGCGTGAGACCACACAGAAACGCACCGTGGGCGCCGAGAAGCGCAAGCTCGTCCCCACGGCACTCGGCAGGTCCGTGTATGAGTTCGCTCTCAAACACTTCAATGACCTCTTTGATTACAGCTTCACGGCCTCTATGGAAACCCGCCTGGACCACATTGCAGCCGGCGAGGAGGCGTGGAAGGGCGTGCTACAAGACACGTGGGCATCCTACAAGGACCGCTACACTACCCTAAATGCAACCGCCACGACGACCCAAAAGGGGAAAGTAGATCCAGCCCGCCAACGCGACCTCGGTGACGGTCTGAAGGCCATCCAGAGCCGCAAAGGTCCGCTGCTCCTCATTGAGCCGACCGAAGAAGGTGCAAAGGCCCAGTTCTTCAGCCTGCCCCCTAAGACCACCTACGAGTCCATCACAGCCGAGGCAGCCCACGCGTGGGTAAAAGCCCAGGTAGCAGCCAAAACAGGTGAAACTGTTCCTGCAGGTGGCGGGGCTGGCAGCGGTAGCGAAGCAGGAGAAGGACAAGACCAGATTGTGCGCAAGAAAGGCCCTTATGGTTGGTATGCCCAATGTGGTGACATCCGTGCGAGCTGCGGTGAGCACGACACGTACGAAGAGCTGGAGGAGAAGATTGCGGCCAAGCGGGCCGGCGCTGCAGCGTCATCACCAGCCGTAAAAGTCGGTACATACGAATTCAAAACTGGCGCATATGGGCCTTACATGTACAAGACGGACCTCAAGACGCGCAAATTCGTCAGTGTCCCCGCAGGGACAGACCCATCCAAACTGACCCAGAAAGACGCCGATGCGCTGTACAAAGCCGGCTTGGAAAAGAAATCCAAGGCAGCACCGTCAAACTGGAAGCGCGCAAATAAGCCCTAATTACAACCGCAATAGCCCTTTGTTACACAACCGCTCTTCTTTACAATGTGTTCCGAAAAGCCGGTCTAGCCAGTACTCCCCATAATTGCACCGAAACAGTTGATGGTGAAGTATATGGTGGTTTCCGACTAGCCAAGCCAAGCGCGACTCGTGGCGCAGCATACCGCGCGCATTCACAAACACCAACGCAATCACACATGGAACCCAGCCAACTTCCATAATAGCCCACGGAAGTAAAAATCCGATGCTTTGAAATGGCCCTTCAAACCAGTGTCCATAATACGTGTCCGAATAGCGTGGCATTACAAGCTCATGATGTTTTTTATGAATGTGGCGGTACAGTGGCTGCGTATGCAATAGCAGGTGTGATGTATAAAACCACAGGTCATATCCGAGCACATGCAAGAAAAACTGGAGCATCTGACATACTAGTACATGTCGCGGTTTAGATATTCTAGGCTCTATGTAGAACATATGAGTAATACTATTGAAGAACGCATGTACCGTAAAGGTATTGCGAAAGCACCTATATCGTTAGCGAATTTACGTAGAATTAATGCTGCAAAACAATCATACGTAAATAATCATTTTAATATGTATGGCGAGCTACCACCACGTAATGCGTATGGGTTTTTACCACCGATTCAAGAAACTGGACAGCCTGGTTCTTATGCATTCCCACTTACTGCCGCAAATCGCGCAAAAGTTCTTCCACGTGCAAATACACGAAATATTCCGCCATTAGCAAATTATGAACCACCCCGCGTGCCACCTTCATCGCCAGTTTCTGTACCAATGCGTGGGCAGCCCTCTTCTAATTTACCTGGTACAAAGCGTCCAAGATCAAATAATATTAATGTGTCTAATGGACTAGCCATGAAATCTCCTTTACCAAAGCGTCCAAGAACAAATACTAATGTGTCTAATGGACTAGCCATGAATTCTCCTTTAGCAACCCTTGAGGAACCTGCCACAAGAATATCTGAACCACTGCCTACGCGCAAACGTGGTGGCAAATCCCGTCGCCGCAACCGCAACCGCACTCATAAGAAATAACCGCTACCCTTAATAGCAACCTTAATGAGTACCCCCGTAGAATCTCCTGTAATTGCAGCGGAGTCATCAGACACATCACCTCCTACTCTTACACTAGGCCTCGGCTCCCCAATGCCCAAGCCGAAGAAGAAGAACAATGGCTGGGCACGCCAACAGGAAGAGCTGATGGCCGACTGGGCCGACATCGCTGCATGCTACCGCTGGCTCCATGACCGCACGAGCAAGCGCTACGCGCGTTATAATATGGGCTTCACAATGCCAGTCATCCTCCTCTCCACCCTAACTGGAACGGCAAACTTTGGTCTCGGTAGTTTCTTCGGAAATGACGAGGCGGCCCAGAAGAAGGCTACACTCGGAATTGGTGGTGCATCCCTACTAGCCGGCATCTTGGCCACCATCAACAACTACCTCAAGTTCGCCCAAGAGTCCGAGGCGAACCGCGTGGCGTCCATTGCATGGGGTAAATTCCAGCGCCTTCTTGCAATTGAACTCGCCATTTCTCCCGACGAGCGCATAGACGCCCAAGATTTCCTCAAAATGTGCCGCAATGAATTAGACCGTCTTATTGAGCAGTCCCCAAGTATTCCCGATAAAATCATAGATGATTTCAGCACCAAATTCGGTCGCATCAAGAATTTGCGCAAGCCCGATATTTGCGGCCAGATTGAGCACACACACATTTACATTGACAAAGACGGAAAACTCAAGCATATTGCCGCCGAAGCTGCACTCATCCTCAAGAGTAAGAAGCGCCTACTGCGCGAAATGATTGAAGAGGACCTGGAGGGTAAAGTACTGAAGCGCATGGAGGAGCGGATGGCCATCCAGGAGCGCCTCCAGGGAGTCACGACACCCAAGGATGTGGCCATTGTAAATATAGAGGACGAATTTGTAGCCCAAGAGTAAATTTGAAGATGCCACCCCGCCACCCTACCAGTACCTACACTACGTCCCTCCAATGCCTCAGTATGAGCTTTCTCAGTTTGAGCACCTCATCCCATACGCAAAAGAATGCAGAAGACGCTTCACCTCCAAAATTCATGTGGGCATCTTAGTGAAGGGTCAAAAAATCATTGCCGTTGCAACCAATAAACCTGGCTCGCGGACTCGTGGGTCAGGCTATGGCAAAGATATGGTTCATGCAGAAGTCAATGTTGTAAAAACCCTTGGCGATATTTCTAAACTCCGTGGCGCTTCGTTAATTGTGTTGCGCTATAAAGGCGATACACAGTCATGGGGATACAGTAAGCCGTGCTCAAAATGTACAGTATTTCTTGAAAAGTGCTTGCGAACATATGGCCTACAGTACGTGTATTACTCTTGATATAATGGCATGCTTATAAAAGGGCATGTTAGTCTAACAAAATTTGATTTTATTAGACTAGCATACTACCACAACAACCCACCCTACATGTCTCCAGTCAAGCCACTGTACGGAAAGATTTCGTCATCCATTGCTGACCTCAATGAGCTCAGTCGTATTTACCCATGGATTCCTAATGAGCATACAATTCGCCCAACAGAAGCATCGCTTGCCCTAAAACGGCGTCTAATGGAGGAAGTTGAGCGCGATTGGGGCAGCATACGTGATTATATTTACCACGATGTGTATTGCCTACCATATATGACAAATACGCACACACACAAGCGCTATGTGGATAGTGTCCCGCCAAACAATCAGGAGTGGGCCTTTGTACCGTCTAAATTCCGCTACAATCTGCCGGCTGATGCAAACCACTGGGTACTGTGGAACTCTGAAGGGTCTTACAGTGATGAGTACGATGATGCGACGGTGAATACGGCCATTATCCTTGCTCTAGACAGCCACTTGGGGCACACTGACTTTGAATACGCCTGGTATAAAAATCCTAAACCAACGGTCCCTCATTTGTGGCATGTACAGGTGTTTTGGAAAAACACCAGCACTGCCGCGCTTTAGCGCGGTACAAGTATTCTGGAAGAATACTTCTAGTGCAGCGTAGCTGCGGTACAGGTGTTTTGGAAAAACACCAGCACTGCCGCGCTTTAGCGCGGTACCGCTCCATGGAGCGGTATTGCCTCGCCCAGGCGAGGTACAAGTATTCTGGAAGAATACTTCTAGTGCAGCGTAGCTGCGATACAGGTGTTTTGGATACTTTCAATCATATAGCAATGTTTGAAAATATTGTGTCGCTCCCTGTTGGGATCGAACCAACGACTACACGGTTAACAGCCGAGTGCTCTACCACTGAGCTAAGGAAGCACGGGAGCCGCCCACAAGAACGACTCCTAACCAGACCCGGGACAAAAAACGTACATTTTAAACGCACTTAACCCTCAGAAAACCTCTCACACCCTAATAGTTATGATAAAGGCAGCCGAAAAACCAAAGGCACCTGACAAGTTTTTCAAAAAACAACACATATATGTACTATTAGCCCACGGCGAGGAAGACACAGATGTGCCTCGTGTGCCAGTATCACCGCACACCTATGTGGCCCTTACAAGTGAGTGTGGAAATGCGTTAATACTTGACAAAGAAGCAGAAGACAAATTATTTGCATATGATAAACAAGTTTTAATTCCGACCTCAATCCCTGATGTAGCTCGTGCAGAATCTACATTGGAACTCAAAGGGGTTGCCAGAAATGTACTTACGCGCACAAACAGTGAGGTGAAATTCAAGCTTTACACACCACACGCCGTGCCCAAATATGACGTACGCTACAACTCAATGCCAGCCATAAATGTGAGCCCACTTGTTGTAATGGTAACACCATACAATAAACCGCTAACATATATACCCAGCGCTTTATCACGTGACACATTTATTTCATCAGAAAATCGTTTATTAAAAATACTTGCATCAGGATTGTATTCAAAAACTCATATTCCTCACCTACCACCTCAATGTGTTGGCGCACCAGCAAAACCGAGTTATATCAAAACGCCCGTATATGGAAACAATTTTGTGGGTGTAGTTATACCACGAGAACATTATGTAGCGCCATTGCGTGAGTATATACACATAAATGCACTATTTAATGCGTGGATTTTCTTATTTAAAATGACACGTGATTCGTATTTATCATTCTCTGACATGTGCGTGTATGCATATTTGCAAAAATACTACACACCTGAGAAACTTACATACGAACTATTTTTAACTCAACGCACATATATTGGTAGTCATATTATACGAGATACAAATGCTATTGATGCACACCGCCTACGTACATATGAACCATTGCCATACGGTGTAGTTCATTCTCCAATATGGAGCGTACTAACGTTGAGTGAAATAGTCAATGTAAGCATACCACTCAGTTTCATAATAACACACATACGCGCAATGAACACTGCAAAAACCGATATATTACTACTCACACCTACGTGTCGTGGTATGAAAGATAAGATAACCTCAAAGAATCTTACAAATGCAAATAGGGACACGCTGCGGCGGCATCGTAACTTTTCACAACGAACCCCACCACAACCAAAACGAAAAACAGCACGTAAGCGCTATAAGTGGAAACGACCCCATGCCGTTCCCGAGCCGTCATCTGAGGCATCATCTGTAGTATCTAATATTGGCTATGGTAGCTACGGTGCTATTCCTGGTCACATTTCGGACGCATAGCACATTCAATCTGCGTTTCATATGTTCCTTCAAACCATGGGACATATAGACACTCTGCCCCATTTTTATAGATTTCAAAATGCTTACAGCCAAATGTTTTGTGGGTCTCGGGTCGCCCTAACACCACCTGCTCGTACATACTGTAATGGTGCAAGGCATGTAGCGGTTCGCACTCAAACACAAACCAGCCACCCACACTCGCCTTCAAGTCCAAGAACTCCAAGTCCAGAGGGCAGTCATGTGTAATGAGCTGCTTGAAATCTCCGCGCACATACAGCTCAACGGCCTTGCCGTTAAATTTAGTGGCAGGTACATACCACCGCACTGCCGGCTCTGGCGTGACTCGCCACATTTCCTCTAATAGTACCACAGGGGCTTCTGTAAAGGGGTTCGGCAAGAGAGTGAATGTTTTCATAGTGAATTGGGTACAATCCACTATGAACACCTGTAATTCTTCAAATTTTCACACAGCGCCTAAATTGCATCCACGCAATACCTTATAGAATGGGCTACGATTTCATTGCGGTCTCGCACGTAGATGCATGCGACCAGCTTCCAAACAATGCACGACCATACGCCGAGTGTATGTACAGGACTGACAACGACACCTATTATGAGTCCAGTGTAAATGGTCGCTCGTCATATTACAAGGCCACCAATCGTAGTCATACAATGGCGTGGAGTATTAATCTACACGCCGCATCCGAACTTGTAGAGGCCCTTATCAATCAGGGGGTTGATATGCACAACCTGTTTTCCCAAGCGTCTCATACGTCAGCCTCCCTGCGCCCAATCTTACAGCAGATTTACACACTAAATAACCAACAATTGGACCCTACGCTTGCAAATCGCATGCCTGGTCTTATTTCGTTACTTGAATGCGCTTGTGACGGCGACGACGGGATTTTGCTAAATGTGTAACACTTTTACGACGGCGCGTGCCTCCATTTGTATTTCCAGCTGATGGTGGTATTTTGGAATTTGATGGTGCATGATATTTACTATAATTCATTATACTAGCGCCTGATAAACACCTATAAGAAGCATTACTTAGCACATTTGATGCCTTATTGTTCATTACATTTAAATTTGCACCACGATTCATTAAGGCTTCGTATATAGGTTCGCCAGCTACTAATGGTGGATATGTGTATATCATAGTATTTGGGCCAAAATTGGAATGTTGTTTGACTACACTTGTATCATCAATATAATGAGTTGTACTGTTTAATGCTCGCCATTGGTGTAAAAAAGTACATGCGCTTCGTTTTCCAACTTTGCGATGTGCAGCACGAGCGTCTTCTAATGCATATGACCATAAAACATACAGATCTAGTGTTTTACTTGGTATAACTTTAGGGTGTTTTTTAATATAAATATCACATTGCTTCTTAAATACACGCATTGCATTATATAATAAATATGAACCAATTGATAATTTTTTTCCAGGATTGTTTGCCAATAATTTTGCAAATATAGCATCATAATGCTCATTAAGTGTAGTAAAACTACATGTATAATATATATATGCAAATGCGCCATATATATTATTAGATTGTGTGTTTAATGCAATTGATGACACGTTTCCAGTATAGACCCCAAATGTAAGTGGCCCTTTTGATATATGCAATTCAATATACCCTGCAACAAACGCTTTTTGTTTCTCATCTTCTTCATATGTTATATATGCAATATAAGGTGTTATATTTACATATTCTGTACTTCGTTCGCAAAATAATTGTACATAGTCATCACTATCAGGGTAGTTTTCAGGACTATACCGAGGTATATTTAATTTTATATTTTCCAGTGATACGTCCTTATTTTTTTGATGTGGTGTATTTTCATCAGTATTTCCATTAGCATTTTCATTAGTATTAACATTATATCCTTCATAATAGTCTTTATCATTTTCACAACGTTTATCACCCTTAAAAAAATTACAATTCATTAAACATGAAAATGTGTATAATTGTTTCACAAGATTTAAACGAAGAAGTTTGCTTTCATTGTCAGTATTAAGTACAAATTTCTTTTTAAGAAAACTCAGCCTTAGCGGAATAAATTCTAACGTAGGCAAAAAAGCCGTATTTTTATTATTTTCAATATAACGTTTTTGTAATTCGGGAGTCACAGCTTGTGATATGCTCATACTATTATAACTCACACATATTTCCACCCATTTGCAGCCCGAGAAGGTATTGTCAGTTTCAAATACAAAATCAACGCGATTCCACCAAATGCGACAACACCACTCAGTAGGAGCGGCATACTATTAATACACCACCCGTAATAGCCCCATATGACCACTGATAAAATACTGACAACGGATGTCAAAAATGACAAATCATCGTGGCTCTGGCGCTTCCAAATCTTGTACGCCTGGACGTAAATAAAGGCGTTGCTCACAAATGGCAGTATCAACATGAAATACTCAAATGTTGGCGAAATACGGTCCCTGTTCATACTCTACTAGTCACTTACAAAAGCCTCCAATAGCCTTCAGCTATATACCATACATTCTTATAGCCAAGACTGCGTAACACCTCTGTGGCATGTCGGGCCCGCTGGCCGGTGTTGCAATAGATAAGTATAGGCTCGGCAATATTCGGCAGCATATGATATGCCTCCATTAAGAGTTCCCCCGTGGGAATATGGACGGCTCCAGGATAGTGACCGGCCCACCACTCTACGTCCGTGCGGACATCCAGGACGACTTTGATGTCCCCGCGCAAAATACGGGCCTTGGCCTCGTCGGCGCGTATGCGGAACGGGCTATCCTTGGCGTAGTTAAATGCGAGGACCGCTGCACCGGCAGCAATCAGCGAAATACAAATGATCAAGATTTGGAATTTGTATTTCTCCACAAATGTCGGGCCGATGAAATCAACCATACTATTATGCACGTGAGGTATTTCCTACACCCTTAATAGTATATGTTTGGGCGTAGTCGTAATGTTACGCGGAAAATGCAGTTTACACCGTTAGATAATTATCTTAAACGTGCTTTTAAAAATGCACAAAATACGTACGGTAATTTGACTAGTGAATCTCTACCAGTGTTTAAAGAACATATGTATGAAACAGTTATTTTACATTTATCAAGAAATGAAGAAACAACTCATAGCAATGTTAGTGTAATACCAGCAATAAACGGTTATTTAGCCGCAATGTTAAATCATCAAACACTTCTAAAACGCAATAAAGACCCGAAAGAAAGATATATGAATATGATACACGCTGGATTATTAAACAAATATATGGAAAAACCAAATGTTAATTCTGGACGTCGTGGTGGTAAGCGGAGTTACAGTAAGCGAGGTACAACTCGTAAGCGCGCTTAATTGCCAGATAAAACATATCGGCAACTAGTGGGGCGCCCTAGGCTTGTCAGACAGCAAGTTGTTGTTCGTGGCGCCCCACCGAGGTCCTGTAGTACAATGGTGAGTACATATGACTCTGACTCATACGATCTAGGTTCAATTCCTAGCAGGATCAACTCGCGCTAGCTCAGTGGTAGAGCAAAGGACTGTAGAATCGTTGTCATTCTAAATAATCGTCTTCCTTGGGTCACTGGTTCAATTCCGGTGTGCGAGAAACCGCCATTTTGAGAGCCTATAAGATAGGCTGTCAAAGTGCGTGCGTAAATTGTTCCGGCTTTGCAGCGCGCTCAACTTGTTTTCTCAGGTAAGAATATATAGGATGGCTGATAATAATAATGCTGCTATTGCGCTCGGTAAGGAAGCTGAAAAAAGGAAGAAGATTAAGGAACGTGAGGCTGCACTCCGCAAGGTAGATGCAGCTTTAGCCAGTGGTATTATACAAAGGGGTAAGTCTTCTGGACCTATGACAGCGAATGAACGCAAAACGAAGGAGGCACAACGTGATAGGCTTGATCTGCAGCTGCGCCAGCTTCAGGGTCTTGCACCGAAGGCTTCTCGTTCTCGTTCTCGCTCATCAAAGGGCGCACAGATGAATGAAAATCTTGCAGCTGGTACTCTCTACTGCTACAAGGCTACTCCTGAGGGTAAGCGTGGGGCTGTTCTTGATGGTGCTCTGATTGGAGATGACTATGTGCCTGCTTCAGTTCTCCAGAAACGCTGGGGTAAGAAGACTGCTCTGAAGCCTACTGCTTCTCGCGCCCCTTCTCGCGCAGCCACCGCTGCATCCACTCGTGCGCCGTCCCCTACAGGCGGCCCTGGTCATGAGGGTGGTGCTCGTCGTCGCACAATGCGTCGCAAGGCTTCTCGCAAGAACCGCACCGCTCGTCGCAAGGCTTCCCGCAAGGCTTCCCGTAAGGCCCGCAAGTCCATGCGCCGCAGCCGCAAGCACTAAATGGGGGAGCTGTGCTCCGCACCATAATTAAGCTATAATACAACCCTAATAGCCAAAAACATATATGACTATAACTGTTATATTCATATGTGTGTGCGTTTAATCAGCCTAAAACACTATTACGGACTACAAGTAGGCGGATGTCCTACATGGCTCCGCCAAGCCCGTTTAGCACAGTGGTAGTGCGTCTCACTTGTATGAGTTCATCGTAATGAGAAGGTCAAAGGTTCAATTCCTTTAACGGGCATCCCAACACTATTATATGTATTGTTATATTCATATATTAGCTCCCACCACGTACCAAGGTTTTCAAGTACCTATACAAATCCTTCCCGAAATCCACCTTCTCATCCCGTGACAACCCCAATGCGTACTCCGCCATCTCACGTGTAATATCTTCGTGCTTCATCACTTGCCTCAACACCCGTGAATCCGCCCGAATCGCCCGCATACATTTCTCTGGGGTTTGCTCCATGCTCCGCAAGCACCACGGGGACACATCTAGGATTTCCAGCTCCATCTCTGGTGGAATATATTCAACCCGTCCGTAAATCCCTGGCCAACGCCTGAGAGCCTCCAAGATGATTTCACGGGTCAAATGGTGCTGGGGCACGTACTGAATATTTGCCCCAGCCATATCACTTGTAGGATTACTAGATGCCGGCGATGTGATGGCAAGGTAGGCCAACTCAGACGACCTGAACACCTCAGGGACATTCTTAAAGTCACTCCCATCGGCTCCCACGGCAATGTAGCACAATTCGCGCGTTAAAAACCGCTGTGGGATGAAATTCAAACACGGATGCCCAGCCTTCGCCGCCGCCAGACACATCGCCTCATCAATGAGCCCCTTTGGGACGTACTGAAGCGTCTGCCCATTCCGCCTAACCGCCGAATAGCAGTTTTCATAGGTCTTGAACTCGTCACGCACGTGTTGGAGCGCCCAACATGAGCCCCTAACTGCCTCATCAGAGAGCTCCTGCGTATGCACATCAGCTGGAATATACTTCAGCCCCCATCCATTTACCTTAACAGTGTGTAAGCATATGTTATAATACTCGCGCGTAGTAAATAAGTGGCGGCGCGTAAGAATACTATGAATTTCCCCACCATACCATGTAATAGCAGCTATACATAAATCGTAGGTGATAAACTCGTCATTTACATAATCAATTGATGTACCTATCAGCTCTACAGACTGTGCCACACTTTCAGGCGTTTGTACAAATATATGACGATTTCGCGCATTAAGATAGTCCATTTGGATAGGCGACTCTGGCCTGTTTGTATATTCTGACTCTTCATCACTATAACAGCAACTACATAATGGCTTATTGTCACCATAACAACTAAAATCGCTACTGTGGAGAGAACCGATATCAGACATACTCTCCAAGCTTTCTTCTACATATGGTGTTAGTTCAGCCTCTGGGCCCAAATCGCAATAGCAACAATCGCAAGAAGGTGTATTGCCCTCGCAACAACTAAAGTCGCTACTATGAAGGGGCTCGCTGTCTGACATACTATATGTTACATCAACGGTCACATTTAAACGCGCCCCAGCTCTACAAGCCGTGCGTAATACTACCTAAAAGATTGTCCCGACATAAGATTGTAAAGGTCCTCGCAGAACGTCATACGCTCAACGAGGACACTTAAGTCAGTTGGTTAGACTCTCGCTCTTATAGACATTGACTCTATGCTTGTTAGGCGAAGGCCACCGGTTCGAATCCGGTAGTGTCCATCCATTTCTTTAGAAATTTACGTTAAATTTCCAAAGAAATCTTAATACACCCCTAACAGCAGATGTCAAGTTACCAGGCGTTCATTGATGGATTCCCAGGAGATAACACCCTTTACTTCGCCCGTCCCATACTAGTAGATCCCAGTTCAAATACTGTACAATTTGCAGGGACCTTGTCCTTGTCCGACAAGGACCTTCCTCACACCTACCGAATGACCTTGTGGGAAAACAACGTGTATGTATGGTACAATAGCATTAATGTGCTAACAATGACACATAATGGTAAAACCGATGACGACTTAGATATATACACATTTACTTATACTATTGTTGGTCCATTGGCGTTATAAACAAAATACGTCTTGTATTACTATAAAAGACGTAAAATTAGCCCTACTGGGAATTGAACCCAGCCTCCGCGCTTAGAAGGCGCATGTGCGATCCACTACACTATAAGGCTTATGCTGTGCCTGGGAATCGAACCCAGGCCAGGTGCTTGGAAGGCGCCCATTCTACCACTAAACTAACACAGCGAGGTGCGGGTTTCCCCACGTTATACTTCATGATGCATACTTTTAGGTGACTGTAAGGGGTGCGTTAAAACCACCTCAAAAACCCCTACGGCACTAGTGTGGGGAAACTCACGATGCGAGTTAGCTCAGAGGCAGAGCGGCGGGCCCATAACCCGCAAGTCGGTTGATCGAAACTTCCACTCGCAAACAAGGGCCCTAAAAGCCCGCCGAAAGGTACTCTAAGGTCCAGGTTGGACATTGGAATACACTTCAGACCTCGCCCCACCACCTAATAGTATCATAGAATGAAATAGTATGATAGTATTACGTAAGTTACTCATTACTACCCTAATAGTCCTCACAAATGCAGCACGTCATGCACTTCCGTCCCGTGCCCCAGCCTGGTACTCTATCTGGAAAATCCGCGCTGGTCCGCCTGGGTCCCAAATCCTAGATGCCGCTGAACGCCATGGAGTCCTGCGTGGATACAAACCACCCCACGTAAATGACCCCAAAGCTATGGGCATCAATGCCTATGCTGCACTGCTAGCTAACTAAAACAATCATCCACGCACACACTAGAATGAAATCAGATTTCACCCTCGATCTTCCATTTCGTGCAGTCAAACTCCTTGATATATCCTACTTGTCGGCAATCTACTATATCGCGGCCCTCTATTTGTCCGTGTATGTGGATAGCATATACGGCAAGTTTGACCAAGCGGCCGCCGAGAAAAAATCAACGACCCGACTTATAGCGGAAGTGTGTGGGCAAATTGCCGTTATGATGTCCGTCTTTTATATTGTGCGGAACGCCGCCGAGTTCATCCCCAGTCCATTTCATGGCATCGCCGGCCTGGACCACTATCGCCTTAAGGAGCTCGCCGGCGGCACAATCTTTATCATCATGTTTATGTTTTACCAGCGCAACTTCAAGACACGGGCAGAATATCTATACAACCGTATATCCCCCTAATTGTTTCCACCCCCACCCGCCAAGTAGTGCCGCCGACACACAGGTTTGTACATGTCCGCCCCACCGACTGCCTTCTGCTCTTCACTAGCGATGGTCCGCAGCGTGAAGTGTGCATGCGTCCCATCACGACACACCGCACAATACGCCGACAGACGCATCAGGTTTTCCGCGTGTGGCACCAGGCGCAACACGTCCCCAAACGGCCGCCGCGCTGCATCCCCGTCCAGGCCGCATACAATCACGTGCAATGGCAACGTATCGCACCAGCGCACAACACACTCATACAAGTCCCCAAAGAACTGCGCCTCATCAATCACCAGCACATCCACATCCCCTAATTGCCCCTCCAGCTCGCTCAGACGCTCCACGCACTGTGCAGGATGCTGATCCACGTCGTGTGACGAAATACAGTTTTCTCCATATCGCGTGTCCTCCTTGAAATTCACTACACGAACCCTGTACCCGATCGAAGAATACCGCCGGATTTGCCGCAGCAGCTCCGTGGTCTTTTGTGCAAACATACATCCAATAATAAGCGTGAGTTGTCCCATTGT
>Ga0078894_10002362_pt1 | contig 14337 bp, 13 predicted proteins | sample LauGreSu1BDMLBSD_2_FD_67506 | JGI IMG/M metagenome (GOLD analysis project Ga0078894, IMG submission 67506) | Freshwater lake microbial communities from Lake Michigan, USA - Su13.BD.MLB.SD (version 4) (version 4) | ecosystem: Environmental > Aquatic > Freshwater > Lake | place: Lake Michigan...
AGCATGTCATTGCCAACACCGAGGACGTTGGTCAGAACTTTGCCGAAGAAGCACGAAAAATGCATTACGGCGAATCTGAAGAACGCAACATCCGAGGTCAAGCATCGGTGGATGAAACAAAAGACTTGCTTGAAGAGGGCATAGAGGTCATGCCCTTGCCAGTGCCTGACGCCCTAAAGGGTGGGCTTCAGTAGTAGTCAATCAGTGCGTGCTGTACCAATCTTGAACAGCCGCCACATAACGCTGCACACCTTCGGCCACACTGGCCGCCTCCAATGCGCCGTAGGACAAGCGCTGGTAATTTGCTTCATGTGTTTGTGTAAGCCCAAATGCAAAACCTGGAATGGACGCCACTTTGAACTTCTCAGTCATGGCGCGGTTGAAGGCGATGGCCTCGGTGCCTTGCGCTAAACCAGGCAATTTCATAAGCACATAAAACGCGCCTTGCGTTTTGGGGAACTGCACCAAATCACCCAATGTTTCAAGGGTTTGGTAAACCGTTTGGCGCACTTGGCTCAAGGCCTCAACTTTGGGCGCGACCCATGCCTTGCCTTTTTTCAAGGCTTCCAATGCCAACAACTGCGAGGGCATCGGTGCGCAAATGAGGTTGGTGTCTTGCACCTTGTTCATGGCATCGAACAAGCTGGCTGGAAAGACCACATAGCCTACACGCCAGCTGGCCATGCCGTAGTTTTTGGACATGGAATAAAACGACAGAGTGTGCTTCATAGCGCCTGGAATGCTAGCGGGGGAAAAGTGTTTGACACCTTCATAAGTGAAGTATTCATAGGCTTCATCACTGAAGTGATAGAGGCCGTGTTGGGCGCACAAGGAATTAATGGCGCGCAGAGAAGCTTCCGAGTAAACAGCGCCTGTGGGGTTGTTGGGTGACACAGTGATGATGGCGCGCGTGCGTGATGTGATGGCGGCGGCCATGGCTTGCACATTCAGACTCCAGTCTTCGTTGGAAGGGACTGGCACAGGCACACAGCCACACATGCGAATGGCCATTTCTTGATTGAAATAAAACGGCATGGGCAAGATGAATTCGTCGCCCGGATCGGCCACAGCCAGTATTGAATTTAAAAAGGCCATGTTGCTTCCCGCCGTCACCATGAGCATGGCCTCTGTGCCTAATTGAACATGATTCTCTTGCGCCAATTTGAGTTGAATGGCTTCGAGCAGACCAGGGTGTCCACTCACACCTAAATATTTGTGCAAACTGCCGTCGCCCATCAAGCCGGGCAAGGCTGCAATGGCTTCTGCAGGCGGGCCGTAATTCACCACACCTTGACCCAAAGAAATAGTGCCGGGGTTGTTTCTAACCAATGCCGCTATGGTTGGAATGATGGGGGTTTCAACCCCGTCCATGCGAAGTGAATGACTTTTCATTGTGTAAATCTGATTGCGTTGAATGAAGGCTGAGTTTCATCGGTCTAGGCTGTCAAGATTATCTCTTGCTATGAGCAGCCTTGCTCAGATAATAGGAAACGATAAGATGCAACGCAGGCTTGTGCTTGCTTAGCGCTGTGTTGCGTTCAATGATCAGGGGACAGTTATGAAATACAAAGTAGAAGATTTGAGAAATTTCGCTGAGTCGCTTCTTCTGGCCAATGGGTTGGAGGCTGAAAAGTCAAAAGCGGTGGCAGACATTCTGCTTGAAGGTGATTTGTTAGGGCACACAACCCATGGACTTGGCTTGTTGGCACCCTATTTGGCTGAGTTGGAATCTGGAAAAATGAGCAAAGAAGGTTTGCCTGAGGTTTTGTCAGACTTTCCTGCATCAATGACCTGGGATGGCAAACGATTGCCTGGCCCATGGCTGGTTTTGCGGGCTATGGAGCTGGCAATTGAGCGTGCAAAGACTCAAGGAACTTGCACCATCGTGATCAAGCGCAGCCATCATATTGCGTGCCTTGCGGCCTATCATCAACGCGCCACAGCTCAAGGAATGCTAATTGCTTTGCATTGCTCAGATGCCAATAGCAGCAGTGTCGCACCATTCGGTGGTTTGGACCCGGTTTTCACACCCAACCCGGTGTCCTTTGGTATCCCAAGCTCAAGTTTGCCCATCATGATTGATGTATCAACATCTGCCACCACCAACGGCATGACCAACCGGCTGTTCAACGAAAAAAAATTACTGCCAGCTGCATGGGTGATGGATGCTCAAGGCCAGCCAAGTCAAGATCCTGGGGTATTGTTTGCCGACCCCAAAGGCACCATCCTTCCTTTAGGTGGCATGGACTCAGGACACAAAGGTTATGGTTTAAGTTTGATGGTGGAGGCCATGACCGGTGGCTTGGCGGGTCATGGTCGTGCTGATCCTTTGGAAGGCTGGGGCGCAACTGTGTTTTTACAAATCATTGACCCTCAGGCCTTTGCAGGCTTAAAAGCCTTTGAGCGACAAATTGACCATGTGGTGGCGAGTTGCAAAAACTCAAAGCCTTCTCAACAAGGCGAAAAGGTTAGATTGCCCGGTGAAAGAGGACTTCAGCACCAAGCCTTGAGTGAGTTAGAGGGCTTGCAACTCTACCCCAGTATCATGCCAGCCCTCAGTCCATGGGCGCAAAAGCTCAAGGTGGTCATACCTCAGGCAGTTTGAGAATTTGAGGGCTTGAAAAGCAGTTTGGCAATGACTGGCCAAGTCCAAACCAACAAACAGACTACGGCCAAAGCAAGTGCTATGGGGCGGGCTAAGAACGCACTTAAATCGCCATTTGATTTGATCATGGAGGTGATGAAGTTCTCTTCCAGCATGCCACCTAAGACCACACCCAAAATAGCGGGTGAGATGGGAAATTTATTGGCTTCCAAAATGTAGGCCAAGATGCCCGCGACCAACATGATGCCCACTTCAAACATGGAGTTGTTGATGGCAAATGTGCCCACCACGCAAAATAGCAAAATCAAGGGCATGAGCACTTCCCGTGGCACCAGCAAAATGCGCTTGGCCACTTTGATGCACAAAATGCCAAGCGGAATCATGATGATGTTGGCAAGGATGAACAACAAAAACACCGCATAGATATTTTGCGGATTGGTAGTGAAGAGTGCTGGCCCTGGGTTCATGTTCTTCATGTATAAAACGCCGATCACAATGGCCGTGATGGAGTCGCCAGGTATGCCAAACACCAGCGCTGGAATCCAAGCGCCCGCAAGCGCGCTGTTATTGGCAGAGCCCGATTCCACAATGCCCTCAACGTGACCCGTGCCAAACTTCTCGGGCTCTTTCGAAAACTTCTTGCTCATGGCATAGGACATCCAGGCGGCAATGTCTGCGCCGGCTCCTGGTAAAGCGCCTACAGCGGTTCCAAGCACACTGCCGCGCAAAATTTGTTTGGGGTATTTTTTGGCCAATGCCCATTGGCCCGACAGCACACTGCCGACTTTTTCAACCACCAACTCAGCTGGCGGGCTGGTATCGACTACAAATCGAATGATTTCTGAAATGGCAAACATACCAATCATCATGGCGATCATCCCAATGCCGCCTGTCATTTCGGCATTGCCAAATGTGAAGCGTGGGAAACCTGCAGGATTGCCAAGGCCAACGCAGGCTACCAACAAGCCAAGTAACAAAGTGACGATGCCTTTCAGTGGTTGGTCGGTGGTAATGAAGATGGCGCAAGTGAGGCCCAACAGCACCAACCAGAAATACTCAAATGAGCTGAAATTCAAAGCAAAATCTGCCAACGCTGGAGCCGCCAAAATGAGCACAACAGTGCCAAACAAGCCCCCCACAGCAGAGAAGACGAGTCCAGCGCCTAAAGCTAATTCTGCTTGCCCTTTCTTGGTCATGGCAAACGCTTCGTCGGTGTAGGCTGCAGATGCAGGTGTACCTGGAATTCTCAATAAGCATCCCGGAATATCGCCCGAGAAAATGGCCATCGCTGTGGCTGTCACCATGGCAGCAATGGCGGGAATAGGGGGCATGAAAAAAGTGACGGGCACCAGCAAGGCCGTGGCCATGGTGGCAGTAAGTCCGGGCACTGCACCCACAAATAGGCCATAAAAAGCTGCTGCCACCATCACCATGAGTGTGTAGGGCTCGAAGACCATGGAGAAGGCTTGACCGATGGCTGTCCACATAGGGAGGCTCCTAATTCATCCGACTGACTGAAAAAGCGATGTCAAAAAAATCACCATGCCCAAGGGGTGAGAACGCCCCAAGGCAGGGGGACTCTCAGGAGTTTGTAGAAAGCAAAGTGGACAACCAATGTTGCGATGACGGCCACCATCAATGTTCGCCGCCAGTTCACCCTTAGGGCCTTGAAAAGTGCGACCAAGATGATGAAGCTGGTGGGTAAAAATCCGATCGTGTTTGCAAAAGCAATGTAGAACAACACAGACCCTAGAAGCACGCACAATGAAATAATATGCCGAGGAGATTGAACCCAGTCTTCCCAAGCAAACCAGGCTGTAGGTGTTTTATTTCGAAGACCTTTGAGAACCAGCATGACGCCAGCCACACAAAGGCCTGTGGCAATCATGCTTGGAAAAAGTGCCGGACCAACTGGTTGCCCCGGTATATTTGGGAAGTCTTTTACGGCAAAGAGCACCAAGCTGCCCAATGCCAAAAAGAACAGCCCAAATAAGGTGTCGTGTATTTTCATGGTCTTATTTGACCAAGCCGACTGCTTTCATGGTAGCGCCCAATTCAGTATTTGATTTCACCATGAACTTGGCAAAGTCGTCTGGGCCTGCGTAGATCACACCGAAGCCGCGACTGGCCATGAACTCGTTGTACTCTTTGCTTGCGGCCACTTTGCGAACAGCTTCAGCCAATTTGTCGCGCACAGGTGCGGGCAAACCTTTGGGTGCCACAATGCCGCGCCATGCCGCCATGGTCCAATCGCTGCCAGTGGCTGATTTGAGGGTGGGCACATTGGGGTAGAGCGCGGAGGGCTTGTCATTCATGATTGCCAAACTTCTGACTTTGCCTGCATCAATTAATGAACGTGCCTCAGGCAAGGACACAGGGGCAACCTCAATGCCGCCCGCCACCATGTCTTGCAAGCCAGGCGCTGCGCCGTTGCTAGGCACCCATGGCAAGGCTGCTGGGTCTATTTTTTGGTCACGCAAAAGGCCAGCGATGGCCAGGTGCCAAATGCCGCCCTGACCGGTGCCAGAGGCTTTGAATTTACCTGGGTTTGCTTTGATGGCAGCTAACAATTCATTGACAGTTTTGTAAGGTGAATCGGCCCGCACTTGAACGCCTGCGGGGTCTGCATTGACCAGACCAATGGGGGTGTAGGACGCGCTGGTGAGATCGGTCAAGCCTTGCCAATGCATCATGCCGATTTCAACTGTGGCCAAGCCAATGGTGTAGCCGTCGGGTTGAGCAGCAGCAATGGCCGCATGGCCCACCACACCGCTACCGCCCGTGCGGTTGACAACCGTGACGGGTTGACCCAAGTCTTTTTCTAAAAGACTTCCAATGATTCGAGCTGTTGCATCTGTGCCGCCGCCGGCACCCCAAGGCACGATGAGCGTAATTGGGCGAACTGGATAGTTTTGTGCAGCAGAGGACAGGGCGCCGAAAACACCCAATGTGCTCAGCAGAGCAGTAGCCAACAAACGACGACGGGGTAATGCAAACATAACTCACTCCTAAACAAGGGTTGGTACAAAAAATTTGCTAACAAGCACAAGTTACGCCCTTTTAAGTCAAAAGGCATTAGGGTGAACCCAAGGATTTGAGCTCAATGCTTATGCCATGCGCACCAAACGACCGGGGCGAGCTGCAGTGATCTCACCTGCAGTTTGAACTTGTTCACCAGCCACCCATGTGGCGACATAGCCTTTTGCCTTTTGCAAAAAGCGTTTGCCACCAGCAGGCAAGTCGTTAACCAACTTGGGCAGACCGACGCTGAGTTGTTGCGGGTCGATGGCGTTGATATCGGCGCGCATGCCTACAGCCAGAACCCCCCTGTCTTTGAGTCCCAAGTAATTGGCATTCCGACTTGTCAGCATCTCGATGGCCGTTTCGAGGGGCAGACTGTCTTGGCTGCGGCCTTGCACCCAATGGGTGAGCATGAAGGTGGTGAAACTAGCGTCACAAACAGTTCCCACGTGCGCTCCGGCGTCGCTGAGGCCACTCAAAGCGCGGGGATGCGCTAACATTTTGCGAACGGTGTTCAGGTTGCCTTCGTTGTAATTGAAGATGGGGAAGTAAATTAAACCTTCGCCATTGCCCGCGCTCAAATGATCGTAAATAACATCTAGGGGTGTGACACCTGTTTGCTTGGCTCTAACCAAGAAACTCTCCATGACGGAGGGTTCGTAATTCAAGGTGGCCTCAAGGGGAAACATGCGGCCACTGATCATGTCAATCTTGGCCAGCAAGATGTCCACCAGTGGTGGAATAGAGCTGCCATCCCCGGCCAGGCGTTCTGACTTTTCTGAAAGGATGCGAGCTTTGCGATCGGGGTCACGCAAAGCCGCCGCGCGCTCTGCCAATGGCAAATGAGCAACTTCCTTGTATGAAGGAAATCCCATGAAGGGATGGAAGCTGGCATCGAGCCCATTTAGAACACCAATGCCGCGTGCGCCTGTTTGCATGAAGAGGGGCAGACCATTGGCCACTGCCTTTTCAACGCGCTCTTGAATGCATAAATATTGTTCACCACCTGGATCTCTTTGCAGCCAGGTTAATGACAATGATTTGCCGCTGGCTTTGGCAATGGCTTCGACCAAATCAAATTCAGCATCAAACTCGGTGGGGCCTTTTAGCAAGTTGTAGTCACTCACCATTTGGACGACCCCATGCGACAGGCCTTGAAAGGCTTTCGCCAAGCCTGTGAGTTCGGTGTGGCTGGCCTCGGCCGCTGGTGTTTCTTTGCCTTCAGATGTTCGGTGGTTGTCGCTGCGACCCGTGCTAAAGCCCACAGCGCCCGCTTGAAGCGCTTCTCGAAGGAGTGCGCGCATTTGTTCAATGTCTTGCGCTGTAGCTGCCTCTTGCGCCAACGCACGCTCTTTCATGACATACATGCGCAGTGGGTCGTGCGGCACTTGAACCAAAAAATCTAGGCTGTGGGGTTTAGCGGCCAATGCGTCCATGTACTGCGGAAAGCTTTCCCAGTCCCAGACAATGCCTTCGTGCAATGCAGCACCAGGGATGTCTTCTACGCCTTCCATGAGTTTGACCAAATCATCTTCTGCGCCAGGACGCTTTGGTGCAAAACCTACACCGCAATTGCCCATCACAACGGTGGTCACGCCGTGATAGATGCTAGGGGTGAAGCATTCATCCCATGTGACTTGACCATCGTAGTGCGTGTGCAAATCGACAAAGCCAGGTGTGATCCAAAGGCCTGTGCCGTCGATGGTTTCTTTGGCGGGTTCGTTGATTTGACCAATGTGGGTGATGCGGCCACCTTGAATTCCAAGGTCTGCGATGAAAGGTTTTTGACCTGTGCCGTCAACAAGCGTGCCGTTTTTAATTAAGCAATCGAGCATCTTTTATTCTCCACACATATGCCAAAGACATGCCACTCACAATGTGCCAAATACCCCATAGGCTGGCCAAGGTCACCATGCCGATGTCACTGTTAAATTGAACCGCAATGATGCCGAGAGCCAAGCCGGAATTTTGCATGCCACCTTCAATCATGACTGCACGGCGATCGCGCTCGCTAATGCCCATCAGCTGGCTGGTCAGCCAGCCAAAAAACAAACCGCTGGCGTTGTGCAAAACCACCAGCAGCAAAGTTGGGAGTAAACCCAAAGTGAGCAACTGACGCTCTTTGATGAGACCCGCTACGATGAACAGCAGCAGCGCAATCAAAGAAAAATTGCCCAAGGGTTTTCGAATGCGCTCGGTTAACGCAGGCATGCGATGCGAAGCCAACAAGCCTAGGCTGAGGGGTACGCCCAGCAGCAAAAACAAGCTGATCCAAATGCCTGAAGCGTCGATGGAGAGCTCTTTGAGCCAAGAGGCAGTTTCTGGATTGGCAGCCATCATCCAACTGAAGTTGAAGGGCGTTGCAAACAGGGCAATGATGCTGGCCACAGCTGAAATACTGACAGAAAGCGCTGTGTTGCCGCGCCCCATGTGGGTCACTACATTGCTGAGGCTACCGCCCGGACAGGCGGCTACCAAAATCATGGCGGCTTCTACATTTGGGGGCAGGTCTAGCCACAGTGTTGCAGCCCAGGTGGCCACCGGAAGCAAGATGAACTGAGGAATGAGTCCGCAAATAACAGCCTTTGGAGCTTGGGCAACACGTTTGAAGTCATCAAGGCGCAGCTCGAGCGCTACTGAAAACACCATGGTTGCCAAGACCAAACTCAGGACGATCTGAGATGAATTCATGTTCAAGACCTTCTTGCAAGGGGCAAATTCAAGAGCAAGTTTTGGGGTTTGATTTTTAAAAGATTTTGCGGATCCATGGCCATGGCCAGGTACACCGGTTTGCCGCTGACGTCTTGGCGCATGTCGCTGGCGTTGTCAAAGTTCAGAATAAACAAACACAGCATGCGTCTTTGTCGGTCTTCGTCAATGCTTTGCCCGTTGTACAAATCATTCAGCATGCTGCTGGCTTGGGCATCTAGACCGACATGCCAGACCCAATGGGCGTCTTCAATTTCTCGGGCTGTTGCAATGCGGACGCTAGCGCTAGTGAAATGAACAATCCAACGTTCAAGCACCCGACAAAACGCATCAATGAGGGGCTGGCCCAAGTTAAGGCAAGCCACCATGTCAAAGCGCTCGCTGCGTTCCCAATAGCTGTCTTCGTTGCTGTCTTGGATGACATCCAAATCGACACTGCGAAGTGGAATGCCGCCTTGCTTGAGCAATTCACCGATGCTGCCGAAGCCGCTTTCTAAGGCATGGCGTTCGACGGTTTCGTTGTCTGCGGCCATGACCGAGGCGTCTTCTAAGACAGAAATTTTTTGGGTTCTGAACAGCAACTCTGCAGCACGTGCCTCTAGGGGGGAGCAGTCGTCGCCCAAAATGTGTTGCACCAACACTTGGGTGATTTGATTCACCAAGATGGGCGGTACATCGACGCCTTGTCCTTCAAACAAAGCCCAATAACTGGCTTCTAAGGTGGGCTTAGCCAAGATGCGATTTCGAAATCGCAGCCAAACAGCCATGTTGTCAGCCGCATCACGGTCTACCACCAGGGCCAAGTCGGCAGCTTCAAGATCAAGGCGCGGATTTTCCAACAGGCGTTCGTGAATGCGAATTTCCTGCTGGCAAGAGCTTTCTATGGGCGCTAATTCGGGGCGCAGAAGCAATACGCGAAGAAAATCGTCGGTGACAATGAGGTGGCCTCGAGGATCTTTCTTCAGTTGTAAATATCCCGCTTGAGGCCAAAGATTTTGCGCAGAATCACTCATCAGTAATTACATTCAAATCTCAAACAGGCTTCTTGCCACGGGGAATGATGGCTGTGGTTTTTTGAACTGGACGCTCAGTGTCTACAGCAATTGTTTTAGGAGGCGATGTGTCCTTTTTGGGTTTCTTGGACTCTTTGTTTGACTTTTGTTGACCTTTGGCCATAGGGACACCTTGAGGTAGTTAAGCGCCCAGTTTACGCGAGGCACAATCAATGCCCTAGTCGCAAGGGCTTCAGAAGTTAAAAATTCAGGGTTTGTCATGACAAATTTCCATATTTCACCCGAAGAGATTGAGCTCACCGCCATCAGATCGCAAGGGCCAGGCGGTCAAAATGTGAACAAAGTGGCCAGTGCCATTCAACTGCGTTTTGACATTCACGCTTCGAGTTTGCCCGTCGAAATAAAGGAGCGGCTTTTGAGCTTGCGCGATCACCGCATTACCCAAAGTGGTTGGGTCGTGATCAAATCACAAGAGCACCGTAGCCAAGACATGAACCGGATGGCGGCAATGTTGCGTTTGCACGATTTGTTGGCGTTGGCAGCTGTGGTTCAAAAGAAGCGCAAAGCCACCCGTCCCACGCACAGTTCACAGTTAAAGCGAGTGGAGAGCAAAGTGAAGCGAGGTCAAACCAAGGCCTTGCGTAGCAAGGCCCAATGGGATTGACTCACCCAAGTTGCACATCCACCCAGTTCAAGGCTTTTGGAAGGACATCTGGACCGTCTGCTTGCAACACGCTTCGCTCAGTCATGCTTCTTAACCAGGTGAGTTGCCGTTTGGCCAATTGACGGGTTGCAAATACGCCGCGATCACGAAGCTCTGCCATTGGCAGCGTGCCATCCAGTGCTTCCCAAGCTTGACGATAACCCACACACCGCATGGACGGTAAATCAATGCACAAGTCACCACGCGCTCGCAATTTTCTGACTTCCTCCAAGAATCCATGTTGCAGCATGTCGTCAAAGCGCTGTTCAATTCGCGTGTGCAACCAAGCACGGTTGTCTGGTTCTAGGCTGAGCATAGGCACATTCTGGAAATTGAGAGAACCCACCTGATCTGATGAATCAGAGCCTTCACTCAAGGCCTTCATGGTGTGAGGTGCATCCATATTTTTCTGAAAACTCGACATGGGTTTGCCAGAGATTCTAAAAACCTCGAGTGCACGAGAAATGCGTTGACTGTCTGCGGGCGCCAGACGTGCTGCTGTTAGCGGGTCTATTTGAAGAAGCTTTGCATGCATGGCAGGCCAACCCAGTGCCTCAGCTTCTGCCTGAATGTCTGCCCTGATGCTTGGGTTGGCGGAGGGCATGTCGTTCAAACCTTCAAACAAAGCTTTGAAGTACATCATGGTGCCACCTACCAACAAGGGCACTTTGCCCCGCGCAGTGATGTCATTCACACAAGCCAATGCGTCTCTTGCAAACTCAGCCGCACTGTAGGCGGTCAATGGATCGCGAATATCAATCAGGTGGTGCTTGACTGCTGCCAATTCTGCAGGCGTGGGTTTGGCCGTGCCGATGTCCATGCCTTTGTAAACCAAAGCAGAGTCAACACTGATGATTTCTGCGCCACCCCGATTTTGGAGGTGTGTGGCAATGGCCAAAGCCAAACCAGTTTTGCCGCTGGCGGTGGGGCCGGCAATGGCGAGTGCGCGCGGTTTCATGGGTTTGGCACAGCTGAAACAGAGGGCGACAATTCGGGGGCTTTGCCACTTTGAACCAAGGGAATTTTGCGCACTGCAAAACTGCCAATCAAAGCCAAGCAAGCTGACCACAACATCATGCCGTGGGCCATGGCCAAGAGTGGGTCGGTCATGTGGGTGCCAATCCAGGTGCCCATGCCAAAAGCCACCAGCATCATGGTAAATCCATTCAATGCAGATGCAGTACCTGCCATTTCTGGAAAAGGTGCAACGCAGCCACTTTGGCCGCAGGGTTGATGCACACCATGCGCCAGCAAATAAAGGTTGACTGGCGCCATGACCGCCCAAGCGCCAAACCAAGATTGTCCAGGCCCAACGTAGGCCACAAGCATCAAAAGTAAGCCAGCAGTTAAGCTGACAAAGCCTGCTGTTAACACACAAGTTTGGACACTGATGCGCAGCAACAACCAGCGACATGTGAAGGTGCCAATGATGTATGACGCCGACATTGAAATCATCAACAGGCCATAGACCGTTTGACTTAAGCCCATGCTTTGGGTGAACACAAAGGACGAGGTGGCTAAGAAGGTAAAAAGCCCCGCAAATGAGACAGTTGATAAAGCGCTGTATGCCTGAAAAGTTCGGTTGCGAAAGATGTGTTTCGCAGAAGTCCACAAGGACTTGAACTGCAGCGCTTGAGGGTTGCGTTTTAACAAGCTCTCGTCAAAGTAAAAGTAAATGAGAGTACCTGTCACGAGGGCAAACAAAAACAAGCTGCTGAGGGCCCAACGCCATCCCAGTTGTTCTGTCAAAAAGCCACCCACCGGCACACACGTACAGGCAATCAAACCGAGGCCAGAGAGGGCTTGCGACATGACCTTGGCCCCTTCAACAGGTTCGTACAAATCTCTGATAATGGCCCTAGCTGCCATGACGCATGCGCCCATGGCAATACCTTGGAAAGTGCGGGCTGCAATCAGCGTTTCTATGCCAGGCGCAAGCGCGCAGGCAATGGCAGAGATTGCATACACTGCAATACCGCCCAACAAAACGGGTCGACGACCCCATTTGTCTGACAAAGGGCCCCAAAATAACTGTGAAAAACCGAAAGCCAAAAGCATGGCTGTGAGGGTCAGTTGTGCTTGCACCATGCTGGCCCCAAAGCCTTGCGTCAAGATGGGCAGGGCGGGCAAATACAAGTCGGTGGTGATGGGCTGCAAGCCCAGCAAAAGGGCCAGTAGCAGCACGGTCATCCCTTGACTGCGTGGGCTCGTTTGTGCCTTCTCAGACATCAACGGCCACGCAAAAACAAAGCGTCCAATTCACGCATGCTGACCTGACGCCATGTGGGGCGTCCGTGGTTGCACTGATCGGAGCGCTCGGTGGCTTCCATTTGGCGTAAGAGGGCGTTCATTTCATCCAATGTGAGTTTGCGATTGGCGCGCACAGCGCCATGGCAAGCCATGGTGGCCAAAATTTCATTTTGCGCGCGTTGTACAACAGTGGCAGCATCGTGTTGGGCTAACTCTGCCAACACGCTGCGAGCCAATTCGACCGCATCGCCTTGCGCCAATGAAATAGGGACAGCACGGACAGCCAAAGTTTTGGCCGACAAGGCGGACACTTCTAGCCCCAGTTGCTGAAGAACATCAGCGCAGTTTTCTGCCGTACTTATTTCTTGGGGTGTGGCCGCAAAAGAGGCTGGAATTAAAAGAGGCTGGCTGCTAATTTGAGTGGTGTCGAGTTGCTGTTTTAAGCGTTCATACACAATGCGTTCATGGGCCGCATGCATGTCGACCACAATAAGGCCTTGGCTGTTTTCAGCCAAGATGTAGACACCTTGCAACTGGGCAATGGCTCGGCCCAATGGCCAGTCTTGTTCTGAGGTGCTCTGAGGCGCAGTCGATGCCAGCGGTGCAGCTTGTGAAAAAATTGGCGGAGGCTCTTCAACTTGCGGGCCATTGCCCCAAAGTGCTTTGAGTTCTGCCAAGGCTTTGGCCGGATCTTCCGTTGCGCGATCGGCACCAAATGCCATGCCGCGTTGAGACCAGGTATTGGACCCTGCCGGTGCGCTTGGCGATGGCGCTAAAAAAGAGCGATCTAAATTGGTTTGGTTGGGGGCTAATGCGGATTCGGTGCTCGACAGAAGTTGTGCACGAGGTACTGCCAAGGCGCGTTCAATGGCGTGTCGCATGGCTTGGTGAATTTCGCGGCTGTCGCGAAAGCGCACTTCAATTTTGGTGGGATGGACATTGACATCAACTCGCGCGGGGTCCATTTGCAAATACAACACATAGACCGGTTGACGCTGGCCATGCAGAACATCTTCATAAGCACTGCGAGCGCCATGTGTGATGACTTTGTCGCGCACAAATCGGCCATTGACGTAGGCAAATTGTTGGTCGGCCCGCGCGCGTGCCGCATCGGGGGTGCCCGCTCGACCGCGAACATGAACGGGGCCAGATCTGAAATCGATGTTGACCGATGACGCTACAAAGTCTTCACCCAATACATCGGCCAAGCGTTGGTTCCAACCGGCTTCACCAGGATGGCTACGCCACTGCTCAACAATTTTGCCTTCGTGCCAAATGGCAAAACTCACTTCTGAACGAACCAATGCATGGCGTCTGACGGCTTCAATGCAATGCGCCAACTCAGTGTTTTCAGACTTTAAAAAATGACGACGCGCGGGTGTCGAAAAGAATAACTCTTTCACCTCGACCGTGGTGCCAACAGCGCGTGCCGCAGGTCTGACTTCACCGGTTTGGCCATCGAGTAGAAAAGCTGTTGCAGCGCCCTCGGGGCGAGACAGCACGCTCATTTCAGAAACAGAATTGATGGCGGCCAAAGCTTCGCCACGAAAGCCCATGGTGGCCACGGACTCTAAGTCTTCTAAGCTGACAATTTTGCTGGTGGCGTGGCGTTTCAATGCCACAGGCAATTCTTCCGAGGGAATGCCACAGCCATCGTCCTCAACCGAAATCAGGCGAATGCCGCCACCCAAAAGCCGCAAGGTGATGTGGCGTGCACCGGCATCCAGCGCGTTGTCCACCAATTCACGAACCACGGAGGCCGGCCGCTCGATCACTTCACCTGCCGCGATTTGGCTGATCAGCACATCGGGCAGTTCACGAATGGTTCGGCGGGTTGGAATCTGATTCATCCGTAAATTGTAGGTGTTCCCAAAGGCAGGGATAATTCAGGGATGGATACTTTGCTTCAACTCATGGATTTTGTTCTGCACGTCGACCGCTACTTGCAGGCGTTTGTAGAGAATTACGGCATGTGGGTGTATGCCCTGCTGTTTTTGATCATTTTTGTCGAAACCGGCTTGGTGGTGATGCCTTTT
>Ga0078894_10002365_pt1 | contig 14327 bp, 16 predicted proteins | sample LauGreSu1BDMLBSD_2_FD_67506 | JGI IMG/M metagenome (GOLD analysis project Ga0078894, IMG submission 67506) | Freshwater lake microbial communities from Lake Michigan, USA - Su13.BD.MLB.SD (version 4) (version 4) | ecosystem: Environmental > Aquatic > Freshwater > Lake | place: Lake Michigan...
CCTATGAAGGTTAATACGTTATCCGTAAATGAAACATCCGATGCTATATTAAGTTGTTTCGGTAAAAAAGTTGTATCAATCTCACCAACAAATGGGTTGATGGGTAGTCTATTTAGTATACTTCTTGCACGCGCTTTTAATGTAATTAATTGATTCAATACAACACTAGAAAGTGTCCTATTACTTCCATTGGGTGGTTTTCCTGGTAAAATAGTTCCAACAACATTATTGCCATGATAAAATCCATTACCTATTTCTACATTACCTGTAACAGTTAATGTATCAGGTGTAAAAACGGCGTATTGATTAACCGTACTAAATTGTGAACTTGTTAAATTAATAGGAGGAACTAAAGACATATTTCCAGAAACAGAAACTAACATGGAATCCCCTGAATTAAGATAAATATACATTTTTCCTGTATCATCTGTATATAACCCAGTAATAGGAGTGTCTGGGTATAATACATACCAATCTATATTCAATATTCCGCCAGAATTTATATCTAATTCTGCAATTGCAGATATGTTGTTAGCAGTTTTTAGATATGATACATATAATTTGTCACCATTTACTGATAAATATCCTAGACCATTTAAAATAATTGTAAATGTAATTGTTTCTTTAGTATTTATATTTATTGAATAAATATAATTAGTATTACTACTGGAAGCTCCATTTGCTATATATATAAAACCATCATCGCTTACATCCATTGAACCTACATAATTTACTTTCCAATTTGGCTCTACTATTTGTCCAGGATTGTCAACTAAATCTATTTTTGCAATTGAACCAGTATTTGCACCTGTTCTTGTTTGTACATACATAAAATTTTCATATATAACAAACTCACCATGTACAGTTGTTGAAAAATCTTCTACTTCATCTGTAATTGTATTTATTTTTATAATTTTATTATTACTTAATACATACAAATCACTTCCACGATATCCTAAACAACTTGGTTTAATTATATCACTTTTATATATTTCTGTTGAGTTAGATTCTATTGAATAACGCACAATTGTATTATTATAACTTCTATTTACATTAGTTTTAACTGATATATATATTTTACCTTGATTCATATCTATTAAATCCACAAAACCACCATCAAAAAAACCATCTTTAAATTTAACCATAATTATAACGACTAATATAAATTTTATTTAATTCAAAATAAACGCACAAACTATAGTTTAAATATAATTAATAAAAGAGGTTAAAAAAATATACAGAGTATAAGTAGAATGTGGGCAGATGAAATCAACGACCCCGAATATCAGGACCCTGTCGACTATGGTTCGACTAGTTCTGCATCTACACAACTACCCGATTACAGAGATTTGTACTACCAACCAATTACATCGCTTAATAAGCCAATTTTGAACGCTATTACCGGTGAGGAATACAAGTATCGTATTGGCTCGAACGATGAAAAGCGATTTTATGTGGTGATGACCCAAGACCCTTTCGAGCCAAAGGAAGCATGTCGTCTATTCTTTTCCAATCCACAGTCCTATGAAAATTATTCAGGTCTAAAGGTAAGTGATGCAAGTATGGAACGTTTTCGTAAAAATCGTGAGTATTTTAGGGCTCTAGATTCGCGATAAGTTTTTTTAATTTTTTAATTTTAAATAAATTGAAATGAAATAAAGTAAACATACTAAATAAATCATGTTTACTTTATTTGATATTTTGAATGATAAAACTATTTTGTGTGAATATATAAAAGCCTTGAATGCCAATAAGGGTAAAACACTTCGTGAATGGCTTAACTACGCTAGAAATATTTGCGATGGATTGCCAAGTGAAGAAATATTGTTATCACTTGTAAGTGAAAAAAGCATAAAAGATAAGGGTTTAGTTGGTAAAATCATAGAATATGGGTTTTTTGGCCAAAAACCCAATTGTGATTCTGCACCAGATATTGGCGCATTGAAGTGTGATATAAAATCATGTGCTTTTAAACTTGTAAAAAAACTTGGAAAAAATGCAAAAGAACGACAAACAATTACCAATTGCGGAAATACAAAAAATTATGATTCGTTCCAGCATATACTTGACCACGTACAATTTGAAGATTGTCCTTATTATGAAAAAAGCAGACAATTTTTATTGTGTATACGAAACGATGATAAGAAAAAAATGAAAACGGTAGAAGAGTTAATGACCCAACCCATGTTGCTTATTGTGTTGGTTCAACTAGAAACTCTACCGTTGGAAATGAAAACAATGATAGAGGATGATTATAAAAGTATTCGCCAATGTGTTCTTGAAAAACGTGTTTCCCAAAAAGGACAAAAATATTTGCACATTCATACACATGGGGCTGGACATGGTAGTGGGAACCGTGCCTTTGGGTTTACATCTGCATTCATTACTCGGGTAGTTGCGTTACAACTTGCCGAATTACACCAAAAAAAGATGGAAGATATACTGATTGAAGGTAAAAGTCTGGCGATTAAAAACGAATATTTATAAGTGGATAGAAAGTATAAGAATTATACACGCTTCAATAACAACACAATAATAGTGCGCAACGTACCATTTTTACCTGGATGCTGTTTCTTGATTTTTTCGTCGATGGTATATTTACCGTACCACAAATATTCTTGTTTTTTACCGTTTGTTCGGACTTGATAAAGATAAATATCTTTTGTTTTTAGAGGATTCAACAACGGTTCATTGAATTGTTTTTCGTCTTCATCTTGGTCCCCATCATGCCCAAATAACGTATATTTGGGATGATTAATGTCGCTCAAATCATCTGCATAGTAATGAGTACCATGCACTGACCGTAAAATGGTTAAGGCTTGAGCAGGTCGTGGGTTAATTCCGGCAGCAGCAAATGGTCGAGCGCCCGTTTCTTTTTCGATATATTCTTCTATTCCACCTGGACCTCCCCATTTTGAAAATGGAATTGGTTCAGGAGAAAGGTCGAACGTGCGTTGATGAAGTTCCGCGTTAATTTGGTGTGCAATTGCCAATTCCGCACGAAGTTTCGAAATCAACATATTCGCACAATCCATTTCTGCTTGCATGTCGAATATCTTGGTGTCGTTGTCTTGAATGAGGTTTGAAATAGTTGCCATAATGAATCTGGTGAATACACTTCTTATAACGGCAAAACCATTTCAATTTTATTAAAAAAATAACTAGCGTATTCTGGATTACTCGTTGGACATTACAAACCTAAAAATATGGAAAATATAGTTATAATTGGTCGACAACACTATTTACCATGTACAGAGAATATAAGATTTCAAGTGGATATTCATTTTTTTTACATTGAAATGCAACATCTAATTCATCTACTTCAACAAACTCATCTTTTATATTGAATTCTTTTATTTTATTAGAAATATGTTGTAATACTTCAGTAGGTGAATAATGTGTGTTTTCATCCGTTGAAATATTACAATTTTTTTGTTGAAACAGATAACTATCGTAGACATGAGGTTTCAATTCTTCTAACCATTGGTTCATTTCTGAAAAGGTTCGATGATTGGATATAATAGGATGTACTTTAGTATTGTTCAGTTGAGTTTGCATTGCCTTTTTACCTGACCCTTTGTGTAACACACATCTCCAGACAAACGTTGACTGTTCAAAATCTGAAGTAATGTTATCTAATTCTACTCTCAGTTGGTTGACTTTAAGATATGGAACATGTACATGAAATTTACTGCTTAGTTTTTTAGGAGAAGAAACATAATTTGCAAATAACGGGGTTGTTAACTCATTCAAATTAACTTTTGCTTTTACCAAGACTCGTTCCTTTTTCACCAACACTACATTCATGTCTCGTTTAATAGCATTGGCTAATGCCATTGAGAGGTGAACGCAAACGGCGTTGCCAATTTGTTTATGTTTTGAATTACTGTTAGTACCGACAAATTGGTAATCGATAGGAAACCCCATCAAACAGGCTAATTCACGAATGGTTGGAGCGCGGTAGCCAGTTGAATTTTCTTTTGGGAAGATAATAGATTCACGAGAACAATAAGATTCAGTAGCCATAATGGTTCTGCAGAGACGGTCTACACGGTCTGGAAAATCCATTTTACCCATAAATCCATGGTCTATTTTCAATCGTTTCGCTTTGTCTGCCCATTCTTTTGGTATTTCACTATCATAAAAATGGTCGGTCACTAAATTACTCTGCAACGTCAATGGAAAAGAGGGGTCTAGAATAGTCTGCTTTGTATTGTGTAAAGGAGGACCTAGTGCATCTAGAATGATGTTCATATAGGTAGGTAGGTTAGTTACTTCAGGTAAAATATAATTTCCTACAATAGCACGTTTTCTACCCTGTGGACTACCATAATCGGATGCTATTAAAATATTTTTACATGGAATCATTAAATCAGGTAAAGAAGGGTCTAACCCTAATTCAGCAGCCGTGTATTTATCTTGTATGAAATCTAAACTGTTGGGAACATTTTCCATAATCCAAAATTTCAATCGACTGTTGGGTTTGGATTGTTTGTAGAGAACAATTTTCAAAAACTGGTGGATTAATTGAAGTCCTAGAGTTTTATCTGCTTTTCCACTTACGTTGGAATTGGAAAAGGAAACGCATGGAGGTGACCCAATAATGATATCTGTATCGGGGACAATGGAATCTATGTCTTGAATATCTAAAATATTCATGCATACTGTTTTACAGTGAGGATGATTATGTTCATGTGTAATCTGGGCTGGTTTCCAGCAATCAAGACCGAACACAACATTAAATCCTTCTTGATAAAATCCTTCTGAAAATCCGCCTGCACCGCAGAAGAAATCCGCAACTGTAATTCCGTTTGTATTTTCATGTTGCGATGTAATGATTGGTTTCAACAGTTGAATAATTTCATCCTTTTTCATGCTGCTGTAACCTTTCTTATTTTGCTCTTTACATAGGAGAATTAGTTCAGCACGTGTTTTATTTGCGTACTCCATGAATATACTAGCATGTATCTATTTAATTATTTTCAATTTTATAACCTATTAAACATACGGTGATAGATAAAGTATGCATTTTGGATATTTGTTTTTTCTCAATCCATCTTTTATTAAAAATATGGACAAACCTGTTTGCAAAGATTGTAAATATTTCAAGTATGACCCTATTTACAATGATTATAATTTTGGAAGATGTGGCATGTTTGGAAGTAAAGATTTAGTTACTGGTAAGATTACGTTTGAAGATGTGATGCGAGCAAGACATGTGGATTGTGGTCTAAATGGCACTTATTTTGAACCAAAACTATCATAATTGCAAGATAAATAAAATAAGCTATTACTGGAACCCATTGTATCTTTGATTCTAATTTGGTAGTTCCACTTCGGTTGCGCAGATATTTAATACAATACGTGTCAATACACGTTGTACTAAATAAATTATATTTTTTGGTCAACAAACTAAAAATCGATTGGTCATGTCGATGTTCTTTGAATTCTGGATAATTGGGTAATATAGATGGACTATCATCTATTGTATGATAATCACAAGCTAGACTGTACCATTCGGTTACTAATGTACGTGTTTCATCGCATACCAATATCATCAATGCACCTGCTTGACGTTGTGTAGTAGTCAAATATTCATCTTTATCCATATCCAAAAAATCAATTAAATCACGTTTGTTCCATGCTTTTTCTATACAGTACGTGTCACATCCTATTATTTTATCTTGTTTCACAATCTCTATATATTCAAGCAAGTACTTCTTTTCAGAAAGGTCAAGTTCACAACCACAATCTAAATAAAGTAAAATATCACCATTTTTTAATTGGTTCATGGTTTTCAAAATAAGATAGGGTTTCCATAACCAATAACCAAACCCACGTTTGTGTTTGGTAATGAATGCTCTGTGTTGTTTCCAAAACGAGTTATCTTTTGACAAATAAACGCCAGTATAAGCAGTGACAGTTGTAAATAAATGAAATGAGTTAGCCTGTTTGCATAATCGAACAGCAGCATCTATATAATTAGCATGACTTCCAAAAGTAATAAAATACATAATACATATGTATATTTTGTATTCAAATTGTTTAAAAATATGTGAATATACTATGCCAACAAAACGGAGACAAGTTAAACAACATACACGAAAAAATAAAAATAAATCTTCTATTTGTATCATAAGTACAAAAAATCCAAATCAAGTATTAATCAACACCATACAAAATGTAAAGTTATATTATCCGGAATTTAAAATTGTTGTTGTGGATAGCGATTCAACCCAGTTTGAATATTTTAAATTCGTCCCGGATGATGTAAAAATTGAATATTGTAAAAATAAAAATTGGGAATTAGGAGCATGGTGTTATGCATTTAAAAAATACAATAATTACGACGTGTATATGTTTATTCAAGATTCACTAACACCAATCAAACGAATACCCCATTTAAATGTCAAACCTAACGATTTGTATTCATTCCATTATAAAGCAAAAATATCGGACGGCGGTCATTTTGATGTATTGAAAAAAATTTACAAAAATACCGAATTATCTTTCATTTCTAACTTAGACCCGAACACGCCTATAGTAGGGACTGCCCATACATCGTTTATAACAAATAAAGACAATGTTCATACAATATTGCAATTAGAAAATGTGTACAACGAAAAAAAGATTAAAAAAACAAAAGTTCATTCCTGGTTATCGGAACGTTGTGGAGGGTTAATGGCAGAACGGAATAATAATAAACGTTACGATATTACACCGTATTTCAAAAAACAATCTTTAAACAGGATTTAAATACTACAATAACATAAATCTTTGTTTTTTAAAGAAATCTTTACTTGGTGTTTCTGTCAAGATGCCGTTTGCCCATATACCGTATCTTTCTTCATTCACATCCTCGTTATCTAACACTAAATGGTAATAAGTGTACTTTTTATTATTTTTCATAGGTTTGAATTGTTTAGAAACAGAAGACAAAAGCAAATATTTATTGTCCAATTTTGGGGTTGGCCCCCAAAACAACTGCTCGTTTAATACCCTTTCTTCCTCTGATATTTCATCCACTAATATGGAATGGCCTCCGGTTACTATCAAATCTTCAAATAGTCCATTTGTATCGGTCTTTTCCATCTTGTACATGCATTTTTTGAAAATAGTTGGTGTGTTGATAAATACATTTTTTCCAATCATATCTATTTTGCGATAGCCATGTTTAAATGTTTTCACAAAATCACCAGGACGTAACAATTCTATACGAATGTACTCGTCTTCCATTTTCTTGTTCATATACAATATCTTTGTTCCCTCATTGAAACATACAACTTCTCCTTGTAAATTACCTAAAAAATAATATGGAACTGTAGATTGATCTGTACATACAATAACAATGTTTATTGGAAAATCTAATGGTGGTATACCATTAGTCATAGTAAATGTTACTGTTGTTCTTTCTTGATTGATTGAAATAGTTTGTGTATATGCTTCACCGTCAAAATATACTACCCAAGTATTATAATTAGATGGAATTTGATATGGTGTAGTTGCAGTACCATCTTGATAATTATAAGTTAATGAAAATGGATTATATATATCTGTATTAGCTGGAATATATACGTCTCCTGCAATTATCATACCTTTGCCTGTTAAAGTGTTTCTTGCGGATTGATTTGAGTATATTAAACAATTTGTAGTAAACAAACTAGCACTAGTTGTCCATGATTGGTTAGCCCATCCTTGTAAAGTTGCATCATAATTTTCAATTGTCATTGAATTAAATGATTCAAGGTCTGGTACTAGAATACTTGGGTAATCATTACTATAACGTGTATCTACGAACATGGATTGCATATTAGTTTGAGACACATTCCAATTACCTAAATTTGAATTAAAAGAAGATGCATTTACAAACATACCAACCATGCTGGTACAATTTCCTGTTATGCTCCATGAACTTAAATCTGAAGTAAAATTACGAGCATTATTAAACATATTCGCCATACTTGTACACCCTCCTACTTCCCATGAACTTAAATCTGAAGTAAAATAAGGAGCATTATTAAACATATTATCCAATGGTCCATTTAAACCTGATAAGTTCCATGAACTTATATCTGAATTAAAACTAGTTGCATTTTGAAACATGGATGTCATAGTAGTAATAGTTCCTAAATTCCAACTTAAAGGATTTGAAGTAGACCATTGGGCCGCCCCATTATTAAATGCAGTAGCATTATTAAACATGTATGAAAAATTTTGAACGTGGGATACATCCCACGTATTTAAAGAAACACCACCATTATTAAATGCAGAAGCATTTTGAAACATACCTTGCATATTTGTAACATATTCAAAATTCCACCCACTTATATTTTGATTAAAAGAAGATGCTGCACAAAATGTTTGAACCATACTAGTAATATTATCATTACCTGTTCCAAAATTAGTTGGAACCGTATTTAAACTAGTACACTCCCAAAATGCATTGTCTAAATTATTCAACCCCATCGTACTTCCATTACTAATTATTTGAGTTAAATATGTATTACCAAATATAAGAGTACCGCTATTAATTGCGGTTAACGAAGAATAAGTCAAAGGAATAACCGGATCATAATAATTAGCTAGTAACCTAAGTGTCCATGTATAACTATTCGTTATATATCCCGGTCCTGGAAGATTAACACCATAAACAGGCAAATATGGGTTATTAAAATCAGGTAGGTAGGTAGTATTGCTAGATGCAAGTAAAACATTTATAACGCTACCTGTACCCATAACTGAAATAGCAAGACCCGGTGCACCAGTATAATAAAAATAAAGTATTGAACCCATTATATATAATTAGAAAATAATATTACAATAACATAAATCTCGTACCTAGAAATTGTGTTGTATCATAAACTATAATAACATTTGTATTTGTTAAATATTCAAACATAATTGTTGCAACAATATTCAACCTATTATTTCTAAATAGTTATAATCAAATAATACGTAGTATCCACCATTAAGTTGTTTATAATTATTTAAATATATGTCAAGTAGTAACTTATATGAAAAAATCTTTCATTCAAATTGTGAAAGATGTATTACCTCGTCGTAAATTCATACATAGACATGAAAATTGCATCATGTATGAATTATCCGGTTCAGAATTGTTAACCATGAATGATAAGTTTACCATTCCAAGTTACCAAGTGGAACTTAATCGAACCAAAGTAAATGCAATGCAGCGCGATTTTTTTACGAACCACGATTTTTTTCATTTAAAAAATAATATAGTGTTCGGAGTTCTACCTTACAACCAAGAATCTATTTACATTATTGATGGCCAACATCGATTTGACATGTTGAAGCAATTGCAAACCAATTTGAGTTCTTTTATTACCAATCAAGATTTTAAATTCAACGTTTACTTTTTCAACATTATCAATGATGAATATCAGTTATCCCTGTTTCGTGAATTGAACCACGATTCCTATAAAAATCGTGAGTTTATATCGCTTGGAGCAACGATTAGTAAACGGGTGTATGACGTGTGTGAATTATTGAAACAACATTATGTATTTTCACCGAAACGTGCATTTAAAGAAAATGATAAAATATATACATTGAAAGAATTTATGCACAAAATTCATCCTTATTTGTTGACCAAACAAAATGCAGAAGAAGTAGTTGACGATATTCATGCAAAACTTAAATTATTCAAAGAACATGTAGATTGGTTTACGGTAAAACCTGAAGAAAAAGAATACTACAAACGGGGGTCATGGATATCATTGACTCGTTTGAATTTTGTTGAATTTTTGTTGCACGACAATGTAGTTCCTAACGTAATCCCTCTACCATCCAAACGAATGATAACGGCTTCTTTGCGTAAAAAGGTATGGGATAAAGAATTTGGAAGTCAGATGGAAGGTAAATGCCCTATTCGTAATTGTACAACAATGTTATTCAAGGAACAAGATTCCGCGTTTCATTGTGGTCATATCCTACCCAAATGCAGGGGAGGAGAAGATATAGTTGAAAATTTGCGACCTATATGCGCCAATTGCAATGCACGTATGGGATGCAGACATTGGGACGAATATGAAAAAAATACAGTATAAAAACAATTTATTGGTTATTATAGATGGAGGCTAGAATCAGACGATTCGAAAAAGAAAAACATATAGTTCCCAATATACAAGTCAATGAAACCTATCAAAATATGCCGTTTGCACCTGGAGCGACTTTTACTATACCTACCAATTATCCTTTTGTGCCTCCTTTGTTGAAAGTAAACGGCATGTTTTATGTACGTTATTTAGAAAATGAATTTAAACTATTAAAACCTTTTTTAGAGAAATATAAAATTAAACTTTATAATTGTTGTTTGTGTTGTTCCAGTATTACTGGAGATAATTGGACGCCCTGTTATGGAATCAAAGAAGTGTTGAATGAATATAATCATTATTGTTCTATATTAACATTAGCAAAAAAAACAAAACTATGTTTAGAGAATCTTGATATGGATGATTTGATTCATTTTACAATTATAAGTTATTTATTTATTTAGGAAATTTCGTGATTCCTGCACCTAGACAGGCAAATCATTGTTTGATGTCAAGACTAAAAGATATACTGAAGAAATTAAAGCTGCACAAGGGTTCAACGGTGGACATAGAACACGCTTAAATCGCAGACGCACTCGTAAAATCTAGACGTTAGAAATTTATATTTTATTATACTATGTCGAAAAGTTGGGCAAATCCAACATGGTTTTTTTTTCATACATTGATAGAAAAAATACATCCAAATCATTATTTGCTTATTAAAGATGAAGTAATGGCGCATATTAAAAAAATTTGTACCATGTTACCGTGTCCTGACTGTGCCCAACATGCAACACAATTTATGAATACAGTGCGAACACCTCCTACGAAAGAAGATTGTAAAAAAATGTTGTTTTATTTTCACAATTCAGTGAATACTAATCTTAAAAAACCATTGTACAATTACGATGATATGAGTATGTACCAACGCGTCAATTTACTCGTATGTTACAAACTGTTTCGAGAACAATTTACAAAAAAAACAAATAATCCTAGAATGTTTTTAGATTCTATGAGTAGAACACGCTACATTCAAGATTTAGATGCATGGTTACAAAAAAATAGATTATTATAATTATTCAATATCTACATGGGTTAGCATGTGCCTTCTGCAACATTGCCGAGTTAATCGCAGTTCATTCAGTACTTGGGCTTCAGGTGTTTCTTCTGTAAAGTCAATGTGAAAATATTCAGGTATTTCTCCTTTTTTATCTTTTACCCGTTTTTCTTTTAGCTCGGCGACACGTTCTAGATACCATCGATATTTATCTCCAATCAATTTTCCGCAAGTAAAACAACGAACAGGGATAATCATTCTATAGTATCTAAAGATACAATTTATTCATATCAATTTTTATATTTAATTATTTATGTCTGAATTAAATGAAATGTATTTAGGGAATATAAAACCAGCATGTGTCACTAAAAAATTAAATGGATACAAACAACAAGACATAAAACAACAAATTTACAGTGAAACCCATTTTATTACGACCGAATTAGTATTGGAAAAATTGATTATATGTAAAATGAAATGTTTGTATTGTCAGCAAACCATGTTGTTTCATTATGAACCTAACGATAAATCACAATGGACGTTAGACAGAATTGATAATCGAATGGGACACAACAAGGACAATATAGTCATTAGTTGTTTAGATTGTAACTTGAAACGAAGAAATCGAAGTGTGGAAAAATTTAAGTTTACAAAACAATTAAAAATAGTAAAAATATAATATATGTCATTTGAAGTTACCAAATTATATAAAGTCAAGATTCAAGCATCCAACCTGTTGGATGAATATTATTCCTTGAAAAATATATACGATGAATCTGTTCAAAAAAAAAATAAACGTAAATGTATTCATTGTCAGAAAGTATACATGACTTCCCTAGTTTTTCAAATAAAAGACCGTAATTTGATTAGCGTATGCCCTACCGTAGGGTGTGCATCTAATATGATTATACCGATTGAAACGTGTACCATGTATAACGAATTTTACCAAGAATCTAAGCAATCCTATGAAACTACAGTAGACACTATTCTAAGTACAAAATTCAAAATTTTGTTTGGATATTCGCACGAACAAGACAGCAATATTGACCAATTAAAAGAGTTGTACAAAACAAATCATGAACATTATGTGCAATGTATAGAAGAATACAAAGATATTGTTTATCCTAAACAACATTCCATAGTAGGGTTTGAACAACGCAAAGATGACCTAATTGAACAATTAAAAAATCCAGATGCAGATGTTAAAAAAATATACGATGAGTTAAGACCCATTTTATGCGAAATACGAAAATTAAAATATGTAGCTGAAATACCAGACAGTAGTCGAATCATCTACAAGCCCTATTCAATTGCTGATTTACAACATTGTACTGCTTCGTCTATAGTTACAATGTCTGAAGAAGACCGCGAAGAGTTGCTACAACAGACCAAACACATACCAGTTGAAAAGTCCAAAGAAAAAAAAGAAAAGCCCAATAAATTGAGAAAGAATTAGTTTATTTGGCGAGCATGAACCTTTGTGGTGAAGGAGCTACCAAGGTAATCGTAACGAGTGCACAAGGTGCATCCAGTAAAAATCATAGAACCTGAAGAGTACGTTTAATTTTTAATATATTTTTATGTAATGTATGAATTTTATAAAGGAATGTTTTTGGAAAAATAAAGATAAAAATTTTTTCAACAACAAGTTTAATGTATAAATACATATTCGAAGAGAAAATGTAGTAGATAGAGGGTTAGCAGGTGATAGAGCAACAACACCAAACAGTTATTATGAATACTATTCGAGAAAAACATAAAGATAAATAAATTGTATTCCATGTTTATTCACAAGGAGATATAAACAATTTTATGGATTTAGCAGATAATGATGTAAAGTTTTACATTAATTACAATATGTTAGACACATTTACAGGAATTGTTGCAGCATTACTAAGTGATGGAGAAATATATTACAAACAATTTTGGCATAAACCTAAAAATAATTGGATTATTTGTCAATAAAAATATAATTATATACTATGATTAATATTTATAATCCTAGTATAAAAAAATATACAGAAGAAGCTAAAAAAGCTATAGAATCTGGTTGGATATCTAATCACGGTGAATATATTAATTTATCAACAACCAGATTGTCCGACCTATTAAATTGTTATTCTATTTTATTGGCAAATGGTACATGTGCTACCCATTGTTTATTTTTATCTATAAAATACAAATATCCTGAAATAAGCAAAATATATGTACCCAACAATGCATATGTAGCAGCTTGGAATTCAGCATTAATGGTGTATACAATTGAACAACTTGAAGTTATGAAAATGAATGTAGAAACTTGGAATATAGAAACCGATGAATCATACATTAACAGTTTAGATAAAAATGCAGCAGTATTAATTGTTCATAATTTAGGAAATATAATTAATGTGTCACGATTAAAAAAAATAAGACCAGATTTAATTTTTGTTGAAGATAACTGTGAAGGGTTGTTTGGTAAATATAATGATATATATTCCGGAACTAGTGAAGATACATTATGTTCGTCTATTAGTTTTTATGGTAATAAAACAATTACAACTGGAGAAGGAGGAGCATTTTTAACCAAACATAAAGATGTTTATGAATATATTAAAAAAGTATATTCACAAGGAATGTCAGAAACCCGTTATTTACATGATGTTCATGCTTACAATTATCGAATGACCAATATTGAGGCGGCATTCTTATATGCGCAATTAAATGATATTGATACTATTTTATCCAACAAAAAACAAATTTTTGATAATTATGAAACATTATTACAACCACTAATTAATTCTGGAAAAATTGAAATTTTCAAAAAAGAAGAACATACTGAAAATGCACATTGGATATTTGCTCTTCGCATAATAGGTAATAATAAAACAATTGAAGAAACCACGGAATTTTTTAAAAAAAATAATGTAGACATACGACCTTTTTTTTACCCAATTAATAAACATGGACATTTAATGATTATTAAGAATGATGACGAAATATCAGAATTATTAAACCGAGAAGTAATTATGATACCTAGTAGTCCAAGTATTACGATAGAAGAACAAACTTATGTAGTTAGTGTTATTGAATTATTTATTTTATTGTAGTGTTATATGTCAAAAAATAGATTGATAAAAAGATGGAACAATATTAACATTTCTTATACCCCACTTACAACAATATGTTGTTATGTATGTAATAATAATATTGATTTAATAACATGTAAAATTTAT
>Ga0078894_10002366_pt1 | contig 14326 bp, 11 predicted proteins | sample LauGreSu1BDMLBSD_2_FD_67506 | JGI IMG/M metagenome (GOLD analysis project Ga0078894, IMG submission 67506) | Freshwater lake microbial communities from Lake Michigan, USA - Su13.BD.MLB.SD (version 4) (version 4) | ecosystem: Environmental > Aquatic > Freshwater > Lake | place: Lake Michigan...
TGCGCAAAGCGCAAATTTAAGCGAAGCTTAAATTAATTTGCGCAAAGCGCAAATTTAAGCGAAGCTTAAATTAATTTGCGCTTTGCGCAAATTAAATCTTCGATATATATAAAGTAAGTACTATGGATTTTAAGGATTACCTAAAGGATTTTAGGATTTCAATTGTCACTATCATATGGATAATTTTTTTACTGACTCTTTACTACTATTTCGCAATTGCAAAGGTAGAGACTGCGGTAGTTCGCAACACAGCTGACTACCTAATCATTAACGTAATTTCCGTAATTCGCCCCGTAATCGCTGGTCTGGATGAGGATACGCGTAAATCGTTGAAATTTCAGATATCATCTACCCCAGCGCCTACTCCGCCGCCTAAAGATGAGCCATTATTTTCAGGAAGTTATGGAAGTATGCGCGTTATTATGTTGGTAACGGCAATTCTCCTAGTGATTAACCTAGTATATAATATTATAATTTTTAGCAAAGCTGGTCTTGTGTTATTCGTAGTTGCTATGTTAACAGGAGGTATAATAACGATCATTGAATTAGTTTTCGTAGAAATAGTGACACCTTCGTTTATATTTGTAGATTTCAACAAAACAATTCGCAATTTGGTCAAGATAACACATGCAAAATTCAATTGCGCTAGTGTCATCGCAACAGATGAAAAGTGTAAGTCAGCATGCCCAAATACATTCAAAACATGCAAGGCCGTTCCCGATATAACAAGATACTGCAAGGATTTCAAAGGTGTAGACGTATGTCTGGACAAACCAAATGGGCTTAAGGATGGAAATTGTACTAGTAATAAGTTCTGGTGCGACGCCTAGGCGTCGCCGTGGCTTCAACGCCTATGGAACTGAGTCGTGAGTTATTGAAGATGTGTGAGAATTTAAAGCCAAGGGAAGTATATACATTTCACGCTTCGCGACGCCCTGACCGAGTAAACGACGTAATTAGGGTAAATTGTGATAATGAGTATTTTATTGAATGGACAGTGGCTTCGCCACGCAGTGGCCAGCGAACAACGTTCGCGGCTGACTATAGTTCTATAAAGCTTATGAATTCTTTTGCCGAGAACTTGATAATAAATGACGGTGTATGTTCTTTGCGCGGTTTCTCTATAGAATTTCCCCTGAACAGTGTTAGCGAAGAGGAGCTATGTCCTCCTCCGCTGAATACTGAAATTCCATTTGTAAGTGTTACGAGGGAACATTTACGAAAGGCATTTGAAATTTGTGCGACCTTCGCGACGACGAAGCCATCGCGAACTTTGTTCTACTTGGTACGGTCGAGCGCCGTACGGTTTGGCTTTGCCACCGACGCGGCGCAGAGCGCCGTACCGGATAAATTGATTATTCAGCATGGGGGTATGCGTATAACTCTTGATACGGCTCTTTGCGAAGCCGTATCGACTCCCGTCGAAGGTGCATATTTGGAATTTGAAAAGGGTGCAATTGATCATATTGTTTGTTTTTTGGGGTCATTGCATCATCAATACGTAAAGTTACATATACACAAAGACCTGATTTTTCGCATTGTTGCTGGGGGGTCGGAGACGGAAGGTTTCATCCAAAGTAGGACTATGATTACTTTTTATTGTGGACATTGCGCTTAAGGAAAGCGTGATCAATGAGTGAGTTTCTCTTACCGCAAAAGGTTTCATTTTGTGAAAACAGGCCGCAAAACATTCCCCCATTGGAGGAAGGGCCCAGCCATGTGAATAGGTTAATAACCCCAATGTCATGTAAATGTTTAAACAATCTGTCGAGGGGTAAGTTAATTTTTTTTTGTTTTGCATAGTCTAGAATGGCACTAATTGCAGACTTGGTAAATATAATTGAATGAGCACCAAACGCGTGTTTCACGTACCCCCTAGTCCATTCGCTCACATTTGGACACTCCTTTTTACAGTAATTAGTATATGAAAGGAGGAATATGGCGTTATTCAGCGGCTGTTTAGATAAGCTAACAAGGGCACTATTAAAGTTGTTCCAAAATTCTTCTTTTGGACCATAGGGATGAGCATCATCTTCGTACATGACGAGATAATCGTCAATTTCGTGCTCGGTGGTTGTAATTAATTTAAAGAATCCGCCAAGTAGGCCAATTTCTCCAGTTTGGGCAAGTTTATCTGTTTCAATCCACGGGAAGTTTTTATTTATATACGCAAGATCATCCCTACTACGTTGATTATTGGTTCCATCGAAATAAAGACTGTAGAATATGCGATAGGGAAGTTCGTAATATTGAAAGGTATTTTCTAATTCTGCAATCCTTGTTTCGAGGACATTTGCTTTTTCGTACTTGAGATCTTTTGTATCTAATGTAAGCACATACGAGTTTGCTAATATTTTACTAGCCAAGTCGTAATTGGGTATGGTAATTCTTCGGAGATAAACGGTTAGTTTTGCATCTATATAATTTACATTTTTTGCCCCAAGGTAGGAGTAATGATCCAACAACTTACGAAGAAATTGTGCATCCTGTCCCCTAACCCGATTTGTGTAACGAATACCATCTTGGAAAACTTGTTTTTTTACCGAAAGGTGGCCTTGGTGTAGGTTTTTATGGGGTAATCCAATTAGAGTATTGTCCTTAGGGGGGTTTTTCTTGTGGACATTGTATAGGTAATTGCCATCAAAGGTATTGTACCTACTAATCGCCCTAGGTAAATCACCCTGCAATTTAACAAACCCGTGAACGATTGCGATTGGATCCTTATCTATGAACGTCCTTAATATAATCTCTACACACTGGGGGTGCATAAGGTCATCAGCGTCCATAAATAATATATAATCTCCCTTACTCGCATCTGCGCCCCTATTTCTATTGACCCCAGCGTAGCATTTTTCAGAAGTACCTAGTACGGATAGCGGAGCGTCCACAATGGTTTGTAATTGTTTATTTAGTTCACCGGTCGCATATCCTGCGGTTACCGATGACAATGCAATAATAATTTCAGTAGGTTGTATGGTTTGTTCCTGAATGGTTTTGAGTAGGTTATCCAAGTTTGGAATATCATCCATAATACATGGTATGACAATGGAAGTTTTCAGTTCAGACGCAAAGCGAACGGCGTTCGGCACCGTAAAAGGTTCTTTTTTTCGTACGGCGCTCTGCGCCGACCGATTCGGCGCTTTGCGCCGTACAATTATAATAACAAATATAACGAGCGCAGCGAACAATAATAATGTAATAATTAGTGAGTCTCGGAGCGGCTTCATCCCTTAATTATAAAGAAATATTTTTTATTTTTTTAAATCCTGAATATCATCTGACGAAGTCAGCCTACGGCAAAATGACATTTGACCGTATTTTTTTTTATTGCATAAGAGAAAGGATGCGGAGAGGAGCATCGTCTAGCACGGCTCTGCCGCATATAGTATGTGCAATCACAATCATAGTGTTGATTCTAGTATGCCTAATGCTTACGGTAATGAATTTTAATGAATACTTTACCGAGCATTTTGGAAGTACGTGTATGGATTTCATGGATGTCACGGTTAAACCTAGGTACCCAGTAAGCAGAGACAAGATATTTATATCGGTTGCTAGTTACAGAGACGACGAATGTAGTGATACGTTGAAGAGTATATTTGAGCAAGCCGCTATGCCTGAGAATATAGTAGTTGGGATATGCCAGCAAAACAAGGAGGGCGAAGAGGCTGAAAATTGTCTAAACCCCAAGATGATTGAAAAGTATTCGAAGCAGATAAGGATTAAGAATATGTCGTACAAGGATGCAAAGGGTCCCACATATGCAAGATACTGGTGCAGTACCCTATGGCAAGGTGAAGAATACTTTTTACAGATTGATAGTCATACGCATTTCCAAAAGAATTGGGATGCATCGCTAATAAAGATGTTTAAGGAGTGTGAGGAGGAGTCGAGTAAGCCTATACTGACAGTGTACCCTCCAACGGAGGACCAGGTGAAATTAGACGGCAGTCCAGAGATGTGTAATGGCAAGTTGTCAAGTAATGACAAGATCCCAATTTTCCTTGCAGGTTGGACGGGAAAGTCGGACCGCCCCAAGAGGTGCCCAAAGCCATTTTCGGCGGCAGGATTCAAGTTCCTTCGTGGTGAATTTTTGTACGAAGTTCCATATGATCCTAATATGCCACATTTGTTTATGGGGGAGGAGGTGTTGTTGAGTGCGAGACTTTGGACACATGGTTATGATTTTTTCACCCCAAATATAAATATATGTTGGCACCACTATGGTAGGGTTGGTAAGGTCAAATATTGGGATGATATAAAGGAGGGTACGGAGTGTCGAATCAAGTCGGAGAAGCGAATTTTATTTATGTTGGGTATGATTGGCGAGGACAAGGTAGAGTCTGAGTTTTTGCGAGACCATCACAAGTATGGGTTCGGTACCAAACGCAAGTTGGAGGACTATTGGTTAGCGAGTGGGATTGATATGTCAAAGGATGGCGAGGAAGGTATAGAAGACTGGTGTAATGATATGGACACGTTAGCTGAAAAGTTTAAGGGATGGAATTTTAAAAAGCATGGATTCTTAAAGATCAATAAACTGTAGGACGCTTCGCGTCCACCGCTTCGCGTCCACCGCAAAGCGTCAAGGCAACTGAAAGTGGTATGTTGATTGGTCAGGGTTGATAATTATATACGGCAGTTGCCTTTGTTCAGCGTCGACCGAAACGGCTTCGCATGTGAAAAGTATGTTGTGTTTGCAAAAAAGTATAGCGTCTTCTTGTGTTTTTGCGAGTGCAAAGGGTGTTTTCACTACATTTAAGTCATCATTGAGTTGTTTGTAAAATATGACTATCATTTGACTAAACAAATATATATACTAATATTAAATATAATAATATGGAGGCGGAAAGATCATTTGACAATGAAGTTCTAAGTGGGCAGGAGAAATTTTTAATATATGGCGCGCATGGTTGGATAGGTGGGCAGTTGGTTGAAATGCTCAAGAGTCGTGGGTGCGAAGTTAAAGTATCACATAATCGTGTAGAGAATCGCGAATCGGTAAGTGATGAACTGGACGAATTCTGCCCAACGCATGTTCTCCACGCAGCAGGTGTAACGGGGAGACCAAGTGTAGATTGGTGTGAAAGTCATAAAATCGAAACAATTCGTGCAAATGTCATAGGTACATTAAATGTGGCAGATTTGTGTCACCAACGGAAAATACATTGCACTATATATGCAACTGGGTGTATATATGAATATGCTTTGGACAAAAAGGTCTTTACGGAGGAGGACACCCCTAATTTCAAGGAGTCTTTTTATTCGTGGACAAAGGGATTTGTAGATGAGATGTTGGCAAGTTTTGATGTCTTGGTTCTGCGAATAAGGATGCCGATTAGTGGTGATTTCCACCCAAGGAATTTCCTAACCAAGATAAGTAATTACCCCAAGGTGCATAGTGTTCCAAACTCTATGACGGTGTTATTTGATCTGTTACCGGTTTCATTGGTAATGGCGGTGCGGGGTATAGTGGGTAAATACAATTTCGTAAATCCTGGGGTAATTACGCACAAAGAATGTTTGGACCATCACAAGAGGATGGTTGACCCAGACCACAATTGTGAATATATATACAAAGAAGAATTGGGTACCCTAATAAGTTGTGGACGTTCTAATAATGAACTGAGTGTGGATAAGTTGATAAAGGCATTACCTGATATATATATACCCCCAATAACCGAATCGGTACGCGAAGCAACCAAACGAAGATTTTTCGAAAAAACAAAAAAATAAAAATGTTTGAATAGGATTAGAAAGAACATGTCAGTACTTCTTCCATCTGGTCATTTTCCTAATTCGTCGCCACCGATATCGTCGATTGAGGTATGGCCCACAGCCCAATTTTCAAGTATCCAGGTAAATGATTTTCTAAAATACAATGACCTAATTGTCACCGGACAGGTCGTGTTCGACGATATAACGGTAACTGGTTCAGCCGCATTCGACGGAGGAGTTCTAATAACAGGTGGAGGTGATTCATCCAACCCGTCCAATGGATCATTGGTAGTTGTAGGAGGTATTGGTGTTTCTGGTAATGTGAATGTTGGCGGAAATATGACCGCAACCGTAATAAACTCATTATCGGACGAGAGGCAAAAGAAGGAAATAACAATTATAGAGGATGCATTGGGTATTGTAAAGGGAGTGCGGGCGGTCAAGTACAAGTTTCGTCACTTTAATAAAAAGGTAACTCCCGACAAACGATACCACTACGGAGTTCTTGCGCAGGACCTTAAGGAAAATGGATTAGGTGATCTTGTAACGGAGAACAAGAGTGGGCAGCTTACGGTAAACTATAATGATATTGTGGGTATACTTCTCAAGTCCGTACAGGAATTAGATGAGAAACTGAATACTGTTTTGGAAAAACTGGAAAAACTGGAAAGCGAAGAAGCATAATTTTAATTTTTTTTTTTTTTTAAATTAAAAAAAAATTCTAAGGATTCCTTAATAAACAACAAATGCCTCCGCAGTCAGTCCTCAACAATAGCTCAATCTCGTTTTACACCGATCAGACACTCGTAACCAAAAACGCGGGTATCAACTTCACGGCCAACTCACTTGACCTCAGCTCCACAGTCACCGCAAACGGAAGCTGCGATATCACAAACGTCGCGAGCGTACAGCTCAAGGGCAGCACATCTGGCACACTAACCCAAAAGATCCCTGCAACAACAACGGCTTACACCGTGACATGGCCGGCCAACTCCGGAAGTGCAAGCCAAGTACTTACCACGGACGGTAGCGGCACGCTATCGTGGGCCGTAGTCTCCCCCGCAGCCTTCACCTGGCTCACAGCCGCCCTCGCCGCCACTACGGGGAATATTACCCTCTCAGGCACACAGACAGTCGATGCCGTACCCCTCGTTGCCGGTAACCGTGTCCTAGTCAAGAATCAGACTGCGGGCGTAGACAACGGCGTATACGTCGTTGCCGCGGGTGCTTGGACGCGTGCCACGGATCTTCCCGCCGGTGCTAGCGCTGCGTCAAAGGCGATCACGGTAACTTCGGGTACCGCGAACGGCGGTGCTGCTTTCACGTGCACCAACAACGCCCCTACGGACATTGTAGGAACGGACGCGCTAGTTTTCCAGGCATTCGGTAGTGCCACTCCCGCTTCGGGTAGCTCGGGCAGTGTCCAGTATGCCGGCCCTGGCAGTACCTTTGCTAGCGCGACAAACTCGCTGTTTTCCTACGGCGATGCCGGGAGCAACGTATCGCCCAGCACGACCCTCACGGTTGGCGCGGTAAGCGGCCAGGGCAACGGCGTATTCCAGCTCATTGGTTCCACTTCTTCTTTGGCGTCTGCTGCGGGTACTGCCGTACAGGTCACGGGTGGTGCGGGTGGTGCGGGCGGTGCGGGTGGTGCGGTGACGGTAACGGCCGGTGCGGGCACGGGTGCGGGTGTGGGTGGTGTGCTCTCCCTAGTGTCGGGTGATGGTGGTGCGTCGGGTGCGTCGGGTGCGCTGTCCATTGCTACGGGAGCGGCCGCTGCCGCTGCTTCGGGTGCCGTGACAATAGGGTCGGGTGCGGGCGTTACAACTTCGGGTGCGGTGACTCTGTCCACGGGGGCGTCCGCGACGGCGGGTAGCATAACGATCCAGCCCTCGGCGGGTTCGGCCTCGGGGTCTTCGGCGGGTGGTAACCTGATCCTGGCCACGAGTGCCGCGAGTGGTAGTGCGAATGCGGGCAGCGTCTCGATCACTACGGGTGCGGGTGCTACGGGCAATGGTGGCAACCTCACGTTGACGGCGGGTACGTCGACGGGTGGTACGGCTGGCCAGATCTCGCTGGTACAGAATGGTGTGACGTACAAGTGGCCCGATGTCCCGACGCCCGGGTCGGAGGTGAACCAGATCCTCAAGATCAGCACCTTTGCGGCGAATGTGGCCACCCTTGCGTGGACGACTCCCTCTGCGGGTTCGCCGGCGGGTACGAACACGGAAATCCAGTTCAACAACTCTAGTGCCTTTGGCGCCGCTAGTGCGGTATCGAACGGCCGCACGACCTTTTCGTACGCGGTAGGTACGCCTACGGCCAATGACTCGGTGCTGAGCGTAGGTGGTAGCGTGAATTCCAACAGCAGCCCTAGTTTCACCCTCAAGGGTACGGATTCGCTGGTTGCGGGTCTGAACGGCAGTGCGATGAGTCTCCTCGCTGGTGCGGGCAATACTTCCGGAAACGGCGGTAGTTTCGCGATTGGTGCGGGAGCGGGTGGTGCGTCGGGTGCGGGCGGTGACGTTACTGTAAGTGCAGGCGCTTCGACTACGTCTACGGGTGGTGGTGTTACGCTAACGGGTGCTACGGGCGGTACAACGGGAGGTTCGATCTTCATAACGTGTGGCGCGGGTGGTTCGGGCGTAGGTGGTAACCTAAGCCTTTCGTCGGGTACGTCAACGTCTGGTAACAGTGGTGCGGTAACCATCCAGAGTTCGGCGGTAAGTTCGGGCTCGAAGAAGTCGGGTACGATTACGATTGCTACGCAGGCGGGAGGTACGGGATCGACGGCCACTTCTGGGTCGGGTGCGATTACGATCTCTACGGCTACTTCGGGTGCTACTTCGTCGGCGGGCAACATCACGATTAGTGCGGGTGCTGGTGGTGCCACGTCTGGCGATGGTGGCGATGTAACTTTATCGTGCGGTCTGGCGCCCAATGGTACGGATGGTACATTCTCGGTGGTACAGAATGGGATTACCTATGTGTGGCCCGTCAGTTCTACGGGCACTCCCCCTAGTGCGTCACAGGTATTAACAATTGGCAGTTATTCGGGCACGACGGCTACGTTAGACTGGGCGAGTGGTGGCGGTACGCCCGGTGGTGTAAATGGTGATGTGCAGATCAAGCAGGGTAGTGTCTTCTCGAGTGCGTTAGTGGCGAGTAGCAACTTCTCAACGTACAACTTTTCGCTCCCAACCAACTATGACGGTCTCCTCAAGGTTGGTGCGACTGCCTCATCGACGGCGCAGCAGAACACGTTCACGATGCAGGGACAGGCAACAACAGGTGCCTTTGCGGGTACGGCGATTAACATCGTATCTGGCGCGGGTACGGGAAGCAACGCTGCGGGTGCGCTCTCTCTGGCGGGTGGTCTGGGTGGTGCCTCTAGTGCGGGTGGTGCGGTATCCGTATCGGGAGGCAATGGCGGTACGCTGTTGGGGGATGGTGGTGCCCTTACGCTCTCGTCGGGTTCGGCGGTATCGACTACGACGGGAGGTAGTGGTGGTGCTGTTACGCTCTCGGCTGGCATAGGTAAGACGACGGGTCTGGGAGGTGCGGTAACTGTATCGGCGGGAGTAGGTGGCGCCACGGCTGCGGGTGGTGCGCTATCGCTCAGCTCGGGTGCGGGCGGTTCTACGTCGGGTGCGGGCGGTGCAGTTGGCCTGGTGGCGGGTGGATCGACGAGTGGGAATGGTGGTTCGGTAACGGTGACTGCGGGAGCGTCTGCGGCGGCTGGTGCGGGTGGTAGTGTGTCGGTAACGGCTGGTGCGGGTACGGCTGGTGCGGGTGGTAATATGACGCTCACTGCTGGTAATGGTTCGACTGCGGGTGGTAATGTATCGATTGTTGCGGGTACGGGTACTACGGCTGGTACGGTTACGCTCAAGTCGGGTGAGGTGGCTACGAATGCTGGGTTTATCTTCCAGAACTCGGCGTCTACTGTGGTTGCTACGGTTCTGTCGTCGGCGCAGAATGCTACATCGCAGACTACGGGTACGCTGCGTGTTTCGGGCGGAGCCGGTTTCACGCAGGATGTGTATGCGCAGACGTTCAATGCGGTATCGGATGCAAGGTACAAGAAGAATATTACGAAGCTGTCGGATCCTCTGGCGAAGTTGATGTCGATTGAGGGCTATGAGTATGAGTGGAAGGACGACAATCTGAACAGTGGTAAGAAGCAGTTGGGAGTACTTGCGCAGCAGTTGGAGGCGGTAGGTTTATCGGATATTGTAACGGGTACGGAGGATAAGAAGGCGGTGAACTATGCGGCGCTGGTACCGCTTCTAATTGAGGCGATTAAGGAACTGGCTAAGCTTACAACGATGACGTCGTATGATGATTAGACGGCTAAGCGGCGGCTTAGATGAAGAATTTGTCTGTATTAATCTTTACTTCTATGGTGGTAGATTTGGGTGCGGCAAATATTTCGTATTTTAGGGCGTAATCGTAAACTACGTCGATATCGTCTTTGATAAGTTGTAGGTCGATACCTACGGGTTCTTTTTTTTTCCTGAGAAAGGCGTTACTCTTATTATAAAGCATGTTGCCGGACCTTATAGCGCCTAATCTATCCTTTAGTATTTTAGAGTCGAATTTAGTAACAAAAGTTTCGTTTTGGTTTATATATTCAAGTTTATCTAATAAATTCCGTATGGTTGTTTCAAGAGACGGTAGTGAAGTCATTATTATATACGTATATATATATAATATATATAATAATCGAAGATTTAATTTGCACGAAGTGCTAACTAAGAAGCTAACTAAGAAGTTGATAATTCTGGAACGAGGAGTGGTGAGACGTATTTATAAGATTCTAGGCATATACATAGGTAATTCTCAAGACCGTTAAAATTGTACAAAGTACCATATCTTTTGTTGTAAAAGGATATGGTGACTGTATAAAATTCTTTGTGGGGGTTGACGTACCTAACAATTTGGTTGTTGTGTTCTACGGTTTGTAGAGTATAATTTTCAGTGAACAAAATAGAATCTAGGACATTGTTGCTGGGTCCTAGCTCCTCTAATTGAATTTCAACTTCCTGCGAGCCGAAAAGATCTAGTCGGTTGGGTGACTGAATGAAATTTCTCCAGATGACGATATCGTCGTTGAATCCCATTTCCACGTAGGGGTTATTGGGTACGGAGAAGTCAAATATGATATTCACGGGGTCGACGCAATTATATTCCATTTTGGACAACAACCCATTAAAGGATGCGACAATATTGAGGGGGGCGAATAGGGTATTTAAAAGTAAAACAAACCCGGTGATATCATAATCCCCAATAGTTAGGCTATATACATATGTAATGGTTGATTTAGTGACAACGAGGTTATTATTGTATTCATTAATGGCATACTCGCCCTTTGGTATATTACCCCGAATGAGCCTAGCAGAGCAAACATTTCTAATGGGTACGGGTAGATTAATTCTATAGTAATTCGGATTGGGAAAAAGTTTGCGGTCTCTCTGGCTGGAGTATACGTTGACATAATTGGGGAAGGTTTCCAACTTCCAAGACTTGTCAACATTGTCATCCTGTTCATTATAAAACTCTGCCAATTTCCCACTGAGCAAAGCATTGGCGTAATTTTTTCGATTGGGCGTCCCACCTACTTTCTCTATGCCTACATTAAGAGTCCGATTCGGCCGGCCTTCAAGATTAAGATTCTCAATGGGGGTATACATCGTTTACAATTCGGTGAGAAATTTAATTTTTTAAAAAAACTAAAAAACAAAGCGCTAATTAAAGCTTAATTTTATTTAATTTTCGCAAAAATAAAATCTTGGCCTATAGTATAGACGATACGAGAGAGATGCCCGCGCTTACTTACTACACCCAGACGATCACATCCGATGGTTCAGGACTTGCCCTTACGGATTCCGTAAAGGCTGGAGCACCTTACATTACATACAAATGCAAGGCGCCCGTTAACCTTAACTTCCTCTTCCGCGAAGTTCTCTTCTGCGATCCGGAAGCTTTTTCGGCCGCGGTGGATGACCCCACCACGGGCAAAGACAAGGTCCGCCTGGTCAAGACGTACGCTGACGTTGCTACGGCGGAAGCTGCCAGTGACGAGGACCGCATCGTTGATGTGTCTGAAACGCACGGTAGTTCGTATGCGATGCGCCTGGTGAACGCCATCATGCGCAACGAGCTTCAGGTATCGGATGCCAATCTGGTATCAAAGGCTATCCACTTTGCTGGATACGACGACGGCCTCGTAAGTGGCACGTCTGTGAATAGCACCTCGGCGAACACGGCGACCATGGATTTTGCTGAGTTCTTCCAGGTTGCTCTCTCGGCGATTCGCAACAAGGATACGGATGCCGTAGTTAGTGGCTCGAAGGGTCTCACGGACAGAGAAAACATCAACAACGCTGCGGTCGTAGACGACCTCAAGGCGAGAAGCACGACAAGTGTCCTTGCTTCGGACCTCCTTGCTACGCTCCTGCGCAGTTCGACCAAGCAGAACGCGTTCGCGGATGGCGTAATTGACAACTCGTCGGAGGTCAACTGGCTCAAGCAGATCCTCTACTCGATCATCATCCAGTCGACCGGAAATGACGGGTCGGTTGCGGATGCCGAGGGAACGGAGCGCTACATGCCGATTCGCCGTACGGCGTTCAAGGCGGCTGGTGGCAACCAGCAGGAGCGTTTCATGCAGCTCTGCCTCCAGGACGGCGACTCGATTGTCGTAGTATTCAAGTTCTCGCTAAGCAAGACGGACGGATCCGTAGTAAGTGCGGACTGCCCCGATGCGGCGGGTGTCCCGATGACGATTGGCTTCAAGATCGAGCATGCCAACTTTGCTGAGGACTACGTAATTTCCTCAACGGGAAGTGGCAGCGCCCTCCCGCTGGGCTGGGACTTCACGGATGAAATTCTCAACAAGACCTCGTCCCTGTCGGTATCCGATTCCCTCACCACAACAATTGCGGCGGATGCCAAGTTACCGGTTTCGCACATAGATGGTGGCTGGGCGTACACCAATCCTGCTTCGGATGCTCTGCGTAAGATCAACTGGTACTTCTTCTCGGAGTCGAGCAAGTATGCGTTCTCCAGCGTGGAATGCTTCTACGTACGTATGGTAGTTGCGGCGGGATCCAAGGTTCCTTGGCTGACATGCTACTCTGCGAAGCAGAACGACGGGTCGGATGCCGCGTCGTGGTACCGTAGCCGTTGGAACATGACGGGGTACTATGACGAGCTTGGCGTCAACGTCCCCAAGGACCAGGAGATAATTATGTATTTCGGCTCCAAGGCTCCTTCGGCGGTATTCAGCAGAATCAGCTCCAGCACCCCTGCGCTTGATGTGCTGAACCACAACGCTGCTGGCGTCACACTTAACCGTGGACCTCGTGCGTCAAGCGAGTTAGTTCTGAGTGTAGCCCTAAGCACGGACAGTGCGGCTTCGGCGGGCAGTTACAACCTGCGTATAATTGAGGCGGGTTACAGAATCAAGGGTAACGTACCGGTTTGCTACGTATTAAACTAATGAAAATTAGCTGCATATGGCTGACATTGTAAATAAAATTGTAAATAAAATTGTAAATAAAATTGTAAATAAAATTGTAAATAATGCCGTAGGCTGCCGTAGGCTGCCGTAGGCAATCAAAAAAATGAAAAAAATGAAAAATAAAAAAGACGGGGGAAAAAAATAAAAAAAATAATAAAAAATTCGAATGGATCGATTTTTTTTATTTTTTTTTTTTTTTTTGCGTGCGGCAATGTTTAAATGTATTTAATCTTATTTACTATTATAAATGAGCCTATTTCACGTAATAGGTGGGGCGTGTCACGTACCACCAAGCACCTTGCAGGATGTTCCTACCTTTGTTCCCGAAACTAATTTACCTAAGCTAAAAAACAATGAAGTCATTGCGTCCCTAATCGAGAAGGTAAAGAACCTAGAATCTCAGTTGGAGTCTCTTACAGCCAAAAGCGGTGTTCCAGGTCCACAGGGGCCGCAAGGGCCACAGGGACCGCAAGGGCCGCAAGGGCCACAGGGTCTGCAAGGTCCGCAAGGTCCGCAGGGGCCGGCGGGAGATGATGGTGTCGATGGTAAGGATGGTGTAATGCCTAGAATACCACGTCCAAGTGTAAGTGATCTTCGCGATATTGATGTTGGTGAGTTGGAAGATGGTAGTATACTAATTTGGTCATCGGAAAAGCGTAAGTGGGTAACTACGGTTATCGATTTAAATTAGTTAAAAAATTAGTTAAATGTATTTTAGATTGACATGGTTGCATAAATGTTGGGCACTCGATAAGCCTGTGCGCCCCCCTACAAAGATGAATGTCCCGCCTGGTACCCATGATGTAACTACGACGGAATTATCAGAGCTGCTATTGCTTCCAGTATATATAGTTGCATACCTAACTGTTCCATACGTTTGTACAACCATTCTTGTGGTCATCCATGTGTTGGTATAAGTTACACCTGAGTGAAATGCTACGAGATTTCCCGTAGTCGAGCCGTTTATGTAGAATGTATCATTCAAATTTGAACTGAATGTATTGTATTGGAAACAGAGTCCACCGTTGACTGTAGATGCCCCATTGGTAAACGTGCTTGATCCACCAACGCCAAAGCTTATAC
>Ga0078894_10002367_pt1 | contig 14317 bp, 17 predicted proteins | sample LauGreSu1BDMLBSD_2_FD_67506 | JGI IMG/M metagenome (GOLD analysis project Ga0078894, IMG submission 67506) | Freshwater lake microbial communities from Lake Michigan, USA - Su13.BD.MLB.SD (version 4) (version 4) | ecosystem: Environmental > Aquatic > Freshwater > Lake | place: Lake Michigan...
GGCCATTATAATGGCCACAGGCATCGCACAGATGATGTGGACGCTTCAGCTCACCACAGTTGGCGCATTCTTGGTACGCAGCAACCTTAAGCGAATCATGGCTGCGACGCATGCCGCGCTTCGATGGGGAAGTTTTTCTTTTGGGGACAGCCATTTCGGCACCTGTTCCATTTCAAAATCAATAAGTTCTAAGGCATGTTAGGCGAAAGAGATGGTCGTGGCAAGTAATCGCCAGAATCGGCCTCATTCATCCGCACATGTCTGTGTGAGCGGCGCGCTATACTTGTTTTTCGGTGCTTTGCAAGCCGAGAGATAGCAGTTAGGGTCACGATCTCAAACTGGGAGAGAATATATGTTAAGTTTACCCGTCACCCTTACCATAGCCGCAGGCGCGGCGTTGGTGAATATCTGGCTGATGATCCGTTGCGGTCAGGCGCGCACTAAGGAAAGCGTATCGATTGGCGATGGCGGCAATGAATTTGTCATCCGCCGGATGCGGGCGCACGCGAACTTCGTCGAAAGCGCGCCATTCATTTTGGTCCTGATTGCCGCGCTTGAGGCGACAAGCGGAACCAACCAATGGCTTTGGGGCCTTGGCCTCGTCTATATTATTGGTCGTTTCGCCCATGGCATCGGCATGGATGGCGGGTCATTGGGCAAGGGCCGGATGGTCGGCACGCTGACCACGATGATTACGTTGCTTGGCCTTGCTGGCTGGGCCTTGTGGAACGTGTACGCAGCGATCCTTTAACCTTACCTAACCTAAACTACCGAGCCGTTAGGGCCAGGAACACGTAAATCCGCCATCGCGGCGTCAAAATGGCTTCAAACCGCGGTGGTGGATTTACGTGGTCCTGGCCCTCAGCACATCGTCTGCCACAAAGGCGTTGTGCTTGCGCTCATAGCCAAATTGGCTGGTCGGGCCATGGCCGGGAATGAAGGTCACATCATCCCCCAATGGCCACAGCTTGGTCGTGATCGCGTTAATGAGGTCGGCATGATTGCCGCGCGGAAAATCGGTGCGACCGATCGACCCTTGAAACAGAACATCCCCCACTATTGCCAGACGGCTGGGTTGATGATGGAAAATGACATGCCCGGGCGTATGGCCGGGGCAGTGAATGACATCGAGCGTCAGATTGCCGACGGTCACTATGTCGCCGTCGACCAACCAGCGGTCCGGCTCAAAACTATGCGCTTCCATGCCATAGCGCGCGCCGTCATCATCGAGCTTCTCAATCCAGAAACGGTCGTCCACATGCGGGCCTTCAATCTGCAGGCCCAATTCCTGCGCCAGCATCCCTGCTTGCCCACAATGGTCGAGATGCCCGTGCGTCACCAATAATTTTTCCAGCTCGACACCCGTTTGCGCGACAGCCGCTTTCAATTTGTCGAGATCACCACCGGGGTCTACCAAAGCGCCCTTGTTCGTTTCGGTGCACCAAAACAGCGTACAATTTTGCTGCAACGGGGTGACGGGAATGATCGCGGCCTTCAATGGCGGCGCCTTTGCGGCTGTGGATGTGACGTTAGACATAGATATTCATGTGCCGCACAGAAGCGGCCGAGGCAAGTCTTCAAAGCCGCCGCCCTGCCCACACCACCCTGCCGATGATAGCAACCGTTGCGCCATCCACATCTGGCCAACCCGGATAAGCAGGATTATCGGACAATACCGACATACGCCCACTTGGTCCGCAGGCCAGCCGTTTGACCATCAAGGCATCATCCAGCCGAATGACATGAATGCCGTCGCGCAACGGGCCTGTCGCCGCGCGGTTGTCGACCATGATGTCATCCCCATGGTTCAACGTCGGCGACATGGAATCGCCATCCACCTGGATTAAGGAGAGCTTGGCTGGGTCCAGCCCCTGCTTACGCAACCATTTTTCGTCAAAACCGATTTTACCGGCGAGCGTTTCGCGCCCCGGAATTGCCCCGGACCCCGCCGACGCGCCAACCGCAAGCTTCGGAATAAGCCGCATGCCCGTTTTCGTCGCGCCTACGTCCGGCCCACCCAGCACGCTTTCGTCCACACCAAAATAACGTGCTAATATCCCGCGCTCGGTCTCTGGCAGTTTCTTGGGCGATCCCCGTTTGATAAATTGTTGAATATAGGTCGGATTGCGGCCAACCAGTTTCGACAGGCCAGCAAAATCTTCTGCATTTTCCGCAATCAAGCGCTCCAAAGCAGCCCTTGGGTCTTCCCCCATGTTGTTCCCTCCGGTTCGGTTGGAAATTTCCTAGACTTGTAGGATTTATCCTATCACTTTTGTTCTATATTTGTTCTTATCGATTCGGGCAAGCCAATCCGGGTCGACCGTGGAGGAGACATCATGCATATCACGCGCCTAATTGAGAGGTTTCTCCGGGAACAGGACCTGCCACCGACCAAATTCGGGCGCTTGGCAGCGGGCGATCCTCGCCTAGTACTCGACATCCGCATGGGGCGAGAAATCCGACCCGAAATGGAGGTAAAACTGCGCCATTTCATGTCCCATTATGGCCAACACGCCCAAACTGAGGACCGGAAAGCGATATGAGCATAAGGACACAAGCGGGCGCCCTCATACACGCGTTGCGCGTAATCATCCCCACTGCCGACATCCGCATATTGCAGGAACGGCCATGGCACAGCCTGACCTTTTCTGGGACGCAACTGTGCCTGTCGGTGCAGTTGCAGGATGGAGCATGGCATGGCGACGTGGCGGCGCTATCGCTGCGTTTGTCGGAACATGAATTCGATTTGCCCCGTCAGATCGTCGCCGACATTGGAATAACACAGGCGGTTATCGGCAAAGGCGACCAATGTCTGATCATAGATGCGCTTCTACTCGATAGCTGACGCACCGCAGAACTTGTGTACCGTCGCCATCGACCGTAAACAATGTGCATGACCACACAAACCGCATCGACCTTACCCCGCATCGCACCCGAATCGATTGTCCCTCGTCTGCAAAGCTATTGGGACGCGCTCACGATCTGGGTGCACAGCAATTATGTCGAACTTGGCATTGCTGTGGTGGCGGCGATCATGGTGTTTATTGCGCTGAGCTGGCTGAAAAGAATCGCCGCAAACATCGCGCGTGCCAGCGAGCACCGCGCGCATTTGAAATCCATCATCGCACGAACCTTGGCGCGGACGAGCAAGTTTTTCCGTGTCATGGTGTCGATTGAATTGGTCAACCAGATTGCCAATGCGCCAGCGGCACTGACCCAGACCGTCGACATATTGTTCACCATCGCGATCGTCATTCAAATCGCCATCTGGCTGCGCGAAATCATCTTGGGATTGATCGAACGGCGCGCGGGCGAAGGCGTGCATGAACATGACACGTTGCAAAGCGCGATGGTGCTCATTCGCCTGCTTGTCAGCTTTGTCTTATTTGCCATCGCCGCCATTGTGGTGCTCGACAATCTGGGCGTCAATGTCACGGGTCTCGTGGCCGGGCTTGGCGTTGGCGGCATTGCTATTGGCCTTGCCGCGCAAGGTATTTTCTCCGACCTGTTTGCGGCCATCTCGATTATTTTCGATAAGCCGTTCCGTCGCGGCGACACGGTGTCCTATGACAATACGACCGCGCGGGTTGAAGTCATCGGGATGAAAAGCACGCGGCTGCGCGCGCTGACGGGGGAAGAGAAGATTATTTCCAACAGCAAATTGCTGGAAAAGGAAATCACCAACAACACGATGACCTTGTATCGGCGGGTCACCTTCGTCCTCACCCTTGTATATCAGACACCTCCGGCCCTTGCCCGCCGTGTGCCCGACATTCTGCGGCAAGCGGTTGAGGCGAACAATGCGCAATTCATCCGCGCCGGTTTTAACAATTTTGCGCCAAGCTCGCTCGATTTCCATTTGGTGTTCGATATTGAAAGCGATGATGTCGAAGACATGTTTCAGGCGCGCCACAATATTGGCATCGCGATTATCGATAGCTTCGCCCGCGAAGGGATATCATTTGCCTATCCCACGCAGACGACGTTCACCGCCGCGCCGGGTGGTGCAATGGTAATGCCATATGCCGCGCCGCCTCAAACAGCCAAGGCGCGACCAAAAAGCTGATTCGCGGTTTAAAGGTCAAAGCGCCGCTAGCATGCCGTAACGGCAAACAGGCGGGGCTTGTATTGCGCGTGTGAAACCGCCACGATACGTCCAAATTAGGAAGCAGGAGACTCCGTATGACCGCAATTACACCCGCTGAACTCGCAACCAAAGTCGGCGAAAATATTGGCGTATCGGAATGGATTTTGGTGGATCAGGACATGATCAACAAATTTGCCGATGCAACCGGCGATCATCAATTCATTCATATCAACGAAGAAATGGCGAAGCAGACACCGTTCGGCGGCACCATTGCCCACGGCTTTCTGACCTTGTCGTTGTTCCCGGTGATGAGCGCCAAGTCCGATTGCCCAAAGGTTGCGGGCGTCAAAATGGGCGTAAATTATGGCGGCAACAAAACCCGTTTTCTCGCCCCTGTCCGTTCGGGCAAGCGCGTCCGCGGCCATTTCAAACTGCTGGAGCTTGCTGAAAAGCGCCCCGGCCAATGGCAGCAGACGCTTGAGTTCACTGTCGAGATTGAGGGCGAGGAAAAGCCCGCCCTTCAGGCTGAATGGATCAGCCAGTTTTTCGTATAATTTTCATTTTAAGGAATCCCTCTCATGCGTGACGCAGTAATCGTATCCACCGCCCGTACCGCCATTGGCAAAGCCTATCGCGGCGGGTTCAACGCAACATCGGGCGCAACGCTCGGCAGCTATTCGCTGAAGGCAGCTGTTGCGCGCGCTGGCATCGAAGGCGGCGAAATCGACGACGTTCTCTGGGGCTCCGCGCTGCAGCAGGGCACACAAGGCGGCAACCTTGCACGCCAAGTTGGGTTGCGCGCTGGCCTGCCCGTGTCGGTATCGGGCATGACGATGGATCGTCAATGTTCATCGGGCCTGATGTCGATTGCGACTGCGGCCAAGCAGATCATCGTCGACAATGTAGATATCATGGCTGCGGGCGGACAAGAATCGATCTCTTTGGTGCAAACCAAAGAAATGCGTGTTCAGCCAGACCGTGAACTGATCGAAATGCACAATGCCATTTACATGCCCATGCTGCAGACCGCGGAAGTGGTGGCCAAGCGGTACAATATCAGCCGCGATGCGATGGATGAATATGCCCTGCAATCGCAGCAGCGCACCGCCGCCGCACAAGCCGCTGGCTATTTTGATGCCGAAATCGTGCCTGTGACCACGACCATGAACGTCGTGAACAAGGAAACCGGCGAAGTCAGCCAGAAAGAAGTGACCATAGCTAAGGATGAAGGCAATCGTGCCGATACGCAGTTGGCCGGTCTACAAGCGCTTCAGCCCGTGCTTGGCCCCGATATGACAATCACCGCCGGTAACGCAAGTCAGCTTTCCGACGGTTCATCCGCCTCCATCCTGATGGAAGCAAAATTGGCGGAGAAAAAGGGCCTCAACCCGCTTGGCCGTTATGTCGGCATGGCGGTTGCAGGCACAGAGCCTGACGAAATGGGCATTGGTCCTGTATTCGCCATCCCCAAATTGCTGCAGCGTTTCGGCCTGAAGATGGACGATATCGGCATCTGGGAACTGAACGAAGCCTTTGCCGTACAAGTTCTCTATTGCCGCGACAAATTGGGCATTCCAAACGAATTGCTGAACGTCAATGGCGGGTCTATTTCGATTGGCCATCCTTATGGCATGACGGGCGCACGTTGCACGGGCCATGCCTTGATCGAAGGCAAGCGTCGCGGTGCGAAATATGGTGTTGTTACCATGTGCGTCGGCGGTGGCATGGGCGCCGCTGGCCTCTTCGAAATCTTTTAATCGCACATAAGGAACAGCCTCATGTCCGCCATTGGTGTAATCGCAACATTAACCGTTGCCGAAGGCAAGAACGCAGATTTTGAGGCTGTTTTTGCAGAATTATCTGCAGCGGTTCGGGCCTAGGGTCAGGACCACTTAAATCCACCTTCGCGGTTTGAGGCCATTTTGCTCAGGGCTATGCGGCAAGCGCAGGGCTTAGTGGTTCTAAGTCCAAGCTTGCCAAAGACGCCCTGGGCAAAATGGGTCAAATCCTTCGGACGTTAAAATGGCTTCGATCTCAAAGCGAAATGACCTTGCAGGCAGAACGACTGCCTGACAGCGGCCATTTCACTTCGATATCTTTGCCATTTTAACGCCGCGAAGGTGGATTTAAGTGGTCCTGACCCTCGTGAACCGGGGAACGTATTTTATGCGCTCACCCGGTCACGGTCCAACCCGCAAGTGTACAAAGTGCTTGAGCAATATGTCGATCAGGACGCGCTCACCGCACATGGCGCCAGCGACTATTTCAAGGCCGCTGGCCCCAAGCTTGGCCCCTGCCTCGCCGGCGCACCCGAGATTGAGTATCTCGACGGCCTATAAGGCTTAAAATCTGCTTTAGGCCGGGGACAGGCGTCCGTCTGCAAAGACGAACCCGCCCAGCCGATCCTTTTGCAATAACGCAGGTCCATCAAGGTCAACCCAAGACGCCGTCTGCGCCACCAGAAACGCCGCCTGAATGGCAAGGCTGGTCGACAGCATACAACCAACCATGACGCCCATCTTTGCGCTCTCAGCGGCCTTACAGAGCGCCAGGGCCTCGGTCAGGCCACCGGCTTTATCCAGCTTGATATTCACGCCCTGATATAATCCAGCGAGGCGCGGGACGTCCGCCGCAACATGGCAGCTTTCATCGGCAAAAATCGGCAATGGCGCCGATAGGTTGGCAAGCGCAGCGTCTTGCCCCGCAGGCAAAGGTTGCTCAATCATCGCAACGCCCAGCGCTTTCAGGATTTCCGCTTCGGCCGCAATATCGATTGCGCCCCAGCTTTCATTGGCGTCCACAATGATCCGCGCTTTGGGAGCGCCCGCGCGCACCGCAGCAACACGGTCACGGTCGGCATCGCCATTTAGTTTGAGCTTCAATATGCCATAGCCACTTTCGGCCGCAGCGCGCGCATCGGCATGCATCGCATCGGGCGTGCCCAAGGAAATGGTGAAGGCGGTCTCCAGCGGCGTGGGCGGTGATATCATGCCGATCAATTGCCACAGCGGCTGTCCGGTCTGCTTGGCCTCCAAATCCCACAGCGCACAATCCAACGCATTACGCGCCGCGCCGGGTGGCAGCTCGGTTTGCAAAAGCGCGCGGGCCTTCGGAACATCCTGCGCGGCGATGGCGTCCGTGACGCGCGCGATCTGGCGCAGACATTCTTCTGCGGTCTCCCCGCGATAATAAATCGCCGTGCCCTCGCCCTGTCCGATATGCGTACCATCGCTGACCGCAACTACGATCAGGTCGACAAATGTCTTTGCCCCGCGCGCGATGGTAAAATGGCCCTTGACCTGCCAGCGTTCGACTGTGGCGTTAATATGCAAGGTCATCGCTGAAAACCCGCAGAAATCCGTGCTGCGCAAAATGCTATTAAGCAGGTCCAAATAACGGGGAAAATATCGTCGTTCAATTGTGGCTGGATATCCAATTTTCGACAATAGGCGCAATTTTTTCGCGCCATTTGCTGCCGTTGAAAATGCCATAATGGCCGACTTCTGGGGCCATATGATATTTCTTCAACGCCGCAGGCAGGCTTGTCGCAATGTTCAACGCAGCCTGTGTCTGGCCCAATCCGCTGATATCATCGCGCTCACCCTCAATCGCCAGCAAGCCGATATCGGTGATGGCCGCAGGATCCACTAAATGGCCACGATAGTTGAATTCGCCCTTCGGCAGCAAATGGCGCTGGAACACTGTATCCACGGTTTGCAGGTAGAATTCCGCTGTCATATCGCACACCGCGCGATATTCGTCGTAAAATTCCTTATGCCGATCCGCACTTTCACCATCGCCTTTCACAAGGTCGGAGAACATCGACCAATGGCTCATCATATGGTTGCCAAGGTTCATCGACATAAAGCCTGAAAGCTGCAGAAAACCTGGGTATACGCGGCGGCCAGCGCCCTTGTAATAAGGCGGCACAGTCGCAATCACATTCTGCACGAACCATTCATGCGGACGCTGGGTCGCATGGTTGTTCACCGCCGTTGGCGCTTCGCGGGTGTCGATAGGTCCGCCCATCATCGTCAATGTGCGCGGACGCAACGGATGGTCCTTCGCAGCCATAACGGCCGCCGCGGCATAAGCCGGAACCGACGGTTGGCAAACGGCCAGCATATGCGCGCCGCGTCCGCCTGCGTCAGGGCCCAGAAATTCCAGCCACTCAATGAGATAATCAATATAGGTTTCAAGGTCGAAGCCACCGCCCGTCAACGGCACATCACGCGCGTCTTTCCAGTCGGTAATGTAGACATCATGCGTGACCATCATGCGCTCGACTGTGCCGCGCAGCAGCGTCGCAAAATGCCCGGACATCGGCGCGCAGATAAGAAGCCGCGGCTTTGCACTGCTGCCTTCGTAAACGAAACGCTTCAGCTGACCGAATGGCTTGCGCGCAAGATTTTCTTCCTGAACCGGCAAGGCTTTGCCCTTGATGACCACTTCGTTCAGTCCGAACGCTGGTTTCCCACGGGGCAGTACCGAATGGGCGAAAACCTCAAGCGCAGAAGCCGCCACCGGGGCCATTCCGCCATAGTTGAACGGCGAAGGCAACGCGCTGAGCCATTCTGCCTGTTTCTGCGCGACCCAGCCTGCACCGGCAAGCCAGCCGCGTTGAAGGTCATATCCCGTATAAAGCATATTCAGGCCTTTAAGTTTCGCGGCGGCAATATTCTGCCGCAATGGCCTGTCGCTTTACGCATTTATGTTGCATTGCACCATAGGAAAAGCACCTTCATGAACTGTGGCGGATTGTTACCCGACCGCCGCACTGCTAGGCGAGCCCGATGACAAACGATTTTTCCGAAGCGCAAGCCATAATAACATCCGAAGAAGCGCCGGCCGCCAAGCCCAAGCTTAACTTTGGTAGTTTGCGCATGATCGGTCACTTTACCATCCACTATCCGCGTCAGATCATGTTTGCGCTGCTGGCGCTGGTTGCAGCAGCCGCGTCCACGCTTGCTATCCCTTATGGTCTGCGCCTGATCATCGATGAAGGCTTTGTCAAAAATGGCGGCGATCCTGCCCCATATTTCTATTTGCTGCTCGGCATCGTTGTTATCATCGGCGTTTCGACAGCGTTCCGTTTTTACTTCGTGAGCTGGCTCGGCGAGCGCGTGGTGGGCGATATTCGTGTTGCGGTGCAACAAAATCTATTGCGTTTAGCACCGCGCTTTTTCGAAGAAAATCGTCCTGGGGAAATTGCAAGCAGAATGACCGCCGATACGGCGATTATTGAACAAATTGTTGGCACCACCGTGTCCGTTGCGTTGCGCAACATCTTTATTGGCGTGGGCGGTGTGTCCTTGCTCTTCGGCCTTGCTCCAAGCCTGACCATATGGCTGCTCGCGGGCATACCGGTGGTCGTCTTGCCAATTGTATTTCTGGGACGGCGGCTGGAAAAAGCCTCTCGCAAAAGCCAGGACAATGTCGCCAGCGTCGGCACGATCATTTCAGAAGCGCTTGGTGCCATCAAAATTGTTCAGGCTTTTGGGCAGGAAAGCCGGGAAGGCGTAAGATTTGCCGATGCTGTCGAAGGCACATTTTCTGCTGCAAAAAAGCGAATAAAGTTGCGGGCGTTTTTGACCGCACTTGTAATGGCGCTGATATTTGGCGGTATCACATTGCTCGTTTGGGAAGGCACGGACCAAGTCAAGGAAGGCGTCATATCCTCGGGAACCTTGTTCGCGGTCGTCTTGTACGGGGCATTGGTTGCCGGATCATTTGGGGCGCTGACTGAAGTATATGGCGACCTTGTGCGCGCCTCAGGCGCTGCGTCGCGGCTCGCCGAATTGCTGAATGAAGTGCCAGAGATTGCACCGCCTGCTAGTCCGGTTATCATGCCGCCAGCGCGCGGGCAGTTGGAATTCCAACATGTCCGCTTCCGCTATCCCACAAGACCCGAAGTCGCGGCGCTTGATGATTTCAGCCTGAAAGTAACACCGGGGGAAACGGTTGCAGTTGTGGGGCCGTCAGGCGCAGGGAAATCAACCTTGTTCCAACTGGCAGAACGTTTTTACGACCCCGAAATCGGTACCGTCCGCATTGATGGCGTCGCACTGACAAGCGCAGATCCTGCCGAATTCCGGCGCCGTATATCGTTGGTGCCGCAGGACACGGTGTTGTTTGCAGCCTCCGCGCGCGACAATCTGCGTTATGGCCAATGGGATGCCAGCGACGAGGCGATCTGGGCGGCGGCCGAAAAAGCAAACGCGGCAGGCTTTTTGCGTGAACTGCCGGAGGGTCTGGAAACCTATCTTGGCGAAGGCGGCGCCCGGCTTTCCGGTGGTCAACGCCAGCGCCTGGCCATTGCCCGCGCCTTGTTGCGCGATTCGCCAATCTTATTGCTCGATGAGGCCACAAGCGCGCTGGACGCCGAGAGTGAGAAGCTTGTTCAGGACGCGCTGGAGCGCCTGATGGTTAACCGCACCACAATCGTGATTGCACATCGGCTCGCGACGGTGCGTTCTGCCGACCGCATCATTGTGATGGACCAAGGCAAAATTGTTGAAGAGGGCGATCATGCCACGCTGAGTGCCGCGGGCGGATTATATGCTCGTCTCGCCAGTCTGCAATTTGATGCTTAAATAGATGAATGCGTTCGTTCTGGCAATTTAAGCAATAATATCAGGTACCAATTGGTCTTCCAGACGCATGATACGGTCCTTCAAAACTAGCTTTTTCTTTTTCAGACGGGCGATTTGCAATTGGTCGATCAACGTCTGAGCGGAAAGCGCCCGGATGGAATCGTCGAGATCCCGGTGCTCAATCTTCAGTTGTTCCAGTTGTTGCTGATAGCCGTCGTCGTTCATACACCTTTCTAAACAGACTGGAGCGAACAAGTCATCGTGAAAAATGGGTGCTGGAGCGAGGGCTGACCTTTGTCAGCGACCTAACGATCATTATCGACAAGACTCCCGTCAGTATTCGTGATTTACTCCTTGGTTCAGAGAGTCGAGTCTCAGATTGAAGGAGAATGATGTGCATAATAATCATCTGTCCGCGCTTCGTAACAAGCATGCCGAACTCGTACAAAAGCTGGAGCGTGAAGAAAGCAGACCGTTCCCTGACAGCAGAACCATTCTCGATCTAAAAAAACAAAAGTTACATCTTAAAGACGTTATTCTGCATGAATCGGCATTAACTGGTTGACTACGAATAATTTGATACGGGGTATCGCTTGCCCCTTCGGTCTCTGCTAAGTGCGGTCTATGGAAAGCGCCACCCGTTCTGCCCGTAATATCCTGACAGGTCTGCACGAGGTAATGGCCTCGAAGAACCATGCCCAGGGTAAGCTGAATCATGTGGTCAACATTATCGGTGAAGCGCTTTCGAGCGAGGTGTGTTCAATTTACTTGTTGCGCGATGGCGCACTTGAGCTGTTTGCCACGCGCGGGTTGAACCAAGCTGCCGTACACATTACGCGTTTGGGCCTAGGCGAGGGCCTCGTTGGGACAATTGCTGAAAATGTCGAAACGCTGAACTTAGATCAGGCGGCGGCACATCCGAATTTCCGCTACGTCCCAGAAACGGGGGAAGAACGCTTTCACAGTTTTGCCGGGGTGCCCATTGTCCGGTCCGAACGGGCCGTCGGCGTACTCGCGGTCCAACATGTCGAACCGCGTAAATATGAAGAGGTCGAAATTGAGGCACTTCAAACCGTCGCCATGGTGTTGTCGGAACTCATTGCCAACGCAGGCCTAATTGACGAACCAAGCACTCGGGGCGGAAGTGACACCGGCACGATTAGCCTCACAGGATTGCCGCTTGTTAAGGGCGCAGCGGCTGGCGTTGCTATTTTTCATCAGCCAAATGTCCGCATTGAGCATACAGTTGCTGAGGATATCGAAGCCGAACGCCAGCGTGTGTACTCCGCCTTCGATAAAATGCGTGAGCAAATCGACCGCATGACGAGCCAGATAGAGTTTGGCACAGGCGGCGAACATGAAGAGGTCATCGCGACATACAAAATGTTCGCATATGATGAGGGCTGGAGCCGCCGGATCAACGAAGCTATTGACAGTGGCCTAACCGCAGAAGCAGCCATTGAACGCGTTCAGCAACGCACGCGTATGCGCATGCGGCAGATCGACGACGCGCTCCTTGCCGATCGCATGCATGATTTGGAGGATCTGTCGAACCGTTTGCTGCGCATCGTTTCCGGGCAAATGAGTACTGCCGCGCAGCTTGGGCTCAAAAAAGATTCCATCCTTATCGCACGCAATTTAGGTCCCGCAGAATTACTGGAATATGACAAAAGGCGCTTGCGCGGTGTAGTCTTAGAAGAAGGCTCGTTGACCGCGCATGTGGTGATCGTGGCCCGTGCCATGGGCATTCCGGTTCTTGGCCGCGTTCGCGGTATTCGTCATAAGGTGCGCGACGGCGACATGCTGTTGCTAAACGCTGACGAAAAAAGCGTTATCGTGCGCCCGTCGTCTGCGGCAGAAGAAATATTTCAACATGATCTTGTGGATAGGCAAAAGAAAAAGGCGCGCTATGCCGCGATGCGCGATGAAGCATCTGTCACTAAAGACGGGGTGCCCGTTACGCTGATGATGAACGCCGGCTTGCGCGATGACATGTCGGCTTTGGCGACAACCGGCGCCGAAGGTGTTGGCCTTTTCCGGACCGAGTTCCAGTTTCTGATATCGGCGACCTTGCCGCAACGCGAGCGGCAGCAGCGTTTTTACCGCGATGTTCTAGACGCCGCCGGGGACAAACCAGTCATTTTCCGCACTCTGGATATCGGTGGAGACAAGGCGCTACCCTATCTTAAGGACGAAACGAACGAAGAAGAAAATCCCGCGCTGGGCTGGCGTGCGCTCCGGTTGTCGCTTGACCACGCCGGATTGATGAAGGCGCAGGCGCGGGCGTTAATTGAGGCGGCGGCCGGTCGCACACTCAACGTCATGTTCCCGATGGTTTCTGAGCCATGGGAATTTGACGCCGCCAAAGCCATTTTCGACGGCCAGATTGAGTTTCTGGGACGGCAGAAAAAGATACTGCCTAGCAAAATCCGTTATGGCGCTATGCTGGAGGTCCCGGCCTTGGCAGAGACGCTCGATATACTTCTGCCCAAGATTAATTTTCTGTCCATTGGGACCAACGATCTAACTCAATTCCTTTTTGCTGCCGACCGCGCTGATCCGCGCTTGGCAGAACGGTATGACTGGCTGAGTCCCGCTATACTCCGCTTCATCCGGCGGGTCGTTAAAGCAACCGAGGGCCACGACGTCGATGTCGCGGTTTGCGGGGAAATGGGTGGACGTACACTTGAAGCACTTGCCCTCATGGGCATTGGTATTCGCCGACTGTCGATTACACCAGCCGCCGTTGGGCCAATCAAGGCCATGATCCGTTCCACCAGCCATGCTGATGTCCGTGCAAAAATGGAAGAGTTGCTGAATAGCCCCACAGAGAATTTGCGCGAACAATTGACAACTTGGGCTATTGGTCAAGGAATTGAAACCGGATAAGTTAATGTCCCTTAAATATCTGATTATCTGCAATTAACATTGACATTATGCATTTGATGCTCATTATCGTCCCGACTGCACGCAGATGTGAGGGAGCGGATCTTGGAGATTGCAGTGGACGAAATTCCTCGCGTGGAAGCAGAGCCTATTACTGTAGGTCAAGAACTCAAGGCCGCCCGCGAGCGGCTGGGCATGACCCTGGCCGAGCTTGCCGCCGAAACTCGCGTGCCCATGCGACATTTGGAATCCATCGAGAAATCCGAATTCAGTGCGTTACCTGGACAGACATATACTGTTGGGTTTGTTCGATCTTACGCCCGCGCGCTTGCCCTAGATGATGTTGCGATCGTGAATGCGTTACGCGCCGAATTATATAGCGGTGGGCATGAAAGATATGAGGCGCCGCTCCAGAATTACGAGCCAACGGATCCCGCACGTGTTCCTTCCAAGACTTTAGCATGGACGGCAGCGGCAGTTGCAGCTTTGGTTTTGGCCGGTTATTTGATTTTCAGGAGCTACGCATTAGCGCCAAGTGCGGCGCCGCAAACGCCAGCGTCAGTGACCACAACAATGCCGGCAACAACAACGCCCAATCCAATCGCCACTGTGAATGACGATACATCCGCTGCGAATGTCGACATGGACGAACAAGCTCCTCCTTCCCCCACACCTTTGGCAACCACCCCAAATCCGTGAGCTCTATCATTACGGACCGAAATGCCGATTAATTTCAATTTTTTTACACCCA
>Ga0078894_10002368_pt1 | contig 14315 bp, 27 predicted proteins | sample LauGreSu1BDMLBSD_2_FD_67506 | JGI IMG/M metagenome (GOLD analysis project Ga0078894, IMG submission 67506) | Freshwater lake microbial communities from Lake Michigan, USA - Su13.BD.MLB.SD (version 4) (version 4) | ecosystem: Environmental > Aquatic > Freshwater > Lake | place: Lake Michigan...
GCCCCAGCGGACGAGGACGGCGCGGGCGATTGCCCTATCAAAATCAATCGAAATGGTGTAGGTTGGTAGCTTTTTCATACTTCTAGTATAGCGTTTCTGCAACGTAGTAACAAGGGTGGAAGCCGAACCTTTCTGCGGTGCAGAAAGTCGGTTAACCGTCCCCCCTCATCAAACTCTGAAAGTTCACTTTTAACTGCCCGCTTGCCAAGCGACCTTTTCTCTTTGCTGTGCAAGACCTTTCCAGAAGAGCAAAGTTTACACCGGGGGTTTCCGCAATCGATCGGGTCAGAATTGTATGTGCGCCCAAAAGTGATGCAGTCTGGGTTGATGCCGCTGTCTAAACTACCAAGCAATCTTAACCATTTATCTCTCAAACGTTCCGCATGGTGGCGTCTTCGGGCTGATTTTGCCATTTTGGCTCCAGAGTTACAAGATTCTAGACATTTGCTTTACGTCTATAGTATAACAGCCCGCCTAGCGGGGTAAAGAGCGGTTTACCGAACCCCCCAGCAACTCACTCAAAAACAACCCAGGCAGGAGCATTAGCTTGAGTGAAAGTTATTGCACCTAGGGTTCTATTTTTAATGACAGCAATAAGTTCCCCTACCTTAACATTCCAATACAAGAGCGTATCACTTCCTGATGTACGAGTACTGTATGATCCCCTAACCAAACGGATCTTGTCTATGTTAGGATTGAAATCAGTTAAAATAGCATAGTCAGATGTACCCGCAGTTTTAGGGTTGTTATCACTGTAGAATACATTGGGGAAACTACCCCTGGTTTGACCTAGAATGAAAGTATCTACTCCACCCCCGCCAGTCAACCTATCAATTTGACCTTTACCTAGTGAAGCAAGGCTAGTTCCCGTAGGTGGAACTCCGGAAATAGAGTCTGAACCGCTACCACCAACTAGGGTGTCATTCCTAGTGGTCCCCCAAATTGTCCGAGGGGGATCAACCGGGGGGTTTGTATTATCTAATGCAACCAGAGCAGCCTTCACATTGAGTCTGCCGCCAGTGGATACCTTCCCAGAGAGAGACGGTGTGGCAGTGGCTGTAGATAGTAGTACCCCATATAAAGATCTTCGGTCAGCTTGCGGGTAAGAAGCTGCCATTAATGCCAAGGAACCTGCAACGTGAGGGGTAGCCATCGAGGTTCCGCTTAAGTACTGATAGGTATTTGATGGTGTAGACGAGTAGATTCCCTCCCCAGGGGCACCGATTTTTACAATTGGAACCCCATAATTTGAGAAACTTGACAACCCACCAGTAGAATTCAAAGAAGCAACTGCTAAAACTGCTTGCCAACCTGCGCCACTTTCAGTGGAGTAAACTGCTGGATAAAATGGTGATGAGACTATGTTGACCGCAGAGTTACCCGCAGCCGCTATGAAGTAATTGTTTGCTTTTGCACCGTTTATGATTGCCGTCTCTAGGGAAGATAGATAGCCGCCCCCTCCCCAGGAGTTATTAGTTCCAAGATAAATTGAAGTTGACGCCGGATTATAAGCTTTGTCGTTCGCTAAAGTTAACGCAGTGTAGTAATCCACAGCTTGAGCACCGGCAGAGCTATAGCCAGAGCCGCCCGCATTAAGAAATTTCAATGGAACCAATAAAACATTCCAGTTCACTCCAACCACACCAACCCCATTGTTTCCCAATCCCCCTATCGTACCCGATACATGAGTTCCGTGCCGGTTATCATCAAGTGGGTCGTTCGTGTTGGACACCCAGTTCCAGCCTACCAGATCATCGATATAGCCATTGTTGTCATTATCAATTCCGTCTTCCCACCTTGAGTCCGCAAGCAAATCTCCTGCGTCGATGTAGCCATTTGCGTTAAAGTCTGTAACACGACTAGAGTTTGCGGGGCTATTCAGGTCGCGGAAAGTTATTAGGCCGTCGCCATCTGTATCCACCAGTGAGTTGTAAAAACTCAGGGTCCGAATTTCACCCGGATTCAACCAAATATTCAAATATAAGTCAGGATGTCTATAATCAATTCCAGTATCAATAACTCCCACCACAACCTTTGTAGTTCCTACTTTCCCTGATGACCATGCTTGTTCGGCTTGGCTGCCATATATGTTTGTAGTTCCATTGGGGCCAACCGGGGTCGCATCGTTAGAATACATACCCCATAGATTCCCACCGGTATAAGCAGGGTCGTTGCTTGTTTCTAGTGTTTGCATGACCGAGTCAATCTCTACGTTGGATACCCCTGGCTGGCTACTTAGTGTTCTAATTAGGGATTCAGGAGTTTGTCCAGCGGACACTGGCACACGATAAATAGGAGACAAACCATTTTTCAGCATAGTCCGAGTCTGAATAGCTACCCCGTTTGTAGGAATAGCCATTCTTTGCTTACTGTTAAGTTGTGATCGTATGATTAAATATTGCGGCAGTCCCCCTGATTTTGATGCTTGGCTAAAGCCCAATACTGCAACTAAAGCAATGGGCAAGAGTCGAAAGTTAAGCACTTAAGGATGGCATCTAGTAGAGTTTACCCCCCTTAACCTCGTTCAAATGTTTTGAAAACTTTCTGAGAAACCCACGACTGGACTTGAACCAGCGACCTGCCGCTTACGAAACGGCTGCACTACCGCTGTGCTACGTGGGTGTATCCCCTTGATTGGGGAACTGATTCAGTTCAGTACAACCCCTCATGGCGAAATTCCGCTTGAATCTGCTTGTATACACAACGACGATTGTCAGGTTCTTTCACCGCCGGAAGTTGCGGAGAAAGCTCGCTGAGCAGACGCACTTCGATGTCCTTGGATTTGATGTTGGGGATCATTTTCTTACGTAAATTAGGGATTTGACTTTGGACAAGCTTTCTTCAACGCCATGATGGCGGAAAGGGTGTTTCGGACTTCGGTTGGAGTTCTGCACCACTCTAGTGCATTAGAAACTTGTTTGCGGCGAGCACATAGCTCTTGCGCCCAGAATCGGAACAGTTCGGCGTCTTTTTCATCTTCGTTACTTGACACAGTCACCCTCGGGTGTCGGCGCAAGATTCTCGGATGTAAGCCTGAGTGTCTTCGGTTACCCCGAAATCACACATGTTCGGTGGAGTGCCTGCAGCATGGAGGGTAATCAATTCGGCTTCCAGTTCCGGGGTGTGGCGTGAACGAGTACGCAAGTACCAAACGTCTTCCGCGCACCAGACGGACACACCTAGTTCAACTGCCAGATCTTTCATGTACTGGTTCATCTCCTCGTAGTATTCGTCCTGAACATTATCAAAAGAAGTCGCTGTCATTGGTCTCCGGATTTAATTTGGGAAGGGTTTAAGCAGGTCCAACCTGTTTCGTCAACGTTTCTCGCCCATAACATCCCTTTTGAGTCGAGGACGAATATGTGTTCTTTCGTTAAAGACACCATTCTCTCTCCTTGCTCACCTGGGTATTCGTGGCAGCTGTTGCGTACAACCTCGAAGGACACGATTTTTTCTGGACTGTTAGGAAACATGATTAGTTGAAGGGTGAAAATTCGCAGATGAGAGACATTTCAAAGTCTACTGACTCGGAATGATAGGAACCCTGCAACATCTCGTTTGACTCAACGGGGCGAACTCCAGGAATCATCGAGATTGTCATGTGGGGGTTTTCGTTGCGACAAACGTCTCGGAGTTCCTCAGGAAGTTGCACTCTCAATGAGTGCACTCGACTGTTGAAGCAGTTTTCGGTAAAGCAAACAGTGAAGGCTTCACCTAAGAGTCCGTCCGGAATCTCATTCTCATTCACCCCAAACTGCAAAGTCACATGCAAGTGGCGTACAGCGTTGGCGAAGATCGGGCAAACCGGGAACTCTTGCTCTGGAAGGGATAACCAGAGGATTCCACGGCGAGGTGAGGTGCTTTCCATACATACACTATAGCGGTTTCGCTCAGCGAAACCAAGGGTGGGAACCGAAGGGTTTGGGGCGGTTAACCGCCCTCAAAGCCCAAGGACTTTTATTTGCTCATCAGTTAAAGTTTCTAGCACTTTCTTCTTAGCCTCCTTCTTGAGCTTCTCTCGCTCATTTCTTTCCTTCGCTTCGTTAGACCGTTTCTGGTACTCGTCGTCAGTCTCATCCCTTAACCGGTAGTACTTAGTCTCACACACTGCAAACTCATGGCCGTAGTCGTTATAGATCCACTTCTCACTATCTAGATGAGTGTAACCTTCATCTAGAATACCCTGAAGATACGCGATTGCTCCTGAAATCTCCCCATTGAAAATGTCGGTGGCGTCATCAGTGTAGTGCTCTCTTTTAGACTGCATTTTGTAGTCAGTCACAATCAGTCTTTTGAGTTTCGTCATTTTGCACTCGGAATCACGGCGTATTGACTAATACCCAAAGCCTCTCTTTGCTCAGGGGTTAGTTCTGCGATGGTTCTCTTTCGTCTTTCTGCTTTCTCTTCCCGGTCCTGTTCAACCTTCAGTCGCTCCTGAAACTCTTCGTCAGTTTCCTCTCTTTTCTTGAAATAGGAAAGATTAGCTGTACCGTATCCATCATAACCACTGACGGCTGCTTCGAAAGTTGTGAAGCCCGCGTCTATGAGGGAATTAATGTAGCTTACAAGTTCACTCAAGTCTGTGGGAAGGTCTTCAAGATCCTCTTCTAAAACCCTACGGTACCCAGTTTTCATTGCAGGGTCCAACTTGTATTCCTTAACCAGTTTCTTTGTTTTTTCCACTTTAATTCAATTGCTGTTGTAAGTATTTTATCCCTTTGGTACCCAACCAATGGAAAACACCCTGTACAGGACTCGGACCTGCGACCCTCGCTTTAGGAAAGCGATGCTCTATCCAGCTGAGCTAACAGGGCTTATGACGTCAAAGCTACTTTAAGAGGACTTTGTCATTGGTTGTGTCAATCTCGATGGCTCCAAAGTCGGTTAGTCTGGAAACCAGGTTGACAAAGAAGTCTCGAGATTCTCTATGATCAAGGGAAAGTTCGTCGTAGAAACGCATAGCCGTCGTTTCTTGCTCTCGTGTTAGCATTGGTATCAAAGTTAGTTAAGAAACAGCACCGGGCCGCACCAGTTTAAGATTTCAAGCCGTCGGATGTCTGTACAATCAGATTCAGAGAAACCCATTCCGTGGTCGCCATCAGCAACTTTAACCTTTTGAGAACGTTGTTCCGGTGTCATGTTTAAAATTTCAATCAAGAGATCGTTGTAATCCATTTGTAACTCCGTTGTTTTATAATGCTCCTTACTGGGATCGAACCAGTCTCCTATTTGTTATGAGCAAATTGCTATCACCAGATAGCTAAAGGAGCGTGGCCGTCAACACTGACGGGAGAATCTTCCGTCCCCTGCCCCAGGCATCGTCACAGATGTCGCACACGGAAAGAAAGTGCTGGTCCCGACAAAGTGAACTCCGGGCTCATTATCGAGAAGGAAACGTTCAAAATTACCGGCTCTCAGGTTTTCTACTTTCCTAAGCCGTTCTGAGTGCTCTAGGCAAGAATCTAAGGTGTTCACCCTATCTTCCAGGCATTCGACCTCGTAAAGAGAAACCTTGCGACCAGGTTGTTTTGCGAATGAATAGGTTTTCGATTTCATTGTTTTTGTCAGAGCCTAATCAGTATAGGCTCTCTGAGGGAGCGTATGCGGTTACAACAACCAACGCTTGGGGATTTTCACGAGCTACTGAATCTCGCCAACGCTGGGCTTCACTAAAAACGGTGAACCCGTCTCGGTTGACAACTTCTCGACGGTTGCGCTTGTTGGTTCCAGTGATGACGTCGACTCTGTAGTTGGTTCCCATGGTGTAACTGTTCTATTCTTTGACTTTTGTCTGAAGCGTCTCAAGTCGAAGGGATGGAACCATATTTCTCTCTTCGTGCCAGAGAATCTCTTGCTCCGCAAAGCTTACTGCATCTTCCCGCTTAATGAAATTGATTGAAGCAACAGTGAAAGAATAGGCTGCAAAGCCTTCCGGAGGACTCACATAGATCACGGGCTTGTAACCTGATTTCGTTTTGCGGGCTCCAGCTTTAGATTTGCCGTAGCCCAGATTGCTTTGTTTCATACAATAATCATAGCGTTTTCGCGGGGCGAAAACAAGGGTGCGAACCGAACAGGTTGGTTCGGTTCACCGCCCTTCCGAAGGGTTCAGACAACAGCGGGAAGCAAGGCTGTTTGGCGACCGGCTTCAGCCTTCATGGCAGAGCGAGCTCGAAGCATTGCTTGGGCCTGAAGGGCCACGTCGTTAACCGTGAGCTGCAAGGCGGAATGTCGGCTCGTGTAGGAGCCGTAGGAGCGACCGTATTCCCGGTTCCACGCCTCTTGCTGTTCAACGGGCCAGAGGTAAGAAAACACGGGGATTTCACTGGCGTTACGCTGTGTGCCCTTGATTTCCAGCTTTCGGTTGCGCTGTCGTTCGCTGAGTTGGGAGTAGGTTGCTTGCCATTCGGCAACTTCACGCAGGTAGGATTCGCGATCTTGAAACATTTGATTTAGTAGACAAACACCGGCAGAGGGATTTGAACCCCCGACATCAAGCTTAGAAGGCTTGCGTTCTATCCGCTGAACTATGCCGGCTTGTTGTAATCAGGGGGCTGCCTGACCGTGCTCTTGAAGCCAATCTTCAAACCACTTTTGGGCAGTGCCTTGGAGAACTTCGCGAACCATGTCTGTCAGGATCCATTCTCGACTTGACAGAAAAGCAGTTCCTTTCAGGTGAACGTAGCGGTAACCAGCCCAGTAATCTAAAAACTTTCGATCTTCATACGGAAAAAGGGTAAAGAGAAGATTGCTCATAAGGCCACGTGGTTCGAACCCGCGACTAATCAGGGTCAGTGTATCTTCAATGGAAGCAAGGTGGACGGCGGTGAGGTCGCTTTTCATACAAATACTATACTCCCGTTGGGACTGGAGGACAAGGGTGGGAACCGAACCTTTCCACGGTGTAGAAAGTCGGTTTACCGCCCTTTGCTCAGCAAAGACCGAATCTCGCCCTAAGGGCGCTAGGGGAGCTTCAGACGGGTCCCCAGCCGAGAGGCACGGAAGGGTCACCCTTCGCCTAAGCAGCCTCAGGGAGCCTTGGAGGAGCTTCTCCGGGGCAGTTCGCCGAAAAGGGCCACATACCAGTCCACCCAGCTTCCTTTGCTTTCAGAGAAAGCGGGTTCAGCTTTGGGAGCAACGCCACCACCTGATTGAACCTGTCCCAGCAAACTTCCGTCAGCCTGGGATTGAAAGCCGATTTTCTTGTAGGCTTTTTCTCTTTGTTGCTCTCTTCCGTCTTCATCCCAGGCGTAACAATAGAGCATATCCCCTGGGTTCAAAGTCTTTGTTAACATCGTAAATAACTTTCGTACAGTTAAAGCAGCTTTGACGCGATCCTTTGGATCTTCTATGCTTCCGTAATCCAATTCCCCGTTGGCAGTGAAGCTGATCTCTTTTACTTTTTGGTCTGCTCTACCCGTTAATGTTAAGGATACTCTGTCAATGTCATTGAGTTTCCTGTCCAGATATATATTCATGTGGTTTGAAATTATGACAGTGTTCCCGTCATCCAACTCTCGAATCTTGTCAGCTAAGTTTCCGTTGGCCTCGAAGCTGTTAAGAACCTTAGTTTTTCTTTCTGGATCCTCGGCGTAACGTTTATCGGCCAGATATAAAACTTGTCTTTTCTCGCGATCTTGCCTCTCCGTCTCTTCTTCTGGACGTTCTACTCCTTTACGGCATTGCCCTGCTGTCCCATAGGCTGTGCCATTGGGCCTTACGCAACGAGTGAAGTCTAAAGCATTTGCACCAGCCAAGAGCCGGTCGACTTTGTTTAGGGCATCGACTGAAAAGGAGCTTTGCATCTGTTAAGGGAACTCAATTAAACTTACCCCCTTGCACCAAAGGTTGAAACCGCTGAGCTAAGGAAGTTTAATTGTGGATATGGGAAGCTCAATCAGCCAGATGGACCACAATTTGCTCGCCGTCTTTTTTAATGTTTGTAACCCTTAAAGGGGTATTCCGGGGGAGGATTGATTCTTGCTGATCCGAAAATTCTTCGGGAGCGTATTTACCGGCATCTCGTAAGTTTTTGGACCGCGTAATGAAAATGACGGAAACTTCCCCTTGACCTGCAAACTCTTCTGCCTGTTCTCTGTCTCGCGAGTAGGAAGAAAAACCTGGGTCTTTCCACGACCCTTGACTTTTCAGCGAAGTTAAGAGATTCCTGGCTTGCTTAGGCTCCAAAGATACACCCCGATAAAACTCCTGCCCAGACGAATTACCGGGTAGTTTCTTCAAGGCTGAGTCCAGATTCTTGATTTGTTCGTTTTCGGTAGATGAGATCAGCCCTTCACCTAATCCCCTGAGCCTCCAGTTTATATCCAGCAAATTCCCAGTTTCCATGGAGCCCCCGGTCATATAGTTAACCAAGGCGCTTTTTTCAACGCCAGTTAAGACTGGAGCGTTTGATTTTGTAGTTGGCTTGACCGGCTCATTGCCCTCAAGTTCGGTTAGTTTTCTTTTGTGTTCCTCCAATCGCTTGGCCCAGAGACTTGCGTATGCCGGGTCGCCTGCTTTTAGCTGGTACTCTATAACCCCCTCAGCTTCTTTTATCTTGGCTTTTAGCTTCCGAATTTCAGCTTTATTTTGCTGCGTACCCTTGCGACAGGAACCTGAAGTCCCATAGGCGGTACCATCCGGTCTTACACAACGCGTGTAGTCAAATGTGCCTGAACTACCCAGGAGAAGGTTAACTGTCTCAATAGCTTTAGCTGAAAAAGAACTCTGCATATGTTGCGTGGACTCAGTTAAACTTACCCCGGTAAAATGGCTGGAGCAGGATTCGAACCTGCGACTTACTCCGTATGAAAGAGCCGTTCTACCTCTGAACTATCCAACCTTGTTCCCTGTTTATTCACAGGGCTATTTTAGCCTCAGCTCGCAGCCGTAAACGAGGCAAGCTGTTTCAACAGCCAAATTGCATGGACGATGCCAACCACGAAGGCCACGCCAAGGAGCCCGCTGACCCAACCAACCTTGAGTTCATGTTCTCGAATTTTGCTATCAATCAAAGCTGAGATTTCTTCTCGGGTTTTGTCGTCCATTTTTGTCACTGGTTTTACGTTACCTGGAATTCAACATTTCATGAGTGGGCTATTTCGCGGGCGTTGCTGTGGGCGAAGGCTTTCGGTTTCGTTGGTCAAGGGGGTTGGATTTCCGGGGAGACTGGAAATATGGCCAACGGAACCAGAGTGAATCTCATTTAGGGCATCCTGAACTTCGGGACCCCCAAAGCTCGGGTCAATTTCATGGTAGAAAACCATGTTGAGGTGGTTGCGGATGATTTGGATTTGGCCCGGAGTGAGGGACTCAGGGTTCCCAAGTTCAAAGAGCCCTTGGAGCCAGTAGCAAAAGTCGCGTGATGTCATTTTGAAGTTTGTGTGTTGTTTTTGATGGAGTAGACTTGATAAGGGATTGCAACAGGCAGTCAGCAGCGGAAAGGTTCCCCGGTTGGGCTTTGGCTGAATATGGACGAAGGTGTTTGCCCTGGTTGTGGCGGGTTATAAACCTTTGCCAAGTTATCTTGGATACGGGAAACTTGGTCGTCTGACAGTTGAGTACCGGTTACACCTAGGATGTAACCTTGAAGCCAAATTACAAATTCGTTTTGTTCATTCTAAATGATGATTATTGGGGGAAATTAGCAATTTATTTGAGGCGGCCAGAGTGGGGGCCAGAGTCTCCCTGGCTGATAACGGGGCGAGGGCCAAGTCTGGGGAATGGGTGGACCTTTGTAGATCCATTTTTCATCGCGTATAAAGTCATCAATGGCTTTTTGTTTCTTGATATCCTCAATGACTTTTTCCGTAAACGGGTCGGGTCGCTCTGTCAGTATAGTAGGGTCGGGTCCAGGCTCAGGGTGGGTGAAAACTGCATTGAGCTTTGCCGTCAGTGTGGCTAGCTGGTTTGTGTCCAAACTGTCGCCAGCCCCATCAAGAAAGCCCTGTAGCCAAATGCAGAATGTTGCTGGTGTTTGTGTGTCGGTCATTGTTGGTTCGGTTCGGGTTCTGTCACTGTGATTACTTTGCAGTATTTTAGGAAATCTGGGTCGTTAGTCTGCAGGAACTCATACATTTTAGGACTAATAATCAACGACCAAGGCTCCCTGGGCACTAATGCTTGTTTCAGGGTGTACTCTTTATATTTTTCAAGATCTTTAATGGGGTCTCTTTTTGGTTGTCCCCAGCTTTGGGGGTTCTTACTCATTGTCAATCATTGTCAATCTCGTCGCCATGGTCACAAGGATCATATGGATTGGGTGCGCCTCTAATACAATCAAGGTGCCACCATATGGACCTGCCGGGTTTGTCCCCTATTTTTGGAAATAACGCAATGATGGCTTCTCCTTCTTCAGCCGTAATGGCTTCAACCCTTCTAAAACCGTTTCCCCTAACTAGGTTATCATTTTCATCTACTATGAGATGTCGTCGCCCGTAGTTGTAGGATTCTTTATAAAAACCCACATAAAAGTGATCACAAGGGTCACCATCGTGCCACTTAGTAGCTAGGACATAGTCCCCTATTTGCGGGTTATCCCCAAGAGTTTTATTCATTTGAATTACTTTCCCCTTTGTTCTGGGTTTTCGGCCCAAGAGAGCTGACTCTCTAGTGCAACTTCCCTTTCATACGCAGCAGCCAACTTTTGCTCAGCATCCTCTAGCTTCTTTTTGCAGTCGAGAAACTCCATGAAGGTCTCAAACTTGATGTGCATGAACCCCAAGTCCCTCATCTCTGCGTTATACCTCTGGTCTGGGTGTTTGATGAAACCGCAGACTTTCAGCATGTACTCGGCTGCATCGTACCGGGTAGCAAAACCTTGCAGGCCGCCGAAAGGACACTGAGTATGGTGAACGTATGGGTCCCACCCGCTGCGTCGGGCCTTAACCATCTGCCCAATAAACGTTTCACCTAGGTAGAAGTTCCAAGTTATTTCGGTGCCAGAGCTAGCCTTGGATTTGGTGAACTTCCAGTCCAGGACTTTTCCGTCAACATTAGTAGAAAACATTCCCATCTCAGATCAATTCGTCAAAGTTATTGTGTTCATACACAGTAGTCAAAAACTCGAGGTTCTCTTCAACCCAACCTTTCCTATTGACGTAAACTTCGTCTTTCACGCCGATTGCAATAAAGTCAGGATAAGACACGTTCACATCACCTTCGAGAGTCTTGAGGGTGACTAAAACTCCTCGTGGTACAGGAACGACTTTGGCTAAAGCCTTACGTTGATAAACTTCGGAGCCTACTGCCGTTTCTTCCCAACTTTCTGAGAAGACATTAATCTTGCACGGATACGGGTCTGAGCCGTCAATCGGAACTAAGACGTAATCTACACCTTCAGATGCGGTTAGGTCACCATAGGAGCGAGAAAAGGTTTCAACACCTTTGGTGTCTCGACGAGTTACCAAAGTTTTACGACGAGCAATCAGGGGTGACCCGAACTCAGATTTAACCTGAGTACCGGAGGAGAAAGTTAATTCTTTCATTGGTTTTGTTTGAAGTTGTTTTCTGTCAGGAAAAGTTCCAGGTCGGAGTCGAACCGACGATCGGTGCTTTGCAGGCACCAGCCTTAGACCACTTGGCCACTGGAACGTTGAACCCATTATAGGGTTGCCTTAGGAAAGTAAACTCAGGGCTCTGACCGAATAATCGACAGGAACCGATCGCTAAATTGGTCGGCGTTCACCTCCAGCAGGTGGCTCTTGGAAGGATCCTCAACGTCATACGAGGCCATATTCAGAGCGTGGATCATATCCTCTGCCAGACTCTTAAGGGAATCAATTTCTCGCAGAAGTTGGTTGATCTCCACACCTTGTTGGATCACAGTTTGGGCGTCAGTCGAGTTGGTATTTGTCATGGTTTTCACTTTCAAAGGTTTTCTTGTTGTGGAGTCTAACTGCTCTTCTGGCGAACTTCTTCCAGAGTTGCTTAGCAATTTTCGTAGGAAAGTCTTTAACTTCTCTGGGGTATCTGCTTTAGTTCCGGCTCACGGGTTTTGTCACAAGATTTAATCAGAGAGAAGTTCTTGGATGCGGTTGAGAACGGATTCCGTGTATCCTGCGATGTAAGCGTGGGCTTGCTCAGTCGTGAAACCTCGCGAGGCAAGGGCCTTGGACCGAGCCTCCCGCTCATCTTGGAGAGTTTCAAGGATCCGCCGCTTGGTGTCTTCGTTCATGTTCTAACTATAGGTCCTTTGCCAGGGCTTGCCAAGGGTGAGAACCGAACGCTCAGGTTCGGTTTCCCTCCTGTTTGTTCAAGAGAGCCAGAAGTTCACGAGCTAGTTCAGTCTGGCCGTAATTTACGCCGTCTTCAAAGGCATCATCAAAGTTTCCATTGTCGGCGGAGCAGTAATCATCGCCATCATCATAACAATGACGGGCAGCTGCCAAGGTTTCCAGACGTTGGCGGAGCAAATTGAGTGTTTCGTTTTCCATGATTCTACTATAGAGGTTTTGCTGAGTGGAGACAAGGGTGCAAACCGAACGCTCCAGGGCGGTTAACCGAACCCTAAACTCCAGACAGGGAAATCAGCGATGGGTGCGAGCACAGAGAGAAAAGTCATTTACTTGGGCAATTACCGTGCCACCTTGAGCAAGGCATTGATTTTCCAAGTGGTTGTTGAACATGTAACAGCCGACAATCACAGCAGCGCTCAGGAGCAGTGCAACAGCGAAGTGACGAGAGAAGAAGTAGCTTTTTATGATAATACTATACCGCTTCTTCTCTGAAGAAACAAGCCGGAGAACCGACCAAGGCAGGGCGGTTAACCGAACCTTTGCGAAGCAAAGCCCTCAGCGAGAATTGAACTCGCGTCTCCTCCTTACCAAAGAGGCACTCTACCACTGAGCTATGGGGGCTTGCCGAGGGTGTTAAGACCTTGGGACAGGTATGGTAGGGATCGAACCTACGCTGGGCTCATTAACAGTGAGCTGCCTTACCACTTGGCTACATACCTAAGATTCGAAGGCGCGACCTCCGCTCTACCCTTATTTTAACGTTGATACAGGCTAGTAACGGGCTCTTGTCGAAAAAGCCAGACGCTGGCAGGGTACGCATTGCCAGGTTTTCACAGAATGAAAACTTTGCCCCTAATCTAGATTCAGGACAAATGGGAAATACCGGGCTTGAACCGATGACATCCTGCTTGTAAGGCAGGCGCTCTACCGCTGAGCTAATCTCCCGCTGAAAACAAGATAGTTGGTTTTTCTGTTACAAAGAAAGATTTTGATTGCTGAACTATCTTAGTTTTGCGTTAGCAAAACAATGGCGGATCGGGGAATTGAACCCCTATTCCTCTGGGTTATGGGCCCAGCGTGACTACCGTTACACTCGCTCGCATTATTGAAGTTTTGCGCTAGCAAAACAATGGCGGAAGCTGGATTTGCACCAGCGATCTTCAGGGTATGAGCCTGACGAGATTCTACTTCTCTACTCCGCATTATAGACCCAAGATTGATATCTGGGAAATTTATTTTGGTTATAACCGTAAGGTTATCAAGATGGTTGTTTTTCCTAAGCAAAAGAAATTTGTTAATTGCTGGACCATCTTCGTTTTGCAGTTGCAAAACAATCCGAGAGGGGAATTTCGAAATCCCGACTTCTGGTTCCCAAAACCAGCACTCTTCCTCTGAGCTACTCCCGGTTGGAGCCGTTTTGCCTTGTATAGACCCGGACGGACAGACCCGGTTTTGGGGAGCGACCCCGAGTGGACAAGATCGGTCTCGAACCGACAACCCCCTGCTTGCAAAACAGGTGCTCTACCAATTGAGCTACAAGCCCTTGTTATAGGGATTATACCCTAGGTTTTGCGCTAGCAAAACATCGGAATGGCCGGGATCGAACCGACGACTTCTCGCCCCCCAGACGAGCGCTCTCCCTCTGAGCCACATTCCGTTTTCCCTTCAGTTTATTCGAAGGGGTGTCATCACCAATGGCTGAGGACTTTCCCTTTGTCATTCGATTTTATCCATGATTCGAAAAACATGTCGGGAGTCAGGTATCGTCTGCCCCGCAAGACGCTCTTTTTTCGGTTAAAGGTCAGAGTCAACCATTTCTGCCTAATTAGGGTAATTACTCCCTTAGGCAATGGCAGAGGGTGGAATTGAACCACCTACTTGAAGCGTATGAGACTCCTGTGCAACCGGTACACTTCTCCGCATTATGGACCGTTTACCCGCTACGATCAAGGAGATTGACTAAACTCTGCAGTTAAAACTGTGAGTGGTGACGGCACCACTTTCTAAGTCAATTCCGAAGCTTGTAACTGTGAGGTTACACAAGATGGTTGTTTTTCTACCAAAAAGAAAGGTTTTTAG
>Ga0078894_10002369_pt1 | contig 14310 bp, 14 predicted proteins | sample LauGreSu1BDMLBSD_2_FD_67506 | JGI IMG/M metagenome (GOLD analysis project Ga0078894, IMG submission 67506) | Freshwater lake microbial communities from Lake Michigan, USA - Su13.BD.MLB.SD (version 4) (version 4) | ecosystem: Environmental > Aquatic > Freshwater > Lake | place: Lake Michigan...
GATGTTCGTGAACCTGCAAAGAAGAATGAAATGGAGATTTCAACAGTCATGGAAGGAATACCTCGTTGGTTAGAAGCTATTCAACAGACACGAAATAGTTTCTCTTCGAGATAACAAATGGCAAGTAAGATACAGATTGCAGCGTTTTCTGGACTTTTGTTCTATGTTGTTTCCAATCCTATCACATATGATATTGTGAACGGTCTGATGAGCCGTGTTGGAATTCCTATTGCGATTAATGGAAAGCCCAATGGAGGAGGTCTAATATTTCACTCTATTGTGTTTGCAACGATTACATACATCCTCATGAAACTATAAGAAACGGATTACTATCAATTAGTACATAGTATATAGTAGAATGACATCTCCACTTCGTTATCCAGGTGGAAAAACGCGCGCAGGAAAACTGCTGTGGGCGTTTCTTCAGAAAGAGTATCCGAAAACAAAGTATTTAGTTTCTCCATTCTTTGGAGGAGGCAGTTTTGAACTCTTGTGTGCATCTCATGGAATCAAAGTATTCGGTAATGATTTGTTTGAACCAGTTTCTAATTTCTGGGTGACTGCGCGTTATCAACCGCATGATCTCGCAGAAGCATGTCGATTATTGCGTCCTCTTTCGAAGGCAGATTTCTATCGATTGCGAAATATGATAGACAATGAAAAAGATGATGTTTTGAGAGCAGCTTACTATTTTGCAATCAATCGAAGTTCATTTAGTGGATCTACATGCAGTGGAGGATTTTCAGAAGAGGCTGCAAAAGGAAGATTCACGGAGTCATCCATTGAACGAATTACAAGCTTAGATATGTCAAATATTATGCCAGTAAACAATCAGGATTTTGAAGTATTCTTAAAAGGTTATGATCCACAAGAAAATTTGACTGTCTTTCTAGATCCTCCATATTATATTGAAAGTAAACTATATGGAAAAGATGGAGATCTTCATAGAGCTTTTGATCATGAACGTTTGTCAACTCTTCTAAAAACTAGAAATGATTGGTTACTTTGTTATAACGATTGTGAGTATATACGAAAACTGTATGAAGGATGTCGTATTCAAAAAGTGAACTGGTCGTATGGAATGAATAAGACAAAGGAATCGAATGAAATACTTGTGATGCCGCGTTAGAGAAATATGCTTTAAGTATCGAAAAAATAAAATGGAAGACGATCTGAAAAGGATATTAACTTCAGATGTCACTAATTCAGAAAAATACAATGCATGTATCAAACTTGCAGAAACAGTAAAAGATATCGAAAAGTCTATGTATTATTATGTTCGATCCTATCATTATGATCCTACACGTGTTTCTGGAATCTACAAACTAGTGGTGCATTATTGCTGTGAAAATCAAAACGCAATCGCTGAGAATTATTTTTCGTTAGTGAAAAATCTATACGAGAATGGGAACTCAAATTCAGAAGATTCAGAGATTTTCGAGTTTTATCTTCCGTATTATATGATTATTGTTTCACAACGAACAAAGAATAGTCAAATAGCATCTCTAGTAACATCTACTCTTCTAAAAAACAGACGAAAGAATATTCCAGCATGGTATATTCGAAACTTGATATACAATATCCAGTTTATACTTGATCATGTTGATAAAAACCTGCTACAATCATATGTAACATTTTTGGTTGAGAATAGGTATGAGATTGAAACAGTCAGTTCAGTGAAGAGATTAGAAGATGCAGGCATTCAGTTTACGTTTGCTCCTCGTTTTACAGATGAACAATGCAGACAAAGTAAAAAGGTACTTTTCTATACAGGATTTGCAAATCCTTGGTGGAATTATACGTATAGTATTACACACGCTCTTGGTGGATCAGAAACTGCTGTTGCATATCTTTCCAAATGTTTCCCAAAAGACTGGGAAGTGTATGTGACAGGTGAAGTTCATGAAGAATCGTTTGATAATGTGAAATACGTGCACATTCGAAATATGCAAACACTTTTCAATGAACATCCCTTTTATACAATTGTTGTTTCACGTTATGTAGCGTTCTTTGAGATGTTTAAGTTCTGGACACATCAAACCTTTGTTTGGGGTCATGACACGTGTCTACTTCCGTATGGTTCAAATCTTACGGTTCCTCAAATTATTGAAAAATGGCACTCGAAAATTACAGGAGTTATATGTTTGACAGAATGGCATAAGAATTTGTATTCTGAATATTATCCACTTCTTGCAAACAAGATTTCAATCATCAATAATGGTATTAAAGACGATCTATTTAATCTGACTATTCCAAAAGTAAGAAATCGATTTGTCTACACATCGTGTAGTAATCGAGGATTGAAACGTTTGCTTGAATTGTGGTCAAGTATTTTAGAGAACATACCTGATGCAGAATTAAAACTTGCATCGTATGTTCCATTCCCAAGTAATGAAGAGGACAACAAGATGAACGAATATATTCAAAAAACGCCAAGTATTACACATCTTGGAAAACTTGGATCACGAGAACTCTATGAGTTAATGATGTCTTCCGAATACTGGCTGTATCCTACATGTTGGCATGAAACATCGTGCATTACAGCACTTGAAATGCTGCGTTGTGGTGTAATCTGTGTCTACTATCCACTGGCTGGATTGACAAATACACTTGCAGGCAATGGTATTGCAGTCAAACACGGAGAAGAAGTAGATACTATTCTCAAACTAAGCGAGTATGAAAAACGTAAACTTATTCAAAAAGGGAAAGAGTATGTGAAAACATGTTCTTGGATGCACCGATACACTGATTCATGGAGTAAACTACTCTTCAAGGAGCCGGTTATAGAACTTCCTATCAAGATTGTAAATCTTGAACGTCGTGTAGATCGTAAAGAAGCAATGATCCGGAAATTAGAAGCAAATGCTATTAAACATTATGAATTTGTGAAAGCAGTCGATGGAAAAGAGTTGACTCCATCACATGAGATATTCGAAATTTTTAGAGATAATGATCACAATTATAGTGCAGGAGTAGTTGGTGTTGCACTTTCTCATATCAATTTATGGAAATCCCTTCTAAATGATCAAAAAACAGATGCGTATATTATTTTGGAAGATGATGTAGAAATCACGGATAGTTTCACAAGTAAGATCTCACAGACAATAACTGAAATGAAAGAAAAATCGGTTGAATATCTGTTACTTGGATGGAATTCATCGCAATTATTAAGCACAGACATACTCGTGAGACCGCATGTATTTGTTCCTAATATAAATGAAGGAATGTTTGGATATGTCATCACTAAATCTGCAGCTAAAAAGTTATTAAGCTATTTTGTAACGAATCGTCTCAGATATGCAATCGATAAACAAAGATATTTTGTAGAAACAGGGTTCCAAGTCTATTCAACTGGAGAACCTCTTATAATGTCTCGATGTGTTCAAACCTCAAATACGCATGTCGATTCAGATATTCAGTATCACACGCATCATCTGGAATTTACGCAATCATATCCTCGAGATGATTCGATGATGAAACGTGTATTTGGAAGAACGTTACGTGTAATGTTTTGTGATTGGTGGGTAGAAGAATATGGCGGAGGTAACTTTGACATGCATAACAACTTTTTTACTGAACTGCTGAAGAAACATTCTGGTTTCAATATTGTAAGTGTCACTGAAAATCCAGACATAATGTTCTACAGTGTTTTTGGAAATGAACATAAAAAGTACAAGTGCAGGAAGATCTTTTATGCAGGAGAACCATATAGTCCACGAGATGATGCAGATTGTAATTTAACATTTGCAGAAGATACATCGAATAACATCAGAATGCCTTTATGGTTGTGCTATCTTACAGATGATATACTTGAAGAATGTATTCGACGAAAACAAGGAACTCGAAATATCCCAGAGGAACGACCTAATTTCTGTTCGTTTGTAGCGTCCAATAAAGGACCTTCTGATATTCGAAAAACACTGGTTGAAACCATTTCAAAATATAAACAGGTTTCATGTGGAGGACCATTTATGAATAACATCGGATTTGTAGTCGGTAGGGGAACCAATGCATCGGGTAAAGTAGAATTTAACAAACTCTTTAAATTTTCTGCTGCATTTGAGAACAATAATACATTTGCAGGATACTGTACTGAAAAAATACTTGATGTATTCAAATCAAATACGATTCCAATTTATTGGGGACATCGAAATGTTATAGAGGACTTCGATGATCGTACATTTATCAATGCAAATGATTTCTTGAATCTAGATGATATGGTTGAATATATTAAACTTATTGACAATGACAGAGAGCGCTATTCTCAATTTTTTGAGAATCCATTCCTAACTGAAAAATGGCTGGATAGACTGGTTGATCCCGAACAGAAATATTATCGTAACATTGTTTCTAAGATTGTTGGTAACGTTGAAGGGTTATCCAGTGAGTAAGGTGATTTTGCGGGTGGTGTAGAAACCCAGAAGGATGTCATCACAGAGGAAGGAAGATCTTTTCCTGTGAGGGCACATTTTTTGCCGTGACGTTTGCAACGAATCCGCAGATAGGTAGGGCACTCGAAATACGGAACGCCAAATCCACAAACATCTTCCCCTGTGTGGTATAATCCATAACCTCTGATTTGAATGTAAGCGTTTCCTTTCTCTTTATAGTATTTTGACATTGAATCTGATGGGGCTGGGTATTTTTCATCTTTGAAATCGGAAGCGATCAATTCCCATTCTGGGAATGTCATTCCTGATCGCAACAGATAAGGAGGTATCTTTCCACCAAAGAGTTCTGTATGTTCGATGCATGTTTGAAAGAGTGGATGTGGAACGGATAATTTTCCATCAACCACTTCTGCACGTTTTTGTCCGTACTCTGCTTTTACAGTCTGTTTCACTTCGATGTCGATGAGTTTATCACCGAATGGAAGTCGTATGTCATTTACGTTCTTGTTAGAACCCGCTGTAGGTGTCCCTAGTTTAAGGACACCTGCAACGAGCGTCTCGTATGTCTTACCTGAACGTGAGGAATTCATCTTGCCTGTCCCACTGATTTGGTTTCTTGGATCAAAACGAATCCGTTTTTATTAGTTATAGTATAGAGTGTGACGCAAAATGAAGTACTTATTCTTTGATACCGAAACAACAGGACTTCCTTCCGAACGATTCTCTGCCCGTAAAATGGCAGGAATCTGGCCAAATCCGGTGAGTATCGCTTGGATAATGGCAAATGACAACGGTATTATACTCCATTCCGAGTATCATATCATAAAACCTAGAAACTGGATGATCCCACGTGATTCAACTGACATCCACAACATAACACATGAATTTGCAGTAGCGAACGGTGCAGATCTTGAAGAAGTGTTTAATCGATTTATGTGGTACGTTGCAGAAGCAGATGTTCTTGTAGCACATAACCTGCACTTTGATACGAATGTTGTAAACAACGTGCTTAAATGGCACTTGAATAAAAGTCTGATGCTTGAAGATTACAGAAAGAGAATGTTCTGCACAATGATACATAGTCGAAAGTTGATTGGTCTACCTGGAAAAACTCACGGTACATTCAAAGCAGCAAAACTGTCTGAGATGTACACACGGTTATTTGGAACTGCTCCAGTACTTACACTTCATAACGCAATGTCAGATACACAAATACTCTATGAATGTTTCTATAAGCTATGGGGAAGACCATGTGATTTACCCAATGACAACGTCGTAATAATTAATGAAGCAGCTTCGGCTCCAATCATTACAACACTCGCGATATCCCTTACCGACCCCTCTGACGCAGTATGAAACAGAATTGATATGGAGTGGAACTGCGTGCTATAACCCAACTGAAAAAACAGGAAAACGTATTTTTTCCAATCTGCAAATGGAAGAGATTGACTATCCATTCCATTTGTCGTCTGTTGACTTTGTTGAGCCCACAAAAGTGATCGTATATTCATATGAACCACGAATCTGGAGTGAAAATGATGATCTTTTTATTTGTGAAAGTAAACTTGATCATACAGAAGAGTACAAGAAGACCATCGTAAAAAAACGAGATCCCAAAGTGTCGAAGTAAAACAACATGGAGCTTCTTGAACTACTGTATATCGCTCTAGGTACGATTGGAATACTGTTAGTCCTTCATCTTGGAACGTTTTGGATATCTCGTATTATTCAACCGCCGAAACCGAAGATTGTCTATGTGCAGTCTCCTCCTCAACAACAACAACATCAGCCACAGCCCCAAGTACAGGCTGCTCCTCCGCCTCCCCCTCCACCACCGGCTTTGAGCCAAGCACCACCATCTATACAATTGCCGACATACGATGTCCCACCATCAACTATTCCACAGAATACGTCAACTGTACTCCCAATGGGATCCCTCCCTCCGCCTCTCGAGACTCGGAGCACAACGAAACAGTCAGGCGGTGATCTCGGTCCCCCAAGGTAAAGGTATACCAGGATGGTTAGTCCTTTCACGTAATCCAACTCCTACTGCATTGTTTGTTAATCGAAATGGAGATATACAACCTATTCGTATTGTGTGGGATGAACGATGTTTTGAAGATACTATTTTTCGTGTTGAAAAAACCTCGACACATCTGTATTTAGCGGATGTGTGGATGTTTAATGGAGTGCCTATTTTTGAACGAACAACATTTGAAGAACGACAAACCCTTTTGAAATCGTTATTTCAATTGTACACGCCTTGTAAATCATTTGAAACATATCGTATCGATTTGCGTGAGAATGTTCCCGATGTTCGTGGTCGAGAGTATTACACAAATGAGCGTGGAGCTCGTGGAATCTTTATTGAAGATAAACCATCCGAAGATGAAAGCCTTCAAGAGATTGTAAAAACTGACATTCCAGATGTTTATAGATTATCAAATGGAGACTATCTGCGTGTACCAACGCTTGCACTTTCACAACATTTGCGATCACTTGGTCCAAAATTTACAGTAAAATGTTCAAACAACAAAGATGGCACTTGGACTCCACTTCTTTCTTCTAACCCACTAACAAATGAAGACTAGACGTGCTGCTCGCCGACATTCTCGCAAAGGCGGAGGTTATGGATTTGGAGGATCTATTCTTTCAGATGCCGGTGGTTCAAATGCCGGAAATGCTCAATGGAACAATGATACTGGAAAAGATTGCGGTGTTGTAGCCTCGCGTGGAGGAAACAACCTATTCGGAGGACGTAGGAAACGCCGTTCATCCAAGAAAGGCGGTATGATGTCAAACGCTCAACTTGCTAGCAGGGGAGGACAGAATACAACAGGTGGTCGTCGAAGGAAGACTATGCGCAGGCGTAAGCACAAGGGTGGTGCATATGTAGATCTCGCACAACAGGCTCCTCGTACAGGGTACACGTTCACTGGTCAAGGTGTTGCTGGAACAGCTGACACAGTTGCCTACTAATTTTGTGATATACTCACAATGAAGGACGCATATATTGGCGGAATACTATTGATTGCTGCAATCTTCTTTTTGATGCAACGTAATTTATCCTATTTGAGTGTATGGCTGTTAATGATAACAATCATACTCGCATATGGTACGCGAATGAAATACACTGCTGCAGTTGTATTTGCCATTCTGATTGTACTCGCAGTTATCTGGATCAGCGGACAACGTATTCGTGAAGGTATGGATGTAAAAGAAAAAGACGGTGAAGAGAAGTCAGAAAAGGAAGAAGAAGAGCCCGAACCTCATATGGACAAGGCAGAGACAATGTTGAATGCATTCAATGGACTGAGTCCTAAACAAGTTGCAGCTATGCGTGATGATACCAAAGAGCTCATGGAAACTCAGCAGCAATTAATGCAAACACTTTCATCTCTTGGACCTCAGGTTCAACAGGGTGCAGAACTGATTAAGAGCTTTCAGGGAATGTTCGGCGGGAACCTTCTTGATGTCTTAAAGCCTCAGCAGCCGAAAGCCTAAATAGTTGATGTGAAGGGTGTGCTGAATTGATTTTATAGTATATAGGACTTCTAGCATTTCGAATATGTTCAATCAAAAAGTGTGTACCAAGATCGTAGTATTCTATCATCTTGCTCCATCCGATTGCCATGTTATACATTACTTGTAGACTGCTAATCACATAAAAGACCATCTTCATTTTTGTTGGCTTTTCAGCATATCCAAATCTGACTAACACTGCTGGAAATGTAAATAAACATACCCAGAACACTAAATGACTCAATGGTTGAAAAATCAAGTCTCCAAATACTTTTAATCTTGAAAGAAAGTCGGGTGAATCCAACATTTTTTCAAGTTCGAGATATCTCCAAACTTTTTCGTACATTATTTGATTATGATTCCTTCAGAAGGAAATAGTTCTTCTTCAAACGTTTTTGTGTTCAATATCTTCCATTCGCCCTCTCCAAAACGCCAATTTAGGAATCGTGTTTGAATAAAATTTCCTTTAGCAACATACGGATGTAGTTTTTCAGTATAATCTTCACCGTCTTTTGAAATCATTAGCCATGGTGGCATAACATGTTGAAACAGTTCTTCGAACGTGGTTGTATTTTCTTGATTGACCCAACTAATGAAATATTTATCATCCCTTTCACCGTTTTCACGTGTGCGTATAACATTGTGGATGATAAGCGGTATATCTTTGGGCGTTTCAGTTACAAGAATATATCCTTGTCGTTGTTTACAACATACATGATATACCTTTTGTAGTTTCATCCATGACCATGTTGCAAATCTAAGTATAGTAAACAGCATTACTTATTACTATTTAAGCCTTTGTAAGCTGTTTTAAAACGTGTCTATCAAGGTCAATGCCCATTGCAACAGCTGTGGCTAAAGAAGTCACAATAAATGGAATAGCAACAATGAACCAAGAAACAACACCTAATCCGAGCCTACAGATGTAGTCAAGGACCCAGATAGTAATACCACCGAAGATGACCTTGAAGGCAGCTGTTACAAGTGCAAAGTCGGCAAAATCAAACCCAAGATGAATCGCCAAGAAAATAGCATACAAGAACGCAGGAGGACACAAGCTGTCTAAGAAACGCATTTTAACGCTTTATACAAGACACATATAAAAATGAGTGAACATGAAGCTATGGTAATGTCTATGCTTGCATGTACGCATGAGGAAGCAAAAGAATATCTTTCTAAAACCGGAGGCGATGTATCACTTGCAATTCTGCAAAATATGAAATGTGTACCCGTTTCTGGAGAGAAGTATATTCCTCCTCCACCAAAGATTGACGATGGTTTGACCGATGAAGTACGTGAAAAACTAACAGAAGCACGTAAGATTTCAGAAGCATTTAGCGCCTCATTCCGAAACGACCTCCGGGGAGTCCAAGCGCAGACGGCATCCGCACCTGTTGTGGCTGGGTCTGTGGCTGTTGAGGAGCGGCATGATTCACAGGCGCAAATCGATGTAGGTGAGTACTCGTAATTCGATTCATTCCAATACGGTAATTTGGCTGCTGAGACACTTCAACAGCTCCTTTCTGTTTTTGAGAAGGAGCATATTTGACAGCATATTCAAACATATGTTTTTCAATATCAGGAATCTCGTCAAAAATGTGCATTCTCTCTGTGCAATCATGACCACGATCTGAGTAATCCATATATACGCTATCGTCATCCAACCTTTGAATAGCATCTACCCATTCGTCTACTTTTGTTCTATCACATTCAATAGCAGCATCACCGATCCACTCTTTCATTCCTTGCGTGGTTCCTGATTTGAAATTGAATCCTACAAAATTATCTGCAGGTTTTGTGTATACTACTGGAATTCCGTTGTACATTGCTTCAAACGCTACACGTCCCCAGCTCTCGTATGCAGACGGTACAAGCAGAACACGAGTTCTCTTCAAGACATCTTTAATATCGTCTTGAACATCTATCCATTCGATATTTGGAATATTTTCAGGGACTTTAACTATATTGTAATATGGTTTCACAGCTAGAAATTTACGATCTGGGCAGCGTTTTGCAATTTCAACAAATACTTCTACTCCTTTCAAAAGATTTGCATTAATGAGTGTTATACAATCACCTCGTGGTTTTTCACCTTTACGAAACAGTGTAATATCACTTTCGATAAATGTAGGTCGAACAAGATGAGTATCTACAAAACTAGGTGCAATTTTGATCGTAGAGAGTACCTTCTTCTCGATATTCGGAGAAACAAACCACAGAAACTCTGCCCATTTTCCTGCACGAATACAATTTTCAATATGAAATGTGTCTTCGCCGTAGTGCATAGTAATCAAAAGAGGTTTCTCATACTTTTCATTTAGTTTTCGTACAAACGGAAGACACGGGTAATGCGCAGTGCTCAGAATATCTGCAGCTTCAAGTTGCTTACCCGATACTTCAAAAAATGTAAATGGTAATCCTCGATATATTCCGTGTTGTGGAAACTTTTTAGCAACTGTCACAAGATGAACTTGATGACCTCGCATTTGAAGAGCTCTTGCAAGGATTATATCGTGGAAAAATGCTCCACATGGATCTGGGATGAATTGTAAGAAAAATACAATTTTCATCTATTTACTATTCGTTGCCAACTACTTTGTGTCGAATAAGACGCGTAGGGTCTCCGCCACGAGTCCACTCAGAGTGGACCCAATTATTTACATTTTGAATCTCATTCTTCACCTCAGGAATCAGAGGATCAAATTGATTTGAGAAGAACTTATCAGTGACTGTTGAACACTCTTTGCGTGATCGGACAGGCATACTTTGAATCAATTTACTTTCAGTATCTTTATCTTCTGTAGGCGCTCCATTTGCCATAAACGGAGAACTAGACCAAGCGCGAGGAAACACTTGTTGATTTCCTTTAGGGCGCTGTGTATTCGGATCTCCAAGCATTAACCTAGAATACAAATCAACATCGCATCCACCAGCAGCTGTGTTTCCGTAATTTCCAGTATAGTTCATCGTGACAAATTGAGAAGCAAAGTTTCCAGTCTTTGAAGGGTCCTGACACGGTGCGGCAGGAGGACTTGTTGTCAAATAATACTTTTGCTGAGCAAAGTTGTCTGCAGAATCATACTGAATCTGGCGTGAATCAGCTTTTGGTCTAGTGGGGCTGTAAAACCAAGACATTGGGTTCAACGATTGAGGTTCTTGGTCCGTCATTATTATGAACATCAGGAAAAGTATAAAACGGATACACAGTAGTAACTGAATATATACAAACCATCTTAGAATGGTATTTATAATTCAACCTTGCGATTGGATAGAACACGACGACAAGGGCAAGTATGTCGTCGATGTGTATGGAAGGACGGAAGAAACTGCAACTATGGTTCGTATCGAAGGGTTCAAACCATACATGTACGTTCTGCCAGGAAACACAACGATTCAAGCTTTCAAAACAGAGCTGACAAAGGAAAAAGTAAATGCTACATCTGTTATCGTTTCTGCGACGACTAAATACGATGCTTTTGAGGGATTCAATCATTTTAAACCAGTAAACGTATGGAAGATTGAATATCAGAGTTTGCGCGACTGGCGAACGGGTGGAAAGATTTGTAAGGCGATATTCCCTCGCGTGTATGAATCGAACATTCCTCCGTTCCTACGTCTGTTTCACGATCGACACATTGGTCCTGCAAGCCCATTTGCTGTTCTTCCTGCCTCAAAGATCGAAGGGGGATGGACTGCACGTCATCTGGATATGATTCCCGATCCGTCAAAGAGCATTGCTCTCAAAGTCGCAGCATATGATATTGAGTGCACGTCTAAATCAGGTCAATTTCCGATTGCGAAGAAAGATTGGAACTATGTCATTGAACGTTTTGCAGAAGATCTCTCAAAAGATGATGAATCGACATTGACAGATATTCTTGTTCGTCGTCTTCAGAAAGAAGGCATGGTTGTACCCGCTAGTTGGCGAGACAAGACACTGATTCCATTCCTATCAAAAGATGCAGTGCAAACGATGATTGAGAAAGAGAACTGGAGCACATTTACAGCTCAGTTTGAATCACTCATGGGAAGCTTGCAAATTGGCGATCCTATCATTCAAATCGGTGTCTCTGTTCGTTTGAGCACGAATATGCTCACAACAACTAAGCGTAGAGTATTTGTTTGGGGTAGTGTTGCTGGTTCATCTGATTTCGTATCTTGTGAATCAGAAGGCGATTTGATTGAAGCGTTTGTAGAGTTTCTACACGAAGAAAACATTGATGTTCTTTGTGGATATAACACGTATGGCTTTGACGATAAGTACATCTGCGACCGCGCAGAAGTTAATGGTATGAAGTCTCTAAAATTCGGTAGAACTGATATCTACGGAGGTCTTCTTGAACATAAAGTGTTTGAGTTGGCATCTGGCAAGTACAATGTCAACTATCTGAAGATGCCCGGACGTCTTTCTATCGACTTGCTCTTAAACATCCGAAGAGAGCACAACTTGGATAGTTATACACTCGACAATGTTGCTTCCACATTCCTTCGCGATAAAGTTGTCAAACTTGAAGGTTCCACAATCTATACGAAGACAACACGTGGATTGTTTGCAGGAAATTATGTAAAGTTTGACGTGGTTGGAAACACGATCAACACGTATCAAGAAGGTCGAAAGTTCTTGGTTAAATCCGTATCTCCAAAGAGTTTTGAAATCGATGAGAAAGGTCTATTCGAAGATTTGTCTCCCGATGATCGAGCTCATCTTGAGTGGTCGTTTACCAAAGACGACATTCATCCAGCAGATATCTTTCGTCTTCACGAGGGAACTGCAGCAGATCGAGGAACAATTGCGAAATACTGTGTTCAGGATTGCGATTTAGTACTGACACTTATGGCAAAGCTAGATACACTTGTCAATGCACGCGGTATGGCAGATGTATGCTTCGTTCCATTTCAATATCTGTTTCTTCGAGGACAGGGAATTAAGATCTTCAGTCGTGTTGCATACGAAGCAGCTCAACGAGATCAGATTATTGTTGTGCAGGAATCGTATGATGGTGATACATCGTACGAAGGTGCGATTGTGATCTCTCCAAAGATTGGTATGTATTTGGATACACCTGTTGCTGTTTTGGATTTCAACTCTCTGTATCCTTCTTCTATGATTGGTGAGAACCTATCTCCCGATACTCTGATCTGTATGAAGACGTACAATTCAGATGGAAGATTGATTTCATTGGAAGGGATGAAAGACGTGACGGTAGCGTACAACGAGGTATCGTACGATATCAAGGACGGAGATACTGTAACTGGGAAGTGCGTATGTTTGTATGTGAAACCAACTGAAGGGAATGAACTCTCGACTGGATTGATTCCACGATCACTCGAGATCATGCTGAAAATGCGAAAAGAAGCACGCAAAAAGATGGAAGATCCGGAGATGGATGATGCTCAAAAATCTGTTTATAACGGTCTTCAGTTGGCATACAAGGTTGTTGCGAACTCAATCTATGGTCAAATGGGATCACGAACATCACCTATTCGAAAGATTTGTGTAGCAGCGTGCACAACCGCTGTTGGAAGGCGTCAATTGTTGTTTGCAAAGTCTACAGTAGAAACTGATTTCGGGGCGACGGTAATTTATGGCGATACGGACAGTATATTTGTGACCTTTTCAGGTAACAATCTTGAAAATTCTATTAAACTTGGACAAGAGTCGGCAAAACTCATTACCTCTCGTTGTCGGCATAAAGCATTTGTGATCGGTTATGAGAAGACATTCTATCCGTTCATTCTGTTCTGTCGTAAGCGATATGTAGGAATGAAATACGAAGAAGATCCTACAAAATGTTACCGTGCATCGATGGGAATTGTTCTGAAACGTCGTGATAATGCGCCTATTGTGAAAGATGTATTTGGAGGAGCACTCGATATCCTGCTTCAGGAAAAGAATGTAAAGATTGCAGCTGATTATGTGAAGTCAATGTTGATTCGAGTTGTGAAATGTGATTTCCCGATTGAAAAGTTTGCGATTACGAAGCAGTTGCGAGATGACTATAAAGATCCTACACGAATTGCTCATCGTGTTCTTGCAGATCGAATGACTGCGCGTGATCCGGGCAATGCTCCAAATGTAGGAGAACGATTAAAATTTGTGTACATTCAAACACATGATAAGAAACTTCAGGGAGACAAGATTGAACACATCGATTATGTGAAAGAGAAGAAACTAGCAATTGATACTGTTCATTATGTGACAAACCAAATCCAGAATCCAGTAGCTCAATTGTTTGCGCTTTGTATTGATGAAATGGATGGATACAAAGAGCCGAGCCCATCGTATGCAAAATTGTATGAACAGTATTATGAAAAACTAAAAGATGAAGAAGAAGCAACATTGAAGGTTCTTGCACATAAAGAAAAACATCTTGAAAAATTGATGTTTATGGATGCA
>Ga0078894_10002370_pt1 | contig 14307 bp, 12 predicted proteins | sample LauGreSu1BDMLBSD_2_FD_67506 | JGI IMG/M metagenome (GOLD analysis project Ga0078894, IMG submission 67506) | Freshwater lake microbial communities from Lake Michigan, USA - Su13.BD.MLB.SD (version 4) (version 4) | ecosystem: Environmental > Aquatic > Freshwater > Lake | place: Lake Michigan...
TGCAGGAGGATACGGACGAGGTGGAGGAGCAGCAGCACACGACACCAACGAGTTCCGAATCCAAATGTTCGGGATAAATGAACAAGGTGAAACCTGCTCCATCTTCGTCGACGACTATCATCCCTTCTTCTACGTAAAAGTAGCCGATCATTGGACTAACGCCACGAAATCCGCGTTCATCCGCGACATCAAGAAGAACTTAAAGAGTCGTTACTACGAAAACAGTATTCTCGCTGACAAATGCGAAATCGTGGAAAAACGCAAACTCTACGGATTTGACGGGGGGAAGAACCATAAATTCGTCATGATCGTGTTTAAGAACACGACTGTTATGAACCGGGTGAAGAACCTGTGGTATCATGATATATATACTCCACGCGACGGAAAGACGCGTGCACTCAAGCCTGATGGATACTCATTCGCGAACACAAGCACTTATATCTACGAAGCCAATATTCCACCCATCCTGCGTTTCTTCCATATCCAGAAAATCAGTCCGTCTGGCTGGATCACGTTTTCCACGAAAAAGACGCGTCTCATCGAAAAATACACGACAACGTGCCAGTACGAATACCGCCTGTCATTCGAAGACATCATCCCCCAAAATGAAAAAGAGACGGTTGTCCCGTACAAAATATGCAGTTTTGATATTGAAGCCAGCAGTAGTCATGGCGATTTCCCGATCCCAGTCAAGTCATACAAGAAACTCGCGACAAATATCGTCGATGCAGTCATTGCGAAGTCAGCAACCGGCGAAGAAATCACCGACGATGAACTAACACATATGATTTATACCGCATTTCAGTATTCATACCAATCCAGAGGAAAATACCCAAACATCGAATCAATCTACCCAAAACGGCGTCCTAAAGAAGCAGATATGGCTCGTTTATGTCGCCTTGTTCTCTCGAAAGAACTTCGACACCTTATCAAGCAAGAAATCGTCGCACAAGAAAACACAATCGAGCAGATCTTCCTTCAAATGGCGACAACCGCAAAACAAGAAGCCGCTGCTGCTGCAGAATCCAAACACGACAACGACGACGACAATGACGGAGGCAGTGATTCTGACAGCGATAACAATAACGAAGTGGATAATGACGACGAAATCCCCGTGTCCAAGGCTGGGAATACATACAAACGAAGCGCTGCCTCCGCCGCCCCCACCGCCGCAGATCTGTCTGTTAAATTCACTACACTCTTAAACAATCCAAAACACTCACGCGAAACGAAAATCACGATTGTCAGCGATACACTTGGTTCCATCTTCCCCAAAGTTGAAGGAGACAAAGTCACGTTTATTGGTTCAACATTCGTGAAATATGGCAAAGACAGCAACCGCCCCTACCTAAGCAACTGTATCGTTCTCGACACATGCGATCATCTTCGCGATGAAGTTCCGAATTCTGAGATTGAATCATATACGACGGAGGCGGATGTGCTTGTCGCATGGACGCGATTGATCCAGAAGGAGAACCCGGATATTATCATTGGATACAACATATTCGGTTTTGATTACCAGTTCATGTTTCGACGTGCAGTGGAGACCGGTTGTTATGAGGAGTTTCTGAAGCTGTCAAGAAACCGAGACGAGTTGTGTGCGAATGCTGGCGGCGCCGGTGGTGGAGGCGGCTTCGTGAATCCAAACACCGAAATCACTTCGGATAATGTTGCAATCGAGCAAACCAAGATCGCTCTTGCAAGTGGTCAGTACGACCTTCACTATATCAAGATGACAGGTCGTCTTCAAGTGGACGTTTATAACTACTTGCGTCGCGATTTCAATCTGTCATCGTACAAACTAGACGACGTTTCAAGTTATTTCATCGGCGACTCTGTGAAAAGTGTGGAATATGACCCCGCCAATGATACAACACGTGTATACTCTGGAAACTTGCTGGGTCTCGAAACCGGTAATTTCGTCAAGTTCGAACAAACAAACCATTCCACCGACTTATACAAAGACGGACATAAGTTCAAGGTGACAAGTATTCCTCTCGGCGCAGGCTATTTCATTGTGCAAGGTTGCGCAACACCAGATATGAAAACGATGGTGCGTTGGGGTCTTGCAAAGGACGATGTATCGCCCCAAGACATTTTCAGAATGACGAATGAGGGTCCTCGTGAGCGCGCGGTGATTGCGAAATACTGTATTCAGGATTGTAACCTGGTTCATCATCTCATGAATAAGATCGACATTATTACTGGTTATACTGAAATGGCGAAGATTTGTAGCGTCCCCATCAGTTTCCTTGTTATGCGCGGTCAGGGTATCAAACTCACAAGTTATGTGGCGATGAAGTGCCGTGAGAAGAATACGTTGATGCCAGTGATTGATAAGGACCGCAGTGAATCAGGATATGAGGGCGCAATCGTTCTTCCTCCCAAATGCGGACTCTACCTCGACAATCCGGTTGCATGTAATGATTATTCGTCTCTGTATCCATCATCGATGATAAGCGAGAATCTCTCACATGATAGTAAAGTATGGACGAAGGAATACGACCTGAATGGCGAGCTTACTCGCGAGACGGGTGAGTCATGCTACGACAATCTTCCTGGATATAAATATGTGGATATTACGTATGATATGTATAAGTGGACGCGTCCAAAGTCTACGACAAAGACGGCGGCTGCTGCTGTGAAAGTGAAATGCGGAACGAAAGTCTGTCGGTTTGCGCAGTTTCCAGAAGGTGAGAAGGGGATTATGCCAGCGATCTTGGAAGAGCTCCTTCTCGCTCGTAAAACCACCCGTAAACTCGCAGAGAAGCAGACCGACCCTTTCATGGCAAACATTCTCGACAAGCGACAACTTGGTTATAAGGTTACTGCAAACTCTTTATATGGTCAGTGTGGGGCAAAGACGAGCACGTTCTATGAAGTGGATGTCGCCGCTTCTACGACTGCAACGGGACGTAAACTCCTTACCTATGCTCGCCGCGTTGTCGAAGAAGCATATGGCGACATTATGCTCCCGACATCCCACCCGAAATACCCTGTCGTTCATTCAAAGGCAGAATATATTTATGGAGACACGGACAGTGTCTTCTTCACATTCAATCTTGCTACACCAGAAGGAGTACCCATCAGAGGCAAAGATGCAATTGAAATCACAATCGAACTTGCGAAACAAGTCGGCGATTATTCATCAAAGTTCTTGAAAGGTCCGCATGCGTGGGTCTATGAAAAGACGATCTGCCCCTTCGCCTTACTTCGCAAAAAAGGATACGTCGGTGTGTATTATGAACAGAATCCAAATAAGGGCAAACTAAAGAGTATGGGTATCGTGCTGAAACGCCGTGACAATGCGCCGATCGTGAAGGAAATCTACGGAGGAATCATTGATATTCTGATGAAGGAACAAAATGTGAACCGCGCCATCGCATTTCTGCGCGAGAAACTCCAGTATATGATTGACCAGAAATGCCCAATTGAAAAGCTCATCATTACGAAATCACTACGTTCAGATTATAAGAACCCGCAACAAATCGCGCATAAAGTCCTTGCAGATCGAATGGGTGTGCGTGATCCAGGCAACAAACCGAATACAGGTGATCGTATCCCTTACGCATATATCCACAATACCGCCAAGGGTGCACTTCAAGGCGACAAAATCGAGCATCCGGATTATATCAAGAAAGAGCGACTACAGTTAAATTATTCGTTCTACATCACGAACCAGATCATGAAGCCTGTCCAGCAATTGTTCGCGCTTGTATTGGAGCAATTACCAGCATTTCAGAAGAAGAAAGGACAATTTGATATCGATGTTTGGAACGCAACTGCACATATGGAAGATCAAGATAAACGCGAGAAGAAAATAACAGAGATGCGGCACAAGGAGGTAAAATCTCTGTTATTCGATGAGTTCTTAGTGAAAGCGGATAACTTGAATAAAGGAAACCGCGCAATAACGGATTGGTTCAAGATCGGTGGAGGTATCCGAGTGAAGTAAATAAGTATTAATTATAAAGACCGTAGTTTGGATGATATATTATTCGTTGATTTAACTAAATTTAAGACTATATTTTTTACATGTTTGTTGTATCCATCAACTATATTTGAAAATGTATTTAATATAATCACAACAACAAACAACACAATCGCAATGACGGATGCTTTTGCGCGATTTGTAGCAGGAGAAATGTCACCGTACCCCATTGTGGAAATTGTCACCAGAATAAAATAAAACCGATCAAATAATGCTTGATATATATTTGCATCATCTCGACGATTTAAACCCTTGAAATGTCGATAATCACGACAAACAATAGTAAGAATAACGGTCATTGACATAATAAATCCAACAACAATTAGCAAATTTTGAACAACATCATGTATCATATTACGTCAACCTTATATAATATACCAATATTAATCGACTTCCATAATGTCGTCATCATCGTCATTGCGATTGTTAGTTATCGTATTCACAATATCTCGATAAATATCATCATTATTATATTGAAGTGGAATGTCGTATGAAAAAGTGAGTTCATTATCATCGATACGATCAATCGATATATTAGGTTGATGACTTTGTGACGGTTGTTGCTCGCGAGGTGCCTGGTATTCACGTATATCGCTTCTACACATCGGACATGTAGAATGACTCACAAACCATTCTCTCAAACTTGCGCGATTGAAGATATGATTACATCCGCGTATCATTGTGATTTCACTTTCATCATTGAACTCATCACGAGAAATTGGACATGTTGCGTTTACAGGAGATACGATGTGTGAGAATAGAGTATTCAATGTTGCGCGATTGATTTGATCATTCGTTGGGGCTCCTGTAGCGGCTGCTCCACCACCACCATTTGTATTTGTACGAACAGCAATTGGAACCGTATACAACATCGAAAATATATCTCTTTGAGCGGGTGGATTGCGTTGTTCTCTAGCTTCACGTTGAAGATCTGTTGTAAGATATCTGGATAACAAACGAGGAAATACATCATTAAAATTAGCTCCTCTTGATACTGGTGCTGTAGCAGCAGGACCAACCGGAGCAGCAGAAGCTGCTGGAGCGGCAGCAGCAGCAGGTGGCGAAGGAAATGTATGACGTGTCGCATCATTTCTTCGTCTACTGAGTTCATTTCGTATATTTTCTGATTGCTGATAATAAAAATACTGACGCACCTGTGTTCGAGCCAAATTCTCTCGCAATGTCTGCTCCATACGCGTAAACATTGCATTTCCGTTCACTATAAATTCGTTATACTGATGAAGAAGTGTAGTATATTCGTCCATATAAATTTGTTCATCTTCAACCGCATTGTAATACTGATTCAAATGAAACCTATCGTAGTAATCATTTCTATTTCTATCATTACTGTCTCCATTTCCACTCCCGCCCACGACACCACCGCCGTTACGTCTATGGATTGGATTATTTGAAGGATCCGTATTCATTATCAATACATATTTACCAATGTATCTATCTATATCTATTTAGACGCTTTTTGCGTTCCATTTCACGTCGTCGACGAATCGCGCGGTCAGTGCGTTCACTGTCTTTGGCCTGCACATTGATACACGTGATTAATATGAGAAAGATCACGAAGAAAGAACCAGACATAACTAGAAATTCACCAAGAATAAGAGGCATTGGTATTCAAGAAACGTTGTACTTGAAGTTTGGGTATGCCGTAACTTAATTGTTGATTAAGTTAATCAATTTTGTTGATTAAGCTAATCAATTTTATTAATGTAATGTAATGAAACTTAAACATAAAAATTTATTATGATATAAAGATCAATATCATAATACACGTGTGACAATAATGGAGCAACGATTCCCCGATTTCGTAAATAAAGGAATTACTGGACTTATGAATCTTGGAAATACGTGTTTCGTGAATTCATGTCTCCAGGCACTATCACATACCTACGAACTCAACCGTTTTTTAAATGACGAAAAATACAAGAAACGCCTTACAAAAAAGCCAGATGCGGTTCTTCTCAGCGAATGGGATAAGCTACGAACCCTAATGTGGAGTGAAAACTGTATTGTATCGCCAGGCGGATTCATAGCGTCAATGAAACAAATTGCGCGCCTGAAGAATCAAGAGCTATTCACACAGTATTCTCAAAACGACGTTCAGGAGTTCCTCGTGTTTATGTTGGATGCGTTCCATATGGCTCTCTCGAGAGAAGTGAATATGACAATCACTGGCAATGTTAACAATGACAAAGACATCATTGGGCGAAAATGTTACGAGATGATGCGACAAATGTACACCAAAAATTACTCGGAGATGTTGAATTTATTCTACGGAATACAAATGTCAGTAATTACTGAACTAGACGGTAATAGCAGCGGCTCGGGTCCAGGAACAGGTACCGTATTGAGCATCTCTCCTGAACCGTTCTCTATTATTTCTCTATCGATTCCTCTTGTTGAAAATCCAGATACAGGAAAAACGCGTATTCCAACATTAATGGATTGTTTTAGACATTATTGCAGTGGTGAAGTATTAGAAGGTGATAATGCATGGTTCAATGATACTACAAAGAAATACCAAAATGTAAAACGTGGTATGATGTACTGGAGTCTGCCGAATATCATGATCATCGATCTTAAACGCGTACAATATACAAACCGAGGAGCAATGAAAGTGACAATTCCTGTTGAAATTCCTCTCCACGGACTGAATATGAGTTCATTTGTAAATGGTTACAAACGCGATAGTTACGTATATGATTTATACGCCGTATGCAACCACCACGGAAGTTTTAGTGGAAGTGGGCATTATACAGCGATGATACGTACAGCAAGTAATGCGTGGTATACATTCAATGACGAGAACGTAAAACAAACAGAGATAAAGGGTGATACGATCACAAGTAACCTTGCTTATTGCTTGTTTTATCGTAAACGGCAAAACGGAGGTGGAGAGAATCAATCACAGTCGGCGACGGCGGCGACGGCGACAACAAAATAAACATTCGCAATATTATAACAACAATATATAAGCATTATATCTATTCGATGTCAAATTCATCTCCAACTATCTCAACTATATCTCCTGTGACTCCACCACCTTCGATTGGTATGCCAACTGCAGCAAGCGTCGGAATTGATGAAGTAAAAGGTATGTTTGATTGGATGGATGGTAAAATAGACCAAGTTATTACTGTTCGCGTGATTCTCTTACTTGTAGTTGTTATTTTTTTGGGTTATTTTGTAGTGAATGCTTTAGCTGGTGGAACATCAGAAAATGATACGAAAGAAAGTACATTGTTCGCAAATGTGTCCATTCTCGAAATATTCTTGTGGGCAATTTTAATTGTGATTGTCGTCTTAAACGGATTCCAGTATTTCTTTAACACAAATATTAGCACTGAAATAACGAATCTGATGTCTACAAAACCGAAAATTACGATTTCTCAAGCAGTACCCAAAGATCCGAAAAATAAACAGGATTTAGGGGTTGGACCATCCCTCAAAATGAAAAAACAGGTATTTCACATTCCATCCAATGTATATGATTATAATGATGCAAAGGCACTGTGTCAAGCATACGATGCTCAAATTGCAAATATAGACCAAATCGAAGAGGCATACAAATCCGGCGCTGAATGGTGCTCTTATGGTTGGTCGGATAAACAAATGATCCTTTACCCTACACAGAAATCTACATGGGACGAGCTTCAAAAGAGCACTGATCCTGTAAAGAAAAATAGTTGTGGACGCCCGGGTATTAATGGTGGTTTCATGAATGATGCTAGTCTCAAGGCCGGTGTAAATTGCTATGGTCCGAAACCAGATATGAATGAACCATCATCGAGATTGATGGCGCAGAGCCAGAGTGTCGATACTGGTAAGATGTTAAATCCGGAACAGGATGCACGTGTAATGAAAATGAGGGAAAAAATCAAAGATATTGTGATTGCGCCATTCAACAAAAGTGCCTGGTCATTATTGTAATATTTAGTATATGTATATTATATACACGTATACTACTACTAATTTAGAATCCAGATGTCGTCTCTTTCGATGAACAAAGTGCGTGGTCGCGCCTTGAACGCCAACGTGCAAAATACAAATAACTTTTCTATGTGGATGGAGCCCCTATCTCATAAGGATTATCCGGTTACACATGTTGTTAACCCAACGAATAAAGCAGTTATTACTTCGGATGGAACACGAAATACAGTTATCGCAAAATCAGGATTGACTTATAATGATGTTACTCTGGATATTACAGGAGCAGTCAATCCGTCAAGATGGCTTACTGGTCAGACAATAAATACTGTGTTTTTGATGCCCGGTGACACTGGTTTCACTCATATAAACACCACTATTTCAAGCGGTCCTATCGCTTCATATACATACAGCCCCAAATCGAATAATTCAAAAATTATTGTAGAATATAGCGCGTTGTATGTAGATTCGATAGGTGATTCCGGTAGTGGAACCGACTCATTCGAATCAAAAATTACAGTTACAGGTGTAGCAACTGAACTCGCAAAAAGACAGCAATATTTTAGAGGTGGCGATGGAACTTCAAATCGAAGCAGTACGCTGTTTCCAATCGCAGGTGCGTATAATAACTCATCGCTCGACACAGTAACATTCAATATTACATTGTCAAGAATTAATGGTGACGACACTATTCGTTTTTATAACGCGTCATACGACGCATGCATGAAAATCACCGAAATCGCATTGTAATCGCTGCTTGTTGTTTATTAGCATTCAATGTAAATAATCTATCGAAGGTGGTTATTTACATTCATTCATTCATTCCATTCCATTCCATTACAAAGATCGTCCACTTCGTCTCGTCCTATTCTGTCTCTTATTTTCTTTATTTTCATTTCTGGTTTCGCGTAAACGACGCCGCCGTGTCTTTACGTCATGTTGAATTCTCTCGGTAGGCGTAACGAGAGACAACAGTGTATCAAAAATATCATTCGGCACCGGTTTCGTGCAGCCTTCATCATCTGTATCATTGTCAGTGTCGGTGTCGTCGCCGTCGTGACGATTGGGTTTGGATTCCTGATCTGGCACTTCAAAAGCATAGTTTCGCGGTTTGAACTGCGGCGGCATAATAAATAACCCGGCAGGAACTGCTAAATCACGAAATAGATCACTGAACTTCTCAGGAATAAAATGCTTGTTTTCGGACTCGTCGCGTCCATCATCACCTGAACCTCCTCCTGACATAGAATGTCCGATCCCACCGCCGCCGAGAGATACAAAGAGTGGCGTCTTGTGCTGATACAATAAATTATTCACTTGGTATCCACCGCCAATCATATTTCCTTCTTTGTCTTGATGAAACGTCAAATGTTGATCCGGATTAAAATATTCACTTACTTTCATTTTTGCCATGATTTACTTTAATAATATTACTCTATATACTTGTAATATCATTAGATAATACTACGGTCGACTCTATTGAGCTTCGTCGTCAGATGATTCTGCGTTTGCCCCTCCTCCTACACCAGGTTTCGCATTATAGACCCTCTTAATCTCCATTGTCGTCTTTGTCTCTCGGTTCTTCTTAATATACGCCATGATCTGCTCTACTTGTTTCCCATTTGTAATTAATTCACTGAGACATTTTTCAATATATGTCAATGTCAATGGTGCAGTATGTTTCGAAGAGACAAACTTCAACTTCCCGTCGGATATATTCACAGTTGCTTTCCCCAGCTGTTTTTCTTCAACAATCTCGATTATTTCATCATTGATGACCGCCTTTTCTGTTCGGATATCACGAACTTCTTCAGATGTTTCTTTGATTTTATTATCCAATTCAACCCATCGCTTAATTTTGGATTCAAGAGTGGGTGGTGTTGCGTGTGTTGCAGTCATAATCGATGTTGGATTCATATTAAATTAATAGTATTTTATCAGAGATATAGACATTACGTCGTTATGTTTATATCTTTTATGTTTTACCTGCGACGACGAGTACGGCGAGACTGACGGAAGTCAAAAGATTTTCCGAAAGAGCGGCTTCCAGATCTGCGAGACTGAAGAGCCTTCTGTCCAAGGTAAAGTCCTAATGGAACCAGGGCAGTTTCAACGGCAGTCATAAGCCCTGGAACCATACCTCCTTTCTGGTTCTGGTTCTGGTTCTGGTTCTGATTCTGGTTCTGGTGAGACTTGCGACCGCGCTTACGATGATGCTTAGAACGACGACCACCCACCAGAGGAGATCCTTTCAATGAAGAATAACCCTCTGCCGCCTCTGCTCCAGCGATAGCACCTGCATTCGCACCGGCAACAGCGCCTTCAACCATTGCGGTTTTAAGGCCCTCTGACATAGCAGCTTCAGCTTCGCCGCCAGCATTGCCGCCAACCTGGCTGCCTCCTTTTTGAGCAATAGTATTATTCAAGAATTGCTGAGCAATCTTTCCAGCCTGCTCAAGCGTTTCTTTGGGGATTGTGATATTATTCCCTTGCTCACCGTTACCTCCATACTGGTTCTGATTCTGATTCTGGTTCTGGTTCTGGTTCTGGTTCTGGTATTCGTTCTCGTACTGGTTCTCGTTCTCATTCTGGTTCTGGTTCTGGTTCTGGTTCTGCTTATGGGAACGGCGTCTAGAACCATGACGCTTGGGGGTCTTACGTGTTGATTTACGAGGCATAATAGGCGATTATATAATACATATAGAAATAATTTGCATAGTATATGTATAAAAATTAATATGAAGATATTTCCAATTCTCCTACTTGGAATGTTGATTCTTCCTGAATCTGTCGTTCGGGTTCCCATTTTTCCATTTGGAAAAGCTGACGCACACCCGATTCATATGGATCACAACGAAAAAACCGCAAACGTATCAACTTCTCAGGGTGGACTGGAATGCGATGCATGCATGTTTTTAGCAAATGGATTAAACCAAACAATCCTTCATAATCCTAAAGTTCTCGCGATCGTTACCGAGGATTTGGAGAAAATTTGCACCGTTCTTCCACAAAGTGTTCAAGCACTTTGTACGAATGCAGCTGAACAAACTGCGCCACTTCTCCTAAATCATTTGGGGGATTTTATTGCTACTGAAGGGTGTTCGGATTTAGGCGTATGTCATGGTTCACATATTTTACATCATCCTTAATAATCCTAAACATAGATTCGTATTTTAGTCATAAACTTTTTATAGCGTCATACTAATTCATTTCATTCGTATTACGCACGATGGAAGTATATCATCCAAACGATACATTTCAGTTTGATCAATTACAATTAACACACCCCAATAGTATTCCCGGTGGGTCTTATATGACACGATACTCTTACTTCAACAGTAAACAGCCGCTCTATATTCAGACTACAAAAACACGATCAAAGCAAGGAATCGTAATCTCAGGCAAGAAAGCGTATATTGATTTGTTGATTACCGCTTCTGATACTGATTCTGAATTCACAGAATGGATTGCGAATTTAGAGAAAAGGTCAGTGGATTTACTTTATGATAAAAGGCACTTATGGTTTACACAAGAGCTCGATCGGACTGACATTGAAAATTCATTCACGTCACCGATACGTGCATATAAAACCGGTAATTTTCTCGTCCGTGTAAATTTAGAACCTAATCGTAATTTTACACATATACAACCGTTTTCATGTAAAGTATTTGATGAACATAAAAAAGCGGTTCCCGTTGAATACATTAAGGATGAACATACCGTGATTTCTATTATTGAGTTTCAGGGAATCAAGTTTACATCACGTAACTTTCAGATGGAATTATTATTGAGACAGGTACTAGTTATTCCGGACGTTCCATTATTTGAAACATGCATTATTTCTGAGCCGTCATCCACAGCAGCGCCGATTCCCCAAGTTAAGCAAAAACTAGAGGAACAACCACGAAGAAGTGACCTAGACAACAGCGGCAGCGGCAACAGCAACAGCAATGACAACGACAGCGACGATCGAACCGCGGATCATAATCCCGATCCGATTGCCGATCTAGATCATGACGACATTCCAAAACCCATGGATAATACAACAAACAATGATCCGGAATCATTAACATCCAAGTATTTAGGATGTAATCCAGAATCCGAAATAAAGCATTTTGGAATAACGGAGGTCGAAATTGACTTCGATCATATTCCAGATACAATCGATACAAATGAACCAGATTTTGCAACTGTTAACAATCAAAGCGAAAACAATAATGTAACATCCAAAAAGGAGCCGCCACCCATCATTGCTTCCATCAAATTAAAAAAGCACAAAGACGTACTTTTTGAAATGTATAAGGTTGCAAAAAAGAAGGCACAAGAAGCCAAAAAGGTTGCGATACGTACATATTTAGAAGCAAAAGAAATCAAGGCCGCATATTTATTGGATAATTCGGATCTTTCAGATAGCGACGATGACTCCGACGACGAGAATAAGGTATAATATCGACTTACATTATTTTATCATTTATTTTATATACAATTAAATTATAAGAATGAGTTTTTTGTCTGATTTAGAGAAAACACTTCGTACCAATCACATTCTTGTGATTTTGGGTGCGATTGTTCTTGTATACGCAGTTTATACCTATTCCGACCAAAAGTTCGTCGCTCCTTATGAACCTCTTCAAAGTGACGTGAAGAACCGTCAAAGGGCTACTGTCCAAGTGTCACAGGAACCCGCTCCTGTTTCAGCAGATGCTTCTGTGGTGGTTAACTCTCCTTCCGCTGGATCGAATTTGCCTGTCGCAAACCCTGCAGACCTTCTGCCTCGCGACAGCAATAACCAGTGGGGTAGTTTGAACCCTTCTGGAAGTGGTGATCTTCAGGGCCAGAACCTGCTTTCTGCCACATTCCTTACTGGAATCGACACCATTGGTAATACAATGAAGAACGCCAATCTTCAGTTGCGTTCTGAGCCTCCCAACCCTCAGTTGAACGTTGGTCCTTGGAACCAGAGCACAATTGCTCCTGATCTGATGCGCACTCCTCTTGAATTGGGATCTCCCCAGACTGCATAAACGCTAGGACGATAAAAGAGACATATTATACAACATTGTAATTATCGTTGTATAATATAAACATGGTATCAATTGTATCAGTATTCATTTTACTATTTTTCATCATTACTTTATCCATCCTTATTACGGAACATGTTATTATCCCGTCGGTTGTAAATTACGAACATGGTATTTTGGATAATAGAGATTTAACAATTGGTAAGAGTAAAATCCAAGGTCTCGGCTTGTATTCAAAACGAAAGCGCGTAAAAGGTGAAAAGCTATTCGTAGCAATATATTCGAATAAAGTCGTTACGCCGATCGGAAGTAAGATTAATCATTGTCCCGGTAAATTTAAGAATCCGGCAGAAGCGGCGTATGCCCTCTTGCCAAATACATATCTCTCGTCGACGCCAGATCAAGAAACAGGAGAGTGGTGGATAATTGCTGCGCGCAATATTGATCCTGGAGAAGAACTTACCGTTGATTATACGAACACACCGGATTTTATACAAAAGCCAGATGCAAGTTGGAGATGTGATCTATGAATAAACACGCTTAACCCGATTTCCAATATGAGACAATATTTCTGGGCCTGATGTATGTAGTTTATGCGATATAGTATCGATTGATTGATTTTGAGTATGTTTTCCTCCATACAAATAAGCGATATCATGTAACCGATCACCTGGTTTTGAAACACAAACGATTTGATCCATATTTGTTTTACCTAATACTCTACGTCGGGTACCACGAATAAAATAATATATTCCAGTATAATCATATATTGGTATATCGACATAACCAATACCCAAAATACAAATTGTCATATTTTTTGGTGATATATAATCACATCCATATCCGATACATTCACCTTTTTTTATAGATTTTATTTGTAAAATCCGAGTATGTAATGTCATAACTGGTTGAATATTATATTTTTTCATTATTTGTGATTTAATATCAAATCCAAATATCCCTACTCCTACTCTTGATATTGTAAAATCAGATACATCATAATTTAAACATGCATTGGTATTTGCAATATGAACCTGATTTGGTCGAATATGTATCTCTGACAAGTCATTTCGTAATCTTCTAAATTTAGATAGTTGTTCATTGACAAGAGAGTTATCAAAATTTTCAAGTTCACATATAAGATGTGACATCAACCCTTCTATTTTTATACTTGGATTTTGAGATAATTTCTGAATAACATCTAGTGCGCGCTCGTAACGTATTCCTGTTCGATTGAATCCTGTATCAACAAAAACAGTTATATTTACAGTTTTACCTTTCGGAATATCTTGTATTATACGAGGTATTGCTTCTTCATCGAAGATCGCAATTTCAATATCATTGTGAAATGCA
>Ga0078894_10002371_pt1 | contig 14306 bp, 12 predicted proteins | sample LauGreSu1BDMLBSD_2_FD_67506 | JGI IMG/M metagenome (GOLD analysis project Ga0078894, IMG submission 67506) | Freshwater lake microbial communities from Lake Michigan, USA - Su13.BD.MLB.SD (version 4) (version 4) | ecosystem: Environmental > Aquatic > Freshwater > Lake | place: Lake Michigan...
AGAGCTTGGCCCGAAGATCATGGACGTTTAGGAGGACGTCTGCTCGGTGTCATTGGGCCACGTCCTTCAATATGGCGGAATGTAATGCGACCTTTAGATAAATCATAAGGTGATAATTCTAGTGAAACCTTATCGCCAGCCAAAATACGGATGTGATTCTTACGCATTTTGCCGCCACTATAAGCGATCAATACGTGACCATTATCCAAGGTAACCCGATAACGTGAATCAGGTAAAACCTCATCAACCACACCTTCCATTTCAATCAGATCTTCTTTCGCCATCAACTCTCCGGAAAAAACACAACAAATTAGCTAGAAACAGACCGCCAGAATGGCTGGCAGGACTAAGCCCTTTTGAGGATTAGCTAGCTGCAAACCTGAATTTAGCAACGCGGAACTATGGCGCAAAAGCCTTGTTTTTGCAAACGAAATATACGCATTGTGACCAATGGCGGCTGTAAACCGAGCAAGAGGCGGAAGCTTTTGCTTCAGGGGATAATTTAATTTGTTAAAGCTTGGTCGGTTACTGATTTTGAACGACGCGGATGGTGAGGCTATTCGCCATTAAGAAAATTGCAATATTTAAAACTAATTTCAGCTTTACCTGCACAAAAAAGATTAATGCGAATTCAGGGTAAATTCTCATGATATTCATGCAAGAGTGAAAATAGTGGAGAGTAAATCCTGCTGCAAAAACGGCTAATTGAAAATACGCCTAAAATAATTAAAGAAAGTTATTGATTTTGTATCTCTGCGTGTTTGTTTAGTCAATTTAGCGCAGATGAAGTAAAAATAAAAAAGAGTTTATTGGGAGATTAAGCATGTTTAAGTCATTTTTCTTGTCACGTCATTTTGCATTTTGGGGATGGCCTGGTGCAGCACTCATCTTTCTTGGTACTTGGTATCAGGTGCAAATTGATGTCGCAATCAACGAATGGTTTGGTGGATTTTATGATCTTGTACAAAAAGCCTTAAGTGCACCAGGTGCCATCACCTTAGGTGAATTTTTTGGATTCTTGATGAGCTTTGGCAAGCTCGCTGGTATTTATGTATTAGTCGCTGTATTCCTGAGTTTTTATTCTAAGCATTGGGTGTTTCGTTGGCGCCAAGCTATGAATGATTATTACATGAAGCATTGGCAGGAATTACGTCATATAGAAGGAGCGAGTCAACGCGTTCAAGAAGATACCAAACGTTTTGCCTACATCATGGAAACATTGGGCAGCAATATGATGGATGCATTAATGACCTTAATCGCATTCTTGCCCATACTGTGGGAGTTGTCGAAAAAAGTCAGTGAAATACCTATAATTGGTCAAGTCGATCATGCCTTAGTCTATGTTGCTGTGCTGTTCGCTTTGTTAGGTACGGTAGTGCTTGCAGTAGTAGGAATTAAATTGCCAGGTTTGGAATTTAATAATCAAAGAGTGGAAGCAGCTTATCGTAAAGAATTAGTGCATGCAGAAGACGATGCACAAAGAGGATCAGAGCCTGTAGTGAAAGATTTATTTGCTCATGTTAGAGAAAATTATTTCCGATTATTTTTTCATTACATGTATTTTGATGTTGCAAAATTCTCTTACTTACAATTAGGCGTGTTAGTACCTTATATTGCTTTAGGTCCTACCGTTGTTGCTGGTGCAATTACTCTGGGTGTGATGCAACAAATCGTACGTGCTTTTGGTCGAGTAGAAATGTCGTTTCAATTCCTAGTACGAAGCTGGAGTACCATCGTTGAGTTGATTTCTGTTTACAAACGTTTGCGTGCATTTGAAGCGCAAATTGGCCAACTTAAATAGCCTGTAAATCAAGCAAGCTAATTATCCAAGCTAATCAAGGTTAGCTTTATACGTTGATGTGATTAAGGCTTTTTCTTCACTATTGTGAGCATATCTCCATCGGATAAATTATCCGATGGATTTAACACAAGCTCATCACTAGTTGAGACACCCGATAATACTTCCACCTTAGCGCCAAAGTCTTTACCCAGCTCGACGGTTTTCAAACTTACCTTACCTTGTGCATCTACCACTGCTACCCGCGGACCTTCTCCGCGTAGTAATAAAGTATTCACTGGAATGACTATGCCAGCGCGATGATGTGCTGCGATTTGCACTTCAATATACGAACCCGGTAATAGTTCTCCACTAGGATTGGAAACACTAATTTCAACTTGTAGACTGCGGCTAGCTGGATCAATCGCGCGTGCAGTTCGAGTTACAACTGCAGAAAATTTTCGATTCGGTACTTCAGCTAAACGGAATGTGACTGCTTGACCTTCTTTAATATTTTTAGCATAGGCCTGTGGCACATATACATAAGCGCGTAATGATTGTGATTGAGTCAGTATAAATAAGGGTTTATTGTTACTACCTGCATCAATTAAATCACCGATATTCACATTGCGGCGTGTAATAACGCCATCGAAAGGAGCGATGATGCGCGTGAACGATTGTAATTCTTTGAGCCTTAATATATTCGCTTCCGCTACATTCAGATTAGAGAGTGCTTGTTCATAATTACTGCGTCGCTCATCAAATTCTTGTTGTGATACTGCTTTTTGATCGAGTAAGGAATGCCAGCGATCGAGCGTGATTTTGGCTAAACTTAAAGCTGATTGCAGTTGTTGTTTAGATGCCAGTGCTTGATTGAGTTGCTGTTCTAACTCTGGACTACTAATCTCAGCCAGCAAGTCACCTTTTTTAACTGTACTTCCAATATCTTTCGTCCAACGTAACAGATAGCCACTGGCACGAGCTGAAATAGGTGATTCTATTTGGCCCATTAAAGTAGCAGGCAATGCAATGCTAAGACCTTCCCCATTTGCTTGGGGATATACGGTGCTCGCATAATGTTGAGAATTTTTTTGCGTTTGAGCGGCTAAGTCTTTCGCATCCGAGTGCTTACGCAAGACAGCAAAACCACCCCCTGTGATTAACACAATTAAAATAGCGATAAAACCTAAACGTAATTTATGTAAGGTACGCACTCTGTGTATTTGACGGAGTTGATGGCCATGTATGCCGAGTAAGTTATGACGTGGTTGTGTCATCGATCAAGATCCTTGAGACAAAACAGCAGATTGGGATGAGAGACGCTTAGCAAGAAAGCGGTGCACTGAAGCGAAAATAATAGGAACAAAAAATAAGGTAGAGACGGTAGAAAATAATAAGCCGCCTATCACTGCCCGACCTAAGGGCGCATTTTGTTCTGCACCTTCACCTATGCCTAAAGCCATAGGCAACATACCAATAATCATAGCGGCGGCTGTCATGAGCACAGGGCGTATTCTTGTAGAGCCAGCTTCTAATGCGGCTGAGAGTGGCGGTATGCCGTCTCGTAAACGTTGTAGAGCAAATGAGACTAACAAGATACTGTTAGCCGTAGCAACACCCATAGTCATAATCGCTCCTGTGAGTGCAGGAACTGATAAATGCGTACCAGTTAAAAACAACATCCATGCAATACCAGCTAATGCAGCAGGTAAGGTGCTAATGATAATGAGAGGATCAATCCAAGATTGAAAATTCACTACGATCAGTAAGTACACTAAAACGATAGCACCGGCTAAACCCCATAGCAGACCTGAATATGAAGTCTGCATAGTCGTAGCTTGACCGCGCAATGTGAGCTTCTGTCCTTTTTTCAGTTGTGGCTGCATGTTTTGGATTTCTCTGTTGATATCCGCAACAACGCCTCCAAAATCACGACCTTGTACATTCACATAAATATCAATCACTGGTGTGATGTCATATTCAGAAACTACAGCAGGTTGAACTGTCGGTGAGACCTTGACTAAATTACCCAGTAATTGACTCGATCCTCCGCCTGTTGGAGAAACTGGTGTTCGTAGTAAGTCCTCTAGTGAATTCATCTTATATTGTGGCGATTGCACCAGGATGTTGTAGACCACGCTATTAGTAGGATTGACCCAAAATGCGGGTGCAGTTTGAAAACTACCTGCTAGTGACACCAACACATTTTGTGCAACATTGGCTTGCGAGAGGTTTAATGCTTGCAATGCAGTGCGATCAGTTTCTAATGCGAGCGTAGGATGATTGAGTTTTTGATGGATATGCGCATCAACAGTGCCAGGTATTTTTTCAATCTTTTTCAATAAGTTGTTCGCTAGTGCATAACTTGCTTGCATATCTTTACCGGCAAACTGAATATCGATAGGCGCTTGTGATCCAAAATTTAAAATCTGCGCAATGATGTCTGCAGGCTGAAAATAAAATTCCACACTTGGAAAGCGTTTTGATAGTTCACTACGTAAATGATTAATATGATTTAGGGTGGGACTATGTCCTTCTTTAAGCGATATCAATAATTCACAATCAACAGGCCCATAGGTACCTGCATTGTTATACGACATATTTATACTACTAATCGTGACACCGATGTTTTCGAGGACAGTGTCTAATTCAGCAGGTGGAATGATTTGACGTATTGCATTTTCTACTTGGTCAGCTAAGCGTGCTGTTTCTTCTATGCGTGTGCCACTCGGTGCACGCATATGAAGTCTGATTTGACCGGCATCGACGGCGGGAAAAAAATCTTCACCTAACATTAAAAATAAGCCACAAGAAGCAATGGTGAAACTAAAAAATGCAGATGCAAAAGATTTGCGTCTTACTAAGAGTGCACTTAGGCCTGCTATGTAAGTGGCACGCATTCGTTCAAAACCCTGATCAAATTTCAAATGAATAGAGTGAAAAAAACTTGTTGTTTGGGTTTTAATGGTTTCTTGCTTAAGCATCATCAGCGCCATGGTTGGCACCAATGTTCTAGAAAGAAAATAAGAAGCCAACATCGCAAAGACTACAGCTTCTGCTAAAGGTACAAATAAATAGCGTGCCACGCCGGTTAAGAAAAACATAGGTAAAAACACGATACAAATACACAGCGTAGAAACGAGTGCAGGAACAGCAATTTCACTGGCGCCATCATAAATCGCGTTATATAAATCTTTACCTAAATGAAGATGACGTTCTATATTTTCAATCGTGACCGTTGCATCATCCACCAAAATACCAATAGCTAAGGTGAGGCCACCTAAGGTCATGAGGTTTAATGTCTCACCCATGGCATTCAAAGCAATGATAGAACTTAAAATTGAGAGTGGAATTGATACAGCAATAATGCATGTACTACGCCAACTACCTAAAAAAAGTAGTATTAGTGCAGCGGTTAAACAAGAGGCAATGATGGCTTCATGTAACACACTACTAATAGCAGCACGTACAAAGATAGATTGGTCAAACATGGTAGTAATGTTGACGCCTTCCGGAATACCTTTAGATATCTCGGCTACTTTAGTTTTAACATTCTCTACAATTTTCAATGTAGATTCAGAACCGTTTTTCATCACGGTTAACAGCACACCACGTTGTCCTTCTTTTTTGACTATATTTTGTTGTGGTTGAAATCCATCACGCACATGCGCTACTTCTTTTAAATAAGTGGTTGAGCCATTCACAGTTTTAACGGGTAGCTCATTTAAACCGTCTATGCTGTCTGGAGAACCATTTAATCGTACCGAGTGTTCTAGCTCACCTAATTTAATTGTGCCAGCCGGCAGAATTAAATTTTGGGTATTGACGGCATTGACTACATCGGTTGGTGTTAAACCTTTAGCTAGTAAAGCTTCGGTATCTAAGTCCACCGAGATCACGCGAAATTTTCCACCATAGGGATAGGGAACAGCAACACCAGGAATAGTGATTAACTGCGTACGAACTTGATTAATCGCGACATCATTCAGTTGTTGTTCCGACAGTGTAGGACTAGATAAACCCACTTGCACCACTGGTACAGATGAGGCGGAATAAGTAATGATGAGCGGAGGCACTGTACCTGGTGGTAGAGAGCGCAACATGAATTGGCTGACAGCAGTGATTTGCGAGAGCGCAGTAGAAATATTAACTTTAGGATGAAAAAACACTTTCACCACTGATAAGCTAGCCATCGATTGCGATTCTAAGTGCTCGATATCATTGACCATAGTGGTCAGTGCTTTTTCATAAGGACTGACGATGCGCTCACGCATATCCTTAGGTGGTAGGCCACTATAAGACCACACCACACTGACGACCGGTATTTTTATATCAGGCAGTATATCGGTGGGGGTAGAGCGCAAGGCGAATGGCGTCGCTAATAAAATCAATAGCGCCATTACCATGTACGTATACGGACGGCGCAGTGCAACGTCAACGAGCCACATAAGATTATTTGTCCGGCAGAGTATTAGGTCAAATTAGCTTGAACTAAAAATTGGAATAAGGATTTTCAAAGGTATTGATTATTGCATGAGCGCATGACAGTGTGATTTCGTTATGAGCAAACTAGGTATTGAAAATAATGAAGCTAGTATGAAAAGCATTTTCATTATGAAATCACTTTTAAGTTCAGGGCACTGTGTGGTTGCAGTCATTGCAGCAAGTGTGATTATTTTCAAAGTAAATATAAGTCTAAGAGAGTTTATTTATTCCGTATTGCAGCAATGGTGAATGCATTATTTAGCAGGGTATTTTGTCCGCAATTTGGGAGATATGCTGCATTGCGCTTAGATTAATTTAGTTTCAGCATTTCATCTGTTGCGCATTGCCGATAACATAAGGACTTATATTGAAATGCCGACAGATTGCTGAATAGTGAAAAAAATCGTTTTAAAGAATTTATTTGGTCTCTTGGTGGCTGTTGTTGGACTGTTGTGCTTGCAACAGGCAAGTGCGAGCACATTAACAAAAGCCGATATAGAGCAGATATTTTCACATCAATATACAGTTGGTGAATTAAATCCCAATGTGCCGGTCTGGCCTTTGTTTTTGAAATCAGCTTCAGAAGCTAATACCAAACCGACTTTATTTGGTTATGCCTTTGAGTCGGTGGATTTTGAGCCAGTGCGTGGCTATGGTGGTAAGCCGATTAATATTTTGGTGGCGATTGATACGCAAGGTAATTTTCTTGAATCGAAATTAATCAGTCATAGAGAGCCTTTATTTCGCTCTGAGGTAGGGATAGCTAAACTGACGGAATTCGCAGCGCAATACAAAGGTCTATCGATACATCATGATATTCAACTCTATGACCATAAAGCAAAAACCAGTCGAGATGATAAGAACGCCGCATTACATGGTGTACAAGCAGGGACTGTTACTGTCAAAGCCATCGATCGTACGATTTTGCAATCTGCTACTTCAGTTGCACTTGCTCATCAAGAGGCTGCTAAGACAGGCAATATCGTCGGTGCAGGTAATGCGATAGCGCTCTCTAAGGGGCAGTTAAATGAAACACAGATCAGATCTTTACATCCAGCAGAACTGGAATGGCGAGGTATGGTGCAAACCTCGCAGATTACTCGCGGACAAATTGAAAAAGCATTCATAGGCACACGTGCTGTTGGTGCAGATAAATTAGCTGCGAAATCACCGGATGACATCGCATTACAGTTTCATGTGGCGTTGGTGAGTTTGCCTGCAATAGGTCGTAATATTTTAGATGACGAAGGTTGGCGTTTAGTCGCTGCGAATCGACGTGATAGTCATGCATTGATGGTCATAGAATCTGGACCGTTAGCAAAAATGATGTATGAGAGTCAGCGTATTGCGGATGATGTACCTTTTGTTTTAAAGCAGAACGGTAAGACGATAGGTCTTCGTTCAATTGCCTATGACAAAGGTGTGAAGGTGCCGGGTTATCCCACGCAAACGCGGGCACATTTTTTAATTATTGATACCGCTACGCCACTCGATCCAACGCAGCCATTTAATCTCACCTTTAAATTAGGCCGTCGCTTCGGCACTTTTCCGAATCAAAAAGCTTATGTGGAATTTCCATTGCCCTATTACTTTCATGGTTGGCGACAAGTGGTATCGAATTATCTCGATGCAGATTGGGTAGGTACTTGGATTAAGCGCAGTGGAGAGATCGCTACTTTATTAATTGCCTTAACTTTGCTCAGTATTGCCTTAATACGTCAGCATAAGTTAACAGCTACGGCTAAACGTTTAAAGCAATTTAGAGTGGGATTTTTATTATTCACTTTAATTGGAATAGGTTGGATTTTTCAAGGGCAGTTGAGTATTGTTAATATTACTGCGGCAATAGATTCAATTGCATCAGGTAATGATTTAAGCTTTTTTCTGACGGATCCTATTACGGTGATCCTTTGGATTTTTGTAGGGTTCACTTTATTTATATGGGGACGTGGCACATTTTGTGGTTGGTTATGTCCGTTTGGTGCATTTCAAGAATTAGTGAGTAAGTCTATGCGTTTCATAGGGTTACGCCATAAGCGTATACGACCTAGCATTGATCGCAAATTGAAATGGATTAAATATATTTTGCTCGTCAGTTTATTAAGCATGCTGTTTATCTCGCCTTCAACTACTGAAATTGGCGTAGAAGTAGAGCCATTTAAAACTGCGATTAGTTTATATTTTGTGCGTGACTGGCCGTATGTGTTGTGGGCGGTGACTTGTTTAAGTTTAAGCGTGGTGGTGTATCGCGGTTATTGTCGTTATATCTGCCCACTCGGTGCTGCATTAGCTGCATTTAATCCGTTAAGAAAATGGGGTTGGATAGCGCGTCGTACTGAATGTGGAACACCCTGTCAGACTTGCCGTAGTCGTTGTGATTATCAAGCTATAGATCAAGTAGGTAAGATCTCTTATAGCGAATGTTTTCAATGTATGGACTGTGTTGTTATTTATCAGGATAAAAAGCAATGCCTGCCTTTAGTCAAAGAAATTAAGCGCCAACATATTGTGATTCAAATTCATGCAGTGACGGGTAATTTATAAAACGAATAGACTAGCTTTAGCTAGTCCATGTCAACTGATAGGGTGCATTATGAAAAAACTTTTACTAGCAATGGTCATGATGATATCTAGCTCTGCACATGCAGAGTGGAAGCTAATTGATTTTAATGATGAAGCGGCTTTTTATTTAGAAGATTTTTTCGCTACCGGCGGTAGTCCACTTATTTGGCAGTTGATCGACTATAAAAATCCAAATAAATTTGGCAATCTCTCTGCAAAAATTTTATGGGAAATGGACTGTGGGAAGCGTGTAATGAGACGGCTGATGTTTAGTTCGCATCCTCACAGAATGGGTATAGGCGAAGCGACTGTGATGGATAAAGAGGCGACTGAGTGGGAAAAGCCAGCGTTGGACTCTGCACAAGAGTCGATCTTTATTCTTGCTTGCCGCATTGATCCTAATGCAGGTCCAAAAATATAAATAAGACTCGATTAAAACTTCATCAAAGCTGAATTAATACTTAACTGAGATTGAAGCGCGACTGAAAATGTATGCTGGATTATGAAGGTCGATGTTGTTAATTAAATTATATGTTTCATTTAATTAGACTGAATTTTTTTAATGCCCGCGAAATAAGTGGGCATTTTTTTCATTAAGACGGATAGAATGCGTGCTTTGCTTTAAAGCAATTGATTCAATTCGCGGTGTGAGGAGTGCATTCTTTTGAAAATAAAGTTTCCGCAGTTATTACTAAGCGGTTCACATAAAAAGATCGAACCTATACTTTTTGAGTGGCTCACCTTAGTTGGTCTGTTTGTGTTTGCAGCTTGGTTACTAGGCATACGCGGTGTGTGGCGTCTATTGCTGCAATCGGATCCAACTGGCATCACCATGGTGATCTTGTTAATTTTTGTGATTGCCACGATCTGGTGTGGTAACCGCAGTCGCACATTACATATGCAACGTCAGATGATGGAGCAAGCGATTGCAAATCCGAATGATCCTAAGTCGGCTGACAGTTGGGCGGCAGAATATTGGGATGGCTTGCGTGCTAATCCAGTCGATGGTTCTGCTCCCATGGATGTGCTTTCAGAAAAAACCCATGGTGCTCATGGCACCGCTTGGTGGGTAAATGGTTTGCAATTAAAGCTAGGTTTATTAGGCAAAGTCATAGGCTTTTCAATGCTGGCTATGCAAATCGGCCATATGCAAAGTTTTGATCAGTCGCAAGCACAAGAAATGTTGCGTGATTTGACTTCTGGTCTTGGTGTGGCCTTGCTCACCACCATGGTGGGATTAGTCGCCAATATCTTATTAGGTTTGCAGTTAACCCGTCTGGATCGCTTTGCCGATGAATTTCTCGCGCAGGCGCAAAGCCATGGTTTGTGGATCAAGGGTTAAGGGCGAGCGAGTGTTATGAGAAAGCGTAAACGCTCAGGCGAGAGTGAAGTTGATCCTATGTATGACATGTTATTTAACATGTTAATTGCTTTCGTTTTTTGCTTCATCATCGCGTTTTTATCAATTAATCCTAAAGCCAAGAAGTCTGGTGACATACCTGCTAAAGCAGAATTTATTGTTACCCTGTCGTGGCCAGATAATGACCCCAATGATTTAGATTTATGGGCTCAAGGCCCCTCTGGTGAAGTAGTGTGGTTTCGTAATCGTGAAGCGGGCTTGATGTATTTAGATCGCGACGATAGGGGTAATTCGAATAACACTATTATGGTGAATGGTAAAAAAATTATTAATCCATTGCGCCAAGAAGTGATAACCATACGCAGCATCATTCCAGGTGAGTACGTCGCTAATGTTCATTATTACGAAACTAAAGATATTGATGCGAATGACCCTAAAGCTGGTCAGCCAGTAGAAGCAACACTGACTGTCATTAAGGTTAATCCTAAAGCTGAAATCGTATATTACGGTCAAGCTACTTTGGAAGGTCGCGGTAAAGAAGCCACTATGCTCAGATTTTCTGTGACACCCGATGGTGGTGTAGCGAATGTAAACACTATTCCCAAATCTCTCGTGAACGCTATTTAATATGACGCTGACTCTGATTATTGCCTTTGCACTTTTTGTATTTTTATTTGCGCTAGCAATTGTATTTTCCCGCTGGCCTGCTTGGTTAAAAGCGATTTTAACTGCGGGTGTGTGCGCATTTTATTTCTATGGCTATCACTCCATTTATAGCTTACTAGGTGTTCCTAGTTCGGATGCCTTACCTGAGCGCTTTCTTTTAATCGCTGCGGTGGTTGATGAACCGACTCCTAAGCATGCAGGAGCGGTATATATGTGGGTGACACCGATTGGTGAGGGCAAAGACCAACTAGAACCAAGAGCTTATAAGTTGCCTTATTCACGTCCTGTGCATGAAAAAATTATTGATGGTTTGAAAAAAGGTAAACAAGGTGTGAGTCAGATGGGCACTGCAGAAGTGAAATCTGGTAATGGCACAGGTTCTAGCTGGATTAATCCTGGTAATGATGAACAGGAAATCAAGATTCAAGATTTACCAGCGCCACAGGCACCGGAAAAATAATATGCGTCGTATTTTTACTATTTTATTGTGCTCGGTTTTTGTTACTGCTTGTGACATACCAGAGCGTGAAAATAAATTCTTTCCTTTAGCCGAAGGTAAGAGCTGGACCTATGCCGTTGAGACTGCGTTTGATGAACCCGAGCCACGTACGGATAAATCTAAACTCACTATTACGAATATGGGGCGGAGTGATTTTGATGGCAAAGAAACATGGCGTAGACGTAGCGATACGGGTAATGAATATTGGCTACGCACAGACGAAAAAGGGGTATATCGCGTAGCAAGTAAAAACGCCACATCAAAGAAATCGTATTTGGACGCAAATATTCGCACCGTTATTCCTGCAAATTTAACCAAAGAAGAAAAATGGTCTATTTCCACAGTGCCGTATTTTTTACGACGTCGTAATGAGTGGCCACCTGAGTTTAAATATGTAGATAAATATCGGGATGTCACGATGAATTTCGCCATTGAAGCAATGAATCAAACAGTGACTGTGCCTGCTGGTAAATTCACAGGTTGTTTATTCATAGTTGGACGTGCAGAGATTAATCTTTGGGTAGAAAGTGCAAATACGTATAAAGATATGCCGATGATTACGCGTGAATGGTATTGCCCTGAGGTGGGCTTAGTTCAACTAGAGCGCGAGGAGCCAACAACAGCAAGATTTTTTCAGGGTGGTGTAATGCGGATGAAGTTAATTCAATTTAATTGAATGACCTTCCGGTAAAAAAATGAACGCATAATATTAGCACAATCACCTAATAAAGTTAATTAAATGAAAATTAAATAAGATAATCATTCATTAATTATTTATAAAATAAATTAAATTAATTTTAGTGTTTTAAAAATTTGAAGCCACCTTCTTGTTTTTTTCTACATAAGTTGTAATATCATCCCAATCGAACTGTAAATTTAAATTTACAGGAAGATGTATCGGATTAATTTAATCCGAAAAACGCGTCTGTTTTATTGCAGACGTTTTAATAATAAGACTCATCACGGAGACAACATGAGACTCAGAACTAAGCTGATGACCATTGCGGTCATGCTTGGCGCCGTTCAGGCAGCCAACGCATCGGATTGGGGTGTATATGGCGGTGATACCGGCAACACTCGTTTTAGCGCAAACAAACAAGTTAATGCAAGTAACGTTTCTAAGTTAAGCGTTAAGTGGGCATTACAACTTGGTACCAATCGTTCACAAGAATCCACACCTATCATCGTTGGCGACACGATGTATGTGACTTCTTCTTTTGGTCCAAAAAACGTTTTTGCAGTTGATGCGAAAACTGGTGAAGTTAAATGGCGTTATTCGCCAGAAATTCCAAAAGGCGTTGACCAGTTCGCATGCTGCGACGTTAACAGCCGTGGTGTTTCTTACTCTGATGGCAAAATTTTCTTCGGTACACTCGACGCACGTCTGATCGCTCTGGATGCGAAATCCGGTAAAGAACTGTGGGCTTCAAAAGTTGTTGATTACACCCAAGGTTCAGTTATCACTTCCCCTCCTACCGTTGCTAAGAACGTGATCGTCACCGGCTTCGGTGGTGGTGAGTACGGTGTGCGCGGTGCGTTAGTTGGCTTTGATCAAAAAACTGGTAAAGAACTGTGGAGAACAAGCACTGTTCCTACCGGTAGCGAAAAAGGCGCCGACACCTGGAAGAATGATTCGGGCAAATACGGCGGCGGTGCAGCATGGTTCATCGGTTCTTACGATCCTAAGTTGAACTTGGTTTACTACGGTACAAGTAACCCAGCTCCATGGGCTGCAGCTGTTCGTGGTAACGACAGTTCAGAAGTAGGTAAATTCACCAACTTGTATACCGCTTCAGTGGTCGCAATGAACCCTGACACAGGTAACATCGCTTGGCACTATCAGTTCACACCGCATGATGCATGGGACTATGACGGCGTAAACGAATTAGTGTTTGCTGACTTACCAATGAACGGCAAAACTACACCAGTGATCATGCAAGCAAACCGTAACGGTTTCTTCTATGTGATCGATCGTGCAAACGGCAAACTGTTGTCTGCTAAGCAGTTCGTTGATGGCGTTAACTGGGCAACTGGTATCGACCTCAAAACTGGTGCTCCAATTGAAGCGCCAAACAACAGCAAGCGTCCTGGTTTAAAGCGTAAAGCTTCTGATGTTTGCCCTAACTTGTTAGGCGGCAAAAACTGGATGCCTATGAGCTACAACAAGGTAACTGGCTTGGTATACATCCCAACCATGAACTTGTGTATGGACATGGAAGGTATCCAAGAAGACTACAAACGTGGTCAGTTCTATCTGTCAGTGAACTTTGACTTGGGCAAAATGGGTCCTGGCGGTCACGGCGGTGGATTGAAAGCTTGGGATCCAGTTGCGCAAAAAACTGTTTGGATGAATAAGAACTCCTTACCATTCAACGGCGGCACCATGACCACAGCATCTGGTCTGGTATTTGCTGGTGACATCCAAGGTATGTTCCGTGCATTTGACGGCAAAACTGGTAAAGAACTCTGGAAGTTCAACACCGGTTCAGGTATCACTGCTGCTCCTATGACCTACACCATCGACGGTAAGCAATACGTTGCTGTTGTATCAGGTCGTACACAGTCTATCCCTGCGTTCCTCGGTGAAATCGGTGAAAAAATGGTTAACGCTAGCCCAGAAGGCGGCACGTTATTCGTTTTCGCACTTAACTAATTGGAGTAAATGAGATGTCCAAGTTGCTAGTAAAAAGATCAGTTATCGCTTTGAAGGCTACCTTGCTTCTAGCGGGTGTGCTGTCCTTGTCGATGGCGAAAGCAGATACCTTGCGTTTCTGTTCAGATCCCGACAATCTGCCTTTCAGTAAATCTGAAGGTGCAGAAAAAGGTTTGTACATAGATTTAGCTGATTTGGTTGCTAAGCGCTTGGACTCCTCAGTTGAGTACGTATGGTGGTTGTCTTACAATCAGCGCAGAGCTATCCGTAACACTATGGATAGCTGTGACGCTTATTTTGCATT
>Ga0078894_10002374_pt1 | contig 14298 bp, 10 predicted proteins | sample LauGreSu1BDMLBSD_2_FD_67506 | JGI IMG/M metagenome (GOLD analysis project Ga0078894, IMG submission 67506) | Freshwater lake microbial communities from Lake Michigan, USA - Su13.BD.MLB.SD (version 4) (version 4) | ecosystem: Environmental > Aquatic > Freshwater > Lake | place: Lake Michigan...
TTGGGGGTCCATCCGGTTTTTGTGTGGATTTGGTATGATTTCGTTTTTTGGATGGGTGTTCGATGCAGGATCGAGAGCTGTACCAGGAGATTCTGGGCTTGAAGAGTCCATGGTCGGTAACGAATGTGGCTCTGAACCTGAAAGAGCAGCAGGTGGATGTGTTTGTGGGTCATCCCTCTGGCACAAAATTCTGTTGTCCAGAGTGTTCACTGACGCTGCCCTGCTACGACCATACTCCAGAGCGACAGTGGCGACACCTTGACAGTTGTCAGTTCAGGACTCTCCTGCACGCCAGTGTTCCGCGAGTCGACTGTCCTGAGCATGGCGTCAGGCAAGTTTCAGTGCCATGGGCCGAGAAAGGCAGTCGATTCACAATCCTCTTTGAGCGATTTGCGATCCAGGTGCTGCTGGCGACGCAGACAGTCACAGGCGCAATGAGCATCCTGCGTACGAAATGGGACCAGACGTGGTCAATTGTTGAGCGTGCTGTCGCCAGAGGCAAAGCTCGCAAGGAGGTGCAGACAGTGCCGCGACTGGGGATCGACGAGAAAGCATTCCTCAAGGGGCAAAACTACATCACGCTCCTGTATGACCTCGACAACAGCACCGTCGAAGCGATCAGTGATGGAAATGACACGGATAGTGGAATTGCCTGTCTTTCTCAGCTTTCTGACGTTCAGATTCAGTCAGTCGAAGCAATTGCGATGGACATGAGTGCTTCCTATGTGAAAGCAGCGAAGCAGGTCATACCCCTGGCTGAAAACAAGATTGTGCATGATCGCTTTCACGTGATGCAGATGGCTACCAAGGCTGTAGACAAAGTGCGCCGCGGAGAACATCGCCAGTTGATGAAAGACGGCGATGATTCTCTCAGCAAAACCAAGTACGTCTGGCTGACGAGCTTTGAGAATCTCTCTGAGAAACAGCAGACACTGTTCGATGCAGTTTATGACCTGCAGCTCCAGACCGGAAAGGCGTGGGCGTTCAAAGAAATGCTCAGGGATCTCTGGAGTCAGACCAGTGCCGCATCAGCGACCACCTACTTCAACGACTGGTACAGGCGAGTGATTCACACAAAGCTGGAGCCCATGAAGACCGTTGCCAGGTCGATCAGGGAGCGTCTGAGAAATGTTGTGAGCTACTGCACCCACAGAATCACAAATTCCGTCGCCGAAGGGATGAACAGCAAAATCATGTCCATCAAACGACGAGTCGGCGGCTTCCGGAACCGACAAAACTTCAAAACCGCCATCTTCTTCTACTGCGGAGGCCTCAGCCTCTACCCACACTAATCCCGGATGGACCAACAAATTCAGATACTGTTCAACAGACCGAGTTGACAACTCTTTGTAAACCCCTCTCGCATCTCAACTTGCGGGTGGGCACTTCAATTTGTGTTAATCCGATTTCAGCTGTAGTAGATGAATGAGCGGGTGAGTCAAACAGTTCCTAACGCAAGGTCTTATACATGTGAGACTCAAGTCAGCCCCCCCACCACCACCGTCACTCCGCCACACCCTGCCGCGTCACTATCGGGACATAACCAATCTCCAGCCCGGCCGGTGGCGTCACAATCAATGCCGGATCAATGTCCGCCAGACTGCCCCGCGCAGGCGGAGGCAGATACTCCCGCTCCCGCGTCCACTCCCGATGCAGCAACTCCGCCCGACGCTGAAGCTCCTCACGCTCAACCTCACTCAAGTCCGCATTCAACAGCGCCGGCTGGTCCGCAAATCGATACCAGTAATACGTCACCACACTCCCATCACCCGGAAATGCCTGAAACGGACCTGCCTTGGGACCCGGTACCTTCCAGCAACTGTCAGCCTCTTCCGGAGTCACATACGGCTCCGTCGACGGTCGCTGCGCCCGCTCAAATTTCACACCCGCCAGTCCAGTCTCAGCCGGAACCTCCGCCGCCGATACCGCCTGCCACTGCGGGCGACCGTTGCGACCCTCACCCATCCGAAAATACTCAGGCAACTGCACCAGCGGACCAGCACCCCAGCCAGCCCGTGACGTCAACTGCTGATCCCAGCGATATCCAAAAGTCTCCGCATCAAGTGCCGCCGGAGTTGCAAAGGTCGACCACCCAATCGGCACCTTCTGCTCACGCGGCACCGGAGGCTTGTAGATCTGCCACGTCGCACCACCCTGCCCCGTAAACTGATGCACCGCCGCTTCTGCCGGATCAATCCGACCACTGGCCACTGCACCTCCACCAAACCACGCCTTCACCCCATCCCACAACGCTCGCCGATTGTATGCCGAAATCCGATGCACCACCGGCGAGGCACCATCCTCGCTCTGCGGAAATGCCGCGGGCGCCACCCGCGCATACAAACGACCACTGCTGTCTGCACCCTGCCACGCCGGAACATACTGAGTCTCCATCTGCACAGCCTTGTTCGGCTGCGATGGCTTCGCATCCAGAAACATACCGCTCACCGCCGGATCCGCTATCCCCGCACGCGACCAGAAATTCGGAGTAAAAAAGGCCACCGGTCCCCGAAAATTGCCCGCATTCAGAAACAAAGTCCACGACTGATCGCCCGTCGGCACCGCAGCACCATTCGTCGTTGACTTCCGCTCAGTCAAAGGCAACGGCAGATAACCATAACCCAGCAGCTCACCACACGTTCCCTGCTTCAGATTCAGGCCATCCGGAGGCCACAGAATCCACGGACTCAACTGCGCTACCCCATACTTACCACTCGGCTTCTGCCAGTCACGCCCCTTACCCGCACCAGGACCATTCGCCCACTCCACAAAATTCCGCGCAACTCCACCCATAATGAACTTCGGTGTCTCCGTCGCAAAACGAGTGTCCCGCCACCAGCCCAAACCGCCCTCAATATCCGAATACTTGTCCTTGTGATTATCATCCGGATACTGCGCAAACATCCACGTGCCGAACAACCCCGTCTGAAAACGATTGCCCGGATAATGCTGCAACAGTGGCCACGCCGCCACATACATCGAAAAACCCGCATTGTAGTCCTGAGATACCTTCGTATGCGGAACCAGCAGATACCCGGCCATCTCAACTTCCTGAGGCTGCCCCGGTCGCGGCAGGTCGTCACGCTGCGGTTCATCCGCGACACCACCGACGCACCAGAACACAACACACACCAGACCGATCAGCGACAGGACTCGATTTCGAAATTCAGAGTTCACAGAGTTGGCCTTCAGAAAACATCAGCAGCTACCAGCCATGCAGGGACACCAACTCATCTTACCAGGAGCATCCACTGCCGCAAAATGCTCCACTCACACCCATCCACACGCCACTTCCACACCGCTCTTTGCCGCTCCGTCTCGCTTCCGAAAATCCCGAAATTCTCTGCGGTTTTTTCGAGTGGTCGGACAAAAGGCTGTCCGACCGACCACGGTACACTTCAGCGTCACACCACCAGCGCTCTGTCACATCCCTGCTCAGGAACCCCACGGCGTGTCCCAGCAAGATTCTCCCAGACTCCGACGACTGCTGCGCCTGATCTTTCGCCTGTCGCAGACACCCAACGGACTGTCCCTGTCCGAACTGGCAGAAGTTGAAGGCTATACCGAACGCACCTGCCGCCGCGATCTGCTGCTGCTCAGAAAAATCGGCCTGCCACTGCAGGAACACAGTGGCGAATACAACCGCAAATACTGGCACATCGCACCCGAAGTCCAGAACCTGAAGTTCAGCCTGTTCGAACTGCTCTCACTCTACATGGGACGCAGACTGCTGGAACCCTTTGCCGGAACACCTTTCTTCGAAGGCATTCATGCCGTATTCCAGCGACTGGAATCCCAACTGTTTTCCGGTGCTGCCCTGTTCCAGGCACAACTGGCCGAAGTCTTCTACCTCAGCACTCCGGGCACCAGCGATTACTCAGCCCGCGCCCAGCTCATCGATCTGCTGCTGCAGGCCGTCCAGCAGCGCCGCACACTGATGATGGATTATCGCAAACCCGGAGAAATCGAAGCCGGTCAGTATCGAATTCAACCATGGAGCCTCGCGGCACATCACGGCTCACTCTATATCATCGCGTGGAGCGAATACGCGCAGGATGTCCGCCACTTCAAGGTCGATCGCATCGAATCCCTGCAGGTCCTGCACAGAAAATTCCAGATCCCCGAAAGCTTCAGCGTGCAGGCATGGCTGGAAGGCAGCTTCGGAGTCTTCAGTCCGGAAAATCGCAGCTACCAGATCGAAATCGAATTCTACGGCACGGCCGCTGAAACCGTCCGCGAATCACGCTGGCACCCCAATCAGAAGTTCACCAGCAAACCTGACGGTCGCACCGTTATGTCACTCAGCCTCCGCAGCCTGTACGAAATCAAAAGCTGGGTACTGAGCTTCGGCTCGCAGGCCCGAGTGCTGAAACCCAGCCTGCTGGTCCGCATGGTCCGCGAAGAACTGCAGTCTGCCGCAAAACTCTACCGTCAGAAAAATGACACAACGTAAAATGAAGTGCGCAGTGTGAGGCAGGATTTTCACCACGAAAAACGCGAAACGCACCAATTGCAGAGACATCCAAAGGCGAGCCCCCGGGGGACACCAACGGATGTTCCTCTGTTTTTCGTTTTGGCCACCGCCCCTGGCAGGGCCAGGCTCCAGCCGACTCAGGCGTGCTTAGTCCTGACCCAGCCAGCGAACCGCATTCTCAATCACCTGCAAAGGCTCCTTCTGCAGAAAAATCGGAAACAGCTCGTGACCCGGTCGAAAATAAAACACCCGACCGGCACCCACACGCCACACACAACCACTGCGAAAATACTCGCCCCGATCCCAGCGCTCCTCAAAGACCACCTCATCCGGCTCCGGCACATGAAACGGTTCACCGTACATCTCCGTGTGCGGGATATCCCACGTTTTCGGCAAACCCGCCGCGATCGGATGCGCCGGTAGCCTTGTCGTCACATGAGAAGCTGCACCATCCGGACGCCATGCCGGAAACACACACTGCGGCAGTGTCAGCTTCCGAATCGGTCCTTCTCCACGCTCCACAAACGGGGTTCTGCGGTCTCCATCCTTCACCGCTCGACCATACGGAGCTTCGTTGGAATACTCCCAGACCACCGACTGCCGCTCTGTCTCCGACAGACCCGCTATCGCGTCGCTCTTTGCCCGCTCCTGCATCAGTCGCACAAATGCCTTATGCCAGTGCGCCGAATGAATCGCCACCAGCCCCAGCTTCCCGGACTGTACCCGCTGCACCACTCCCTCAATCAACTTGTCGTCCTGCTCCCGCACCCGAATATGACTCCACACCACCAGCACATCCGTCTGCTCCAGCTGCTCCGCTGATAAACCCTGCTGAGCATCACGCAGACTGGCACTGCGGACCTGCAGACCCGGACGCAATCGCAATGCCTCAGCTATGGTTTCCCCCAGAAACCGATCCCCATACGCCTGCTTCTGCTCAGGCTGCTGCTCGTCCCAGATCAGGACACGGGTCGGATCGTCCGCCCAAACCCCATCGGCAGTCAGCGAAAACAGACCCGCCACCGCGATACACAGAAATTGCCGCACTGTTGTCTTCCTTCATTCGTTTCAGAATCGAGTCCCCTGCAGTTCAAAGAGCCACTGCAGCGCCCTGTCCATCATCCGCTCACCCGCACCAACTTCTGCCGGAGCCACCTGGTTGTCAGCCCCGTATCCGCCTTCGGCCGCACCCTCGATCGTCGGAAAATACTGGTGATACCCGTTGCAGTAACCGAAGAAAAATACGTGCTCAGCACGCGACCGCTGCCGCAGACGAATTGCATGCTGACAGAAAAATTCACCCGATACACCCACCAGCGCAATCCGCTGATTCAGCACCGCCACGGTCAGCCGCGGACGAATTCCATCCGCATACTCGTCCACAAAATTCAGCACCAGTTCCGGAAAAAACGCGGTCGCATACACCGCCTGCACCAGCGGATTGCGGAAATCCACACGAGAGGCAAATGTAAACCGCTCCTCCTTCACACGAATCGAAGGCTTCTCCACCACCTCCGGCCGCAGCGTCTGCAACACCTTCACAGCCTCCCGACCCAGGGCCGCACCGTACCTGTTGTGGTCACCAAATGGCCCGCGATTCGTCGACAGATCACCGGCTGCCCCCTGCATGAATACCGCCTGACCGCCATGTGACGCCTCAATCTCTGCCCGCAGGGCTCCGGCAAAGTCCGAAGAAAACTCCAGCTTCTCCTGCGGCAGACTGGTCGGATGCGCGGCAAAATTCACCACCACCGCAATCGGCTTGCCCGTTTCCGCATCATCCAGTCGCAGCAGATTCAGTCGGGCATCAAGCGGAGCGGGCTGCTGCTTCGAATGCCGGTTGCGATTGAAATTCTCCAGCTCCGCTCCGCCAGCCGCCAGCTTCGCCGGACGCAGCTCTGCTACCGCACGCCCCGCCGCATCCACGATCGCATCCTCAAGCTGCTGATAATAACGCAGCACAGCATCAAACCTGCCACGCCCACGATTCTCACGGTCACTCAGCTCCAGCACCGGACCATGATGCGTATGCGAACCGGCAAGAAACGAATGCGCAATCCCGTGCTGCTCCTGCAACCGAATCCGAATCCGCTGCAAAGACTCCTCCGAAGGCGATCGCCCCAGATCCAGACCCACAATCGCCAGTCGATCCTGCCCCGCCTGCACCACCAGCACGTTCGCCTGTAAAGGCTCCTGCACTCCCTGCGACAGTGCCGCATGTCGCGAACCATAACCCCACATCGGCACAGGCTCCTGCGGCGTTACATCCGCCTCAGCCGCACCCGCCAGAAACTGCTCCGCAGCCAGCAGTCGACCGTGACCCGCACACCACAGCAGCACCGCTGCCAGCACAGCAGCACAAAACGCCACATGCCGCAAAAAATTCCGCCACACCCGTTCTGCCTCGCCACACATATCCCGCTGCCTTCCCCCTGAACTGCCGTCAGCACTCCGGGCTCATCCGCTGGCAGGATCAGCCCGAACACGCTGGAATCGAACACCAGTGCCCGCCGTCAGACATCATCTTCCCCGGATATACCCCAAAACGCAACTTCGACGGGATGCTCCCACACTCCACACCAGTGGCAGGCACGCCACCGCAACATTATCATGACACACTCACCCACCTGCCTCATGCCCGGGAAACCCGACCATGCCACTCCCCAGAACCGGACGAATACTGCGCGAAAAACTGCAGCGCGGTGAAACTGTCTTTGGCACCTTCCTGCAGCACACCACCACGCCCTCCATCGTGGAATTCCTCCCCGAAAATACCCTCGACTTCGTCATCGTCACCTGCGAACACAACGCCCTCGACCTCGCTGAATTCCTGCCCATGCGTTACGCCCTCGCTGCTCGCGGCATCGCCTGCCTCGCCCGCACTCACAGCCGCGAACCCGATGATGTCTCCAAAGTCTGCGACTCCTTCGACGGCGTCGTCGTGCCCTATGTCGAAGAACCTGATCACGCTCGCCGACTGGCCGCCGCAGCGCTCTGCCGGCCTCTCAAGGGGGCTGCACTCGAAAAAGTCCTCAGGGACAACCAGTGGCCCAGCCCGAAAACCCGCGAATACATCGAAAATGATCGCTGTGCCAGCACCGTCTTCATTCCCATGATTGAATCACTCCGCGGCATCGAAAACCTCGAAGCCATCTGTGGCATTCCCGGAGTCCACGCGATCTTCGTCGGACCAAATGATCTGACCACCACGATGGGAATACCCAACGAATACGATCATCCCGATCTGATCACGCAACTGCAGAAAATCATCGACGTCTGCAATCGCGCTCATGTCGCTGCCGGCTGCTGGTTCGGTAAGCGGGATCAGGCGGAACGCACCATGCGTCAGGGCGCTCGCTTCGTCGTCTATTCCAACGATGGCAGCCTGCTGAAGGATGCCATGGAAAACTCCTTCGGACACCTCAGAAGAATCTGATCACTCCATGAAAACAGCCGCGCTGAAGAAATTCCGCCAACGACTGCAGCAGCAGCAACCGGTCGTGGGACTCTGGGTCACCCTCGAATCCGCCTCGCTCACCGAAATGGCAGTGGCCCTCGCTGTCGACTGGGTGGTCGTCGATGCCGAACACGGCCACCTCGACTGGAAGGACATCAGTGAACACATCCGAGCAGCACTCCGCAGTGATACCGTCGTGCTCGTCCGGCTCGCCGAACGCAGCACCGCGCTGACCAAACGCGCACTGGACATCGGCGCTGACGGTGTCGTGATCCCATGGATCGAAACCGCCGAACAGCTCACCGAAGCAGTCCGCGACTGTCGCTATCCACCGGAAGGTCGTCGCGGTATCGGCGGTGAACGAGCCACCGCGTGGGGCCAGTGCATGCCCCAGCACACAGCCGAAGCCAATGAACAGGTTCTCGTTGTACCCATTCTCGAAAGCATCCACGCCGTACCGAATATTCAGCAACTGGCAGCCGTCGATGGTGTCGATGTGTTCTTTTTCGGACCCGCAGATTTCTCAGCATCCGCCGGTTTCCGCGGGCAATGGGAAGGCCCCGGAATCGCCCGGCAGATTCTGCAGCTGAAGGATGTCCTGCTGGCAGCAGGGCGACACTGCGGACTGCTCACCACCAGTACCGAAAATCTGCTGCAGCGGCAGACACAGGGATTTCGCATGCTGGGTCTGGGAACCGACTCCGGACTGCTGCTGCGATCCCTCCATCAGGCTCTGGCCAGCGTCGGCCGCGACTGTCTGCCGGCGGCCAGCCTCGATGCCCGCGACAGTCGACCACTGCAGCCCGTGCTGCCTCAAAGACCTGCCGGGATGCAGCCCGATCGCAACGCGATCATCGCTGACCCCACAGCCGGATTTGACATCGAACTGCAGGCCGGAGTCGGTGTGCGACCACTGGTGGGTGCACACAATTCGGCCCGCCAACTCACCACCAGTCTGGTCACACTGCAGCCCGGAGCCAGTCTGGATTACCACACTCATCCATTCAGCGAATCCATCACAGTACTCTGCGGACAACTGGAAATGCTGGTGGAAGGACGAGTCTACCGGCTGGGGCCGCTTGACAACATCACCATTCCACGCTGGCTGCCCCACGCTGCACACAATCCCGACAGCAGCACGCCAACCAGACTGCACACCGCCATGGCCTCAGACACGCCCGCTCGCACACTGGTCTCGCAGAGTTTCAACGAAGTGGAAATGCCCGACGATTCCTGCGGTATGCCGGGTGCCGAACGCGTCACTCGAATTCGCACGGCCACACAGGTGCAGGGCGTCGGCCCCAACGCCACTTTCGTCGATCACTTCAATGCAGACCTGATGCCAGGACTGGAAATGAGCGGTGGTTACGCACGGTTTCTGCCCGATGGCAGACTGCCCGCACACCTGCACGACTTCGACGAATCCATCTGCATCATCGAAGGGCAGGCCACCTGCCTCGTCGAAGGGCAGCTTCATGAACTGCAGAACTGCCAGACCGCCATGGTCCCGCGTGGACGAGTCCACTACTTCCGCAACGATTCCAGCCTGCCCATGGCCATGCTCTGGGTCTACGCCGGACCGCGTCCCGAACGCATTCTCGTTGACGAACAACTGGCACTGACTGAATCACCAGCCGCAGGGCACACCACATGACCACAACCCCTCGCCCGCATTTCCACGCCACGCTGACCGCCGACTTTTATGACCAGTCCGGAAAGCCGAAGTTTCGTGACCTGGGACTGGACCAGTTCGATGGCTTTTCGCATGTGCTGATCCACCCCTTCACTCAGCACCAGCCGGTCATTCAGGCGGATCAGCTGGCGAACAGTCACGGCGTTGTCGTACTGACTCCCGGAGTCACCGCCCAGTCACTGCAACTGGCGCCGGACCTGCTGGTTGTCGCCCGCTTTGGAGTTGGCTATGACAGTGTGGATGTGGATGCCTGCACGAACGCCGGTGTGCTGGTCACAATCACCGCCGGTGCCGTCGATCGACCGGTCGCGGAAGCCACCGTCGGCTGGATGATTGCACTCTCACACCACGTACTGATCAAGGATCGGCTGGTACGCACCGGACAGTGGCACGAACGCACAAAATTCATGGGGCGTGAGCTGCGAGAACGTCAATTGGGCATCATCGGACTGGGCGGAATCGGTCGCGAACTGCTGCGACTGCTGCAGGGCTTCGGTATGCAACCACCACTGGTGTTCGATCCGTTTCTCTCAACGGCGACCGCAGCACACCTGGGAGTACGGCTGGTGTCGTTGACCGAACTGCTGCAGGCCTCCGATTTCGTCTCCATCCATTGCCCCCTGACCGACCAGACTCGCGGACTCATCGGCGCCGCCGAACTGGCCCTGATGCGCAGTGATGCATGGCTGCTGAATACGGCTCGGGGAGGCATCGTGGACGAAGATGCTCTGGAAGCCGCTCTCGATGCAGGTCAACTGGCCGGAGCCGCTCTCGACTGCTTCCGCGATGAACCGGTACTGCAGCCCAGCCGCTTCGCACGATTCGACAACGTACTGCTGGCCCCACACTCCATCGCGTGGACCGACGAACTGTTTCGCGACATTGGACGCATGGCCTGCCGCAGCCTGCTGGACGTCTCACTAGGTCGCCGACCACACGGACTGCTGAACCCCACACTGCTGAATCGGCCGGAATTTCGCCGCCGCTGGTCCCGCATTACCGGAGTCGACGAAGACACTCTGCCCCGACCCTGACCGAGCCGTCGGATATCCTGACCCAGGCAGTACCCGCAGCCCACGGAAACTACACAGACAGTTTTGCAACACTTGACGGGCTGCTTTCTTCCCCAATCAGTCGGGATACGTCGATCGTGAAGCATCGCGTATGCACCAACTCACCGTTTTCGCGATACCCGCTGGAGTAAATTGCAACCTCTTTCGTGGAACCATCCTTCGCAATCAGTTGCGCCCGTCGATGAGACAGAGAATTTCCCTGCAGCAACTGGTCCAGAATACTGCCTATGGCAGCCTGATTCGCATGAAACTTCGCAATCGGCTGACCTATGTACTCGTCAGCAGTGTATCCCAGAAATGTCATCTCTGCGTTATTTGCCCAGACAATGATGCCAGCTTTGTCCACACAATGCAGCGGCACATTCGCGTTCTCCGCAAATTCCACAAGTGCCTGGCGACTCTCCTGCAGCTCTGTCTCAAGCGTCCGCTGCTTTTTCAGGCTTCTGGCAATCTTTGATGCGCCGATGATCTTCCCGGAAACGTCATGAATCGGAGAGATGCTCACAGAAATATCAATGGGTTCGCCCGATTTGTGCAGACGAATCGTTTCAAAATGATCAACACGACCTCCCTGTCGAAGCACCCTGAGAATAACTGTCTCCTCGTCAAATCTGTCAACCGGCATCAACCTCGTAATCGATTCACCAATCATCTCCGCCGCTGCATATCCAAACAGTTTCTCAGCCCCGAAGTTCCAGCTCTGGACGATTCCATCAGGGTCCTTGCCAATGATCGCATCACCGGCCGAATCAACAATTTCTGACAGCCGCAGACAATCTGCATCCAGTCGCCGTTTCTCCTCCTCAAGCTGAAGACGCTCGGTCACATCTCGTGCAACCGCGTAAACCACTCCCTCTTCTCTGACCGAGCGAGCAGTCCATTCAAGAGAAACATAATGCCCGTCCCTGTGTCGATAACGATTGACAAACTGTATTGTCGGCTCCCCGCGCGACAGCCTGATGATCTCATGCAGCGTATTCGGACGATCGTCCGGATGCACAAACTCGATAAAAGGTCGAGCTGTCAGCTCTCTGTGCGCATAACCAAGGGTCCGCGTAAAATTCTCATTGAGCCGCCGGAAGTAACCCTGAACGCTGGCAATACAGAAAAGATCGAGTGATAAGTCGAAAAAACGAACCAGCTCCTCTTCCGCGCGACGCTGCCCCGACTCCAGATACGTCCGCAGAGTCTCCACCAGAAAACTCGCATCTTTCGGCCGACTGGACGCATCCGGATCCAGACACTGTTTGGCCAGCTGAACAATCGGCATCGGAGCACCACAACGGTCCAGCTCCGCAAATGCAGCGGACAGATCTCCGGCCAGACTCTTCTGGTACACGTCAAGAACCCTGCCCCCGGCGAAAGGCGGCGAGCCCGTCAGTAAATGACACAGAATTCCACCAAGTGAAAACACGTCAGCTCGGTAATCAACCAATTCCCCGCGTGCCTGCTCCGGAGCAAGGTAATGGGGAGTTCCCATGACCGTGCCGAACTGCGTATCGAATTCGGACGACGGCTGCGCCATCGGCGGAATTGTGTCCGCCATGACCAATGGAAGCAACCCGTCCCCAAACTGCTCGGATGACACTGGACTGCTGGTCCTGATCACCTTGGCCAGACCCCAATCCAGAACAGTGACCGTTCCATAGTCACCCAGCATGATGTTGGCCGGCTTCAGATCGCGATGGACAACCCCGTTGGCGTGCGCAAAGGCCATGGCCTGGCAGATCTGAAAGAACGTGGTCAGCAGCGACTCACGCTTCGATTCACTGACCTTCGTCTCCTCGATCGCCCGCTCCATCGTCATTCCAACGATGAGATCCATGACGATGTAAGCAGACCCCGCCGGGTCACTTCCAAAGTCATGAATCCCAAGCACACTGGGATGACCCAGTTGACTGGCAATCCTCGCCTCGCGAAGAAAACGGTCAAGATACCCCTCGTTGCCGCTTAGCCCCTGACGGATCAGCTTTATCGCAACACAACGCTGCAACTGCAAATCCCAGCCTCGATACACCACGCCCATACCACCGCTGCCAATCTCGTCACCGATCACATATCGGTCATTGAAGCAGTGGAATTTTTCCAGTCGCTCAGAGAATGTCGGGAGCTGCGAGTCAGGCGTTACAGCGTCGCCACCCAGGGGACCGCTTTCAGAACTGCAGGACTGTTCGCGAAACGCCGAACTGCCACCATCACTGTGAGATGCGGCGAAGCCCCCACCGCCAGCCTCGAAGACCTCCGTCAGCGCCTCCTGCATGCTGTAATCAACCGCACAACCTGCCGGATCCGAATCGGTCGCTGACGAATCACTTCCAGCACCTGCGTCACCGGAAGCCGCAACGTCGGATTCTGCCACAGGAGCACCCTCCATACCAACCCCCGCGGACTGACAGCGCTGTCGCAGCACTGGATTCCGCAGCAGAATTGATCCTAGGTGTGAACCCTTGATTAAGCAAGACGCGCGAATGGGTATTCGAAAGTTTTCATCACAGAAAACAAAGGTGTTCGCGTGGACTCACTCTGCCGACTGACACATGTCGCTCCCGCTGAGCAAGCCGAAGTGTCATCCTTTTTCAACTTCCGCAAACAACGACAACCGTGCAGTCCGCTCGGGACTGCACATCACCACGCCCAGCCAGCACCAAAGATCCAGCCGAACGCGTCGTTCTGGATATCTCCCACAGCACCGCCTCGCAGATAGATTTTGTCACTCACCCAGTAGATCAGTTCCGACTGATACAGCGACTCATCGAATCGGTCTTCCGTCGCCGTCAGAATCACACTGCGCCACGCCAGGTCATCCATCAGGTCGATCTCCAGACCAGGATTGGCCACCAGACGACTGTTCAGATCACCCAGATCCAGACTGCCTCCCAAAGCATTCACGCGAATCCGCGCGAACTCGGTGCCCACACCCAACTGCAGAAACGGTCGCACATCCTCCGTAAGATAGAAATAGGTGTTAACACCCGTCGTGAACTGCCGCGCATCAACGTCAGCCAGAACACCACTGTCCTCAACCGTCGTCGACAGCCACGTCGTCGTCAGAAACACGTCCTGACCCATAAACTCCGGCAAACTGGAATTCCACCGTGCCGGGATATTGAACGATGTCTGAAACCCCTTCGCATCAAAATCCACTCCCGGCACGTCGCTGGACACATCCAGTCGCAGGAACTGCAGATCACCATAACTGCGCCCCAGCAGTCCGGCATCCGGCTCCGGACAGGGCTCTTGCTCATGCGGAACTTCGCAGTAACTGGGAGCATTGAACCAGGATTCCTGCGCTGCAGCACCGGAACACAGACAACTTCCGGCCAGAACGACCAGACACAGTGACATCAGTGATTTCATTACAACAGCTTTCCATCAGGTCCATCAAACCGAAGCGACGGGAAGATACAGATGCGAACGATCAGCCGGAAAGTCGTGATCCAGCCACCTGCTGCCCGCACACAGCCGGAAATCCCCTCAGACCGGTACACACTTGCTTTTTCTGCCGATCCGGACTGCGCAATCTGACCAGTTGTTGCCGAGCTGTGGCCAAATTCGCCGATTCGAACCGGAAACTTTCATGCCGCGCAACCCCACGGCATCC
>Ga0078894_10002375_pt1 | contig 14297 bp, 16 predicted proteins | sample LauGreSu1BDMLBSD_2_FD_67506 | JGI IMG/M metagenome (GOLD analysis project Ga0078894, IMG submission 67506) | Freshwater lake microbial communities from Lake Michigan, USA - Su13.BD.MLB.SD (version 4) (version 4) | ecosystem: Environmental > Aquatic > Freshwater > Lake | place: Lake Michigan...
AGCGAAAATCTTTGCTAAAACCGGAACTTGTTTATTTACCTCGACCCAAATCTTTGGTCCACCGTGATTCTCGCCGGGAATTAATTTGAGAACACTTTTGCCTTTCAGGGCTTTCACTTTGCTATTCAGTTCAATTGAATCGTATTTGCTGACCGAGCAATCGGCTGTGCCATGGAAGATAAAAAAGTTTGGCAAAGGTTTGCTCTTCGAAAGAAATTGATAGAGGTTTGCAGAATCGACTTTATCTTTAACCTGGGGCAGCGTTACATCGCCAAACCAGACACTCATTTTGGGATCCATGCCATATGCAAAATCATCTTTGTTTTGACATGGATATTTGATTTTGTTCTCAGCCATGGTCAACATATTTGCATTACCAAAGAGATCAAAAACGGCTGAAACACTTGCAGAAGTTTTCAGGTTTGGGTCGGCTGGATCATCAAAGAGTGTTTTCTGATTACCGGTTATGGCAGCCATTAACGCAAGATATCCACCGGCAGAATCGCCACCTACTGCAAACTTCTTTGGGTTATAGCCATACTTCGCAGCGTTTGCTCGAAGATATCTAATTGCAGTTTTTACATCTTGGCCAGTGACCGGATAGGAAACTTTGGTCGCCAATCGATAATTTACAGAAGCGACTGCGATTCCATTCTTGACCAATACTTCAAGAAGTTTGGCACTCTCATCGTATTTTACTGAATCTTCATTACCAAAAACCATTCCGCCACCATGAATCCAGATCATCAACGGTGGTTTTGCAATTCCCTTTGGCAAATAAACATCTAGTCGCATATCTGTATCAATTGCAGAATAACTCTCATCATCGAAAACTTTCATCTTCGCAAGTGATTTGGCTGGCAATGAATATGTATGTTTAAAACCTGGCGGCATATTGTCATCAGAAGCATCAGATGGTTTCGAAGCATCAGATGGTTTCGAGGTCTCGACTGGTTTCGTCGGAGCTACCGGAAGTGGTTCGCCTTCGATCCACCATTTCTTCACTCCGGTTATTAATGTGCAAACCAGAGTTTTTCCGCTGTGAGCACTTAATTGCTTAAAACCTTCGTCATTATTTGGACAGGTGCGCCCTGGAGCGGCCTGTCCATCTGGATAGCCATCATCTGGATTTGCAGCTTTAGTTGCTGGAGCAATCAAGACTGAAACAATTAGAAGTGAAATTCCAAGATTTAGGTTGCGCTTTTGACTAAAGCGCATCAATGATTCCTTGAAGTTGTCCGGCATGAGATTTGTTATGTCCTGCTGCCAATGCAACTAAATCATGAAGTGTTATGAGACCACGCTCTGGATGTTTTGAAGTTCTAGTCCAATCACTTTCAGGAATTGCGCCCAAGATATTTGCAGTCGCTAATTGAATTCCTTGAATCGCAGCAATTGAAGCAAAGACATCGCGTTTTGCATACTGCAAACGATCTGGATAAACATCTTCGTTGAAAAGAACTATGTCTGGATTTTCGTCGGCAAGGTTAGTCAAATACCTAGTTGCAAAGTGCATTTCGCCGTCACACATGTGGTGCAATACATAAGCTGCAGACCATTCGCCAGCTATTACAACCTTATTCATATCTTGGGAAGAAATTGATTTAGCCAATGAAATCAACTCCTTGCCGTTCTTGATGAATTCTGCCAAAAGGACTTGTGAACTCTTTAATGAATCGCTCATGACGCAACTATAGGCTCATGGCTAGCGGAGATGGAAGGGAAATCACTCATGGCACTCACCCCGCCCGGTGTTATAGGCTTCGCCAAGATAACGGCGTAGGCAAGGAGCGAAAATGTCTGACAACAAATTCCGATCATGGGTTGGATTTAAAGAAGAAACTGTTGCAGTCCCAACTGAAAATGCGGTTGAACGTATTCGCCAACTAGAAACCCAACTAGCAGATCTGCGCTCACGTCGCGACATTACAAGTTTAAGCAAAGAAGAGTTCGAAATACTCGCAGGCGAAACTGCAATGAGCCTAATTAAAGCTGCACAGCAACGTGAGTCTCGAGCTACTGCATCAGCCGAACAAATGGTCGCAGAGGCAACTCGAATCACAAAGGAACGTTTAGAATCTTCAGAAAACAAAGCAAAGGCAATCTTGGCTGGCGCAGAATCTCGCGGACGCAAATATCTAGCCGCTGCAGAAGCTGAAGCGCAAGAACTGCGCGAGAAGGCAACACGTAGCGCCGAAAGTTTGCTCACCGAAAGCCGCCGCGAAGCAAATGCTCTTTCAAGCGCTGCAAAGCGCGAGGCTGAAAAGATTATCTCTGAAGCGACAGTTGCTGTGGGAGAATTCCGTTCTTGGCTTACAAGTGCAATCTCTGAATCAGAGCGTCTCTATAGAGTTCAAACCCAATCACTCAATGCTGCTGAACAAGCAATTGGTGAAACCAGAAGCAGATTGAAGCAAGCGTTTGAACGTCTTGCCGCTCTTCAAGGCGATATCGATGCAAACATAGATTCAAATAATCGCCCTATAGAGAAAACTTTTGTGCGCAATGGTGGAAAAAATCCAGTGGTAGCAGGAAACTCTTCTCCATCTGAAGTTGTGAAATCTGCAACTGCGGCAACTAAGAAGGTTGCAAAGAAGAGCACATCTAAAAAACGTAAGTAGTTTCGATGCAGCGCGCATCAATTTCTTCAACTCATATTCCCGCGATTGATGGATTACGCGCGCTTGCCGTTTTTGCAGTTGTTCTTTATCACTTAGGAATTTCTTGGATCCCTGGTGGCTTCTTAGGTGTTGATCTCTTCTTTGTGATCTCTGGATATGTCATAACTAGATTGATTTTAGATTCAATTGAAAGTGCAAACGGCTTAGATATTAAAAAGTTTTATGCTGCACGTATAAGAAGATTATTCCCAGGGCTGCTCGCTCTTCTTATTGTCACCTCGGTCCTGATTGCACTTTTTGCTCCTGATGCGATTCGAAGATTTTTACAGGACGTTCCCTACGTGTTATCCGGAACTAATAACTGGCATTTAGTTGCTCTACAGCAAGATTACTTTCAGGCCATTGGCCGCCCACCACTTCTGCAACACACTTGGTCCCTCGCAGTCGAATTTCAGTTTTACTTGATTTGGCCAATAATTCTCTTCTTCATTTGGCGCAAATTTGGCAAGAGAGTCGTTAGGCGCGCGGCCCTGCTAATTGCTACCTTCTCAGGCACTGCGCTCTTTATGTTCTCATTGCAGGCAGATAATGCAACAGCTGGACGCATAAGCCATATCTATTTCGGAACAGATACTCACAGCCTTGGTCTGTTTTTAGGATCGGCTCTTGCAGTTAGCTGGATCCCAAGAAACTTAACTCCTAATATTTCTCAGCGTGCCCAAGATTTTGTTGATGGCATCGGAGTCTTTGGATTTATCGGCTTACTCTGTATCTTCCTTTTTATCGATCAAGAGAATGCAACTTTGTATCAAATTGCTTTTCCACTTGCTGCGCTATTTGGTTGTGCAACTCTAGTTTCAATTGTTCATCCAGCTTCAAGATTCTCGCCAATACTAAGCAACAGAGTTTTTCTCTGGATCGGGCAGAGATCTTATGGAATCTACCTGTGGCACTGGGTGGTTTTTCAAGTTACTAGACCGGGCGCAGATCTAACTGGAAATCTGCCAGCGCTAAATATCGCAAGAGTCTTAATAGTTCTAGCACTTGCTGATATCTCACTTCGTGCGATTGAAATACCGATTCGCAACGGAGTCGTTCAGAACTGGTTTAGAGGAATGAAATATCGCACCAAGATTATGCAGAAGCGGCAACGAATTTTTGTGGCTTCTGTAACCGCATTTATAGTCGTAATTTCTGGTAGTTCAGTTGCTCTTGCCTGGCAACGCGATCAATCAATAATTGTTGAAATCAAACCAGAACTTGAATTACCAGACAACGTTATGGGAGTAAGTAAATCTGGCCTCTGGGTTACAGGAGATTCAGTTATTTTGGGTATCCGAAGCAAGTTAGCGATGCAAGAGGAAATAGCGCTGATAAATGCACGCGTTGGTCGCCAAATTCAAGAGCTTATAAAAGAGGTAGAAGCAGATAAGCCACGAGCTGGTGAATCAAAAGTAGTTCTCAATGTTGGAAACAATAATTCGGTTTCGCGCGAAGATATGGTCAAATTGATGGAGCTTCTAAAGGATCAGCCAAAGGTTGTTGTTGTAAATACTTCTGTGCCTCGAACTTGGCGAGATGGAAACAATAAAATTATTAGCGAAGTTGTTTCTAGATATCCAAATGCAGTTTTAGTTGATTGGGCTTCGATAGCAGAAAACCATCCGGAGTTTTTTGCTCCGGATGGTGTCCATTTAATTGAGGCTGGTAGTGATGTTTATGTTGCTTCAATACTTGAAGCACTTAACTCAGATTAGTTTTAAGCCCACTGCCCTGGAAGTCCGAAGACTTTTCCACCAACAACTGTTCCATCTTCTAGAACAGATGAAATTCTAAATGAGGCCCAACCAGTGGTATCACCTTTTGTGATATCAATTGAATATTGATCAGATGGAACTGTTGAAATTAATTTCCAGGTTCCACCATTAGAGCGAATTTCGACATTGTAGTTTGCGACAGCAGCGCCATCAGTTGGAGCTTTCCAGAAAATAGTTGCACCTGACGGTGTGTATTGCGCAACAATTCCTACTGGTTCGCTACCACCTTGATCAATTACTGTTGAGGACGTTGCTTCAGCAGATGCCTCAGAAGTTGGTTCGGCTTCTTGAGTTGCTTGTGCAGTAGCGGTTGCTTCTGGTGCTGCAGTTTCAGTATTTGAAGAACCATTTCGGGAAACAACAACAATTGCCAGCAACACAACAGCAATTATTACTGCGATTACTACTCGCTTTGAGGTTGCATCACTTGATGAGCTATTGACCGCAGCAGGGACGCTTGCTCCTGGAGTTTTTGCAGGACGATTTACTACCGAAGGACTCTGAAAACTAGAGCGAGTCGATGTTGAAGGAACTGCAGGAACAACGAATGTTGATGATGCTTTCTTTGCAGTTTTCTTTGCCGACTTCTTTGCAGCGCTCTTTTTTGCTGGCGCTTTCTTTACGCTCTTCTTGACTGCTTTCTTAGCTGAAGTTTTCTTCGCGGTTTTCTTTGCCGAAGTTTTCTTAGCCGTTTTTTTAGCTGTCTTCTTAACTGCCACAGTTGTGCTCCTTGGTTTGAGATTGAAATCCAGAATTAACGCTCAATAGTTAAAGGATACCTTAGAGCTGAAGAAAACTTAGATTTCTAGAGCAATTCTAAAATCCGCGGTGCAATAGCCCGCATTGCAATTCCACGGTGGCTAATTTTGTCCTTTTCGCCGTGCGCGAATTCGCCAAGTGTTAACTCAGCTCCATCCGGTTGAAAAATTGGGTCATACCCAAAGCCTGCTATCCCCCGGGGTGAAAGGGTGATAGATCCAAGTAATTTCCCACTCTCAGAAATCTCGAGCCCCTGACGTTTATGCCCACTCGGAAAAACTAATGCGACCTCGCACTTAAAGTGTGCGCTGCGATCTTTCGGTGGTACACCTTCCAATTGAAGCAATACCTTTGCAATATTTGCAGCATCATCGCCATGAACACCTGACCATCGTGCAGAATAAATTCCTGGGTCACCATTTAAATAATCGATGCAGAGGCCGCTGTCATCAGCCAGAGCTGGAAGGCCTGTGAACTCACAAATCCCACGCGCTTTCAATAGTGAATTCTCAAGAAAAGTTTTTCCAGTCTCTTCGACATCGGGCATATCAGGAAAGTCTCGAAGCCCTAATACTTGAATGTCACTTACAAACTCGGCGAGTAATCTTTCAAATTCTCTAATTTTTCCACTATTTTGTGTTGCCAGAACTAACTTTCGCATTGCTAATTAATTAAGTGCGTTCTGTTGCAATTTCGAGAGTTGGTTACAGCCAGAAACACCTAGATCTAGCAAGTTATTGAGTAGAGCGCGATCAAAGGGTTTTCCTTCGGCAGTTCCTTGAACCTCAACAAAGTTGCCATCTGCAGTGCAGACAATATTCATATCCGTATCGGCAGTAACGTCTTCTTCGTAACAGAGATCTAACATTGGAACTCCACCAATAATTCCAACGCTCACCGCAGAAACTCCTTGAGTTATTGGGTTACGCGATGCCGGAATGTGGCCCTTTCCTTTGGCCCAAGTTATTGCATCTTGCAATGCAACGTAGGCGCCGGTAATTGCAGCTGTTCTAGTTCCGCCATCTGCTTGCAATACATCACAATCGATAACAATTGTGTTCTCACCAAGAGCAGTGGTATCAACAACTGCGCGAAGTGAGCGACCGACTAATCTTGAAATTTCTTGGGTGCGACCACCAAGTTTTCCTTTAACACTTTCACGATCTGATCTGGTGTGAGTTGCACGTGGCAGCATTGCATATTCGCTCGTTACCCAACCGCCGCCTTTTCCAACCAACCATCGTGGAACTCCTGGGGTGAATGATGCGACACAGAGAACTCGAGTATTTCCAAATTCAACTAAAACTGAACCTTCGGCATTGTTTAACCAATTACGCGTAAATTTGATTGGACGCAATTGCTCAGGTGATCTGCCATCGATTCTTGGAAGGTTCGATTTACTATCTTTATTTTCTGATGACATTTAAATCCTCGATTCGACTTTAGCGACTTCTGGTCCAAGAAAACGTCTAGCTAACTTGCTAAACAAATCACTTTCGCCAGTAGAAACGAACTTGTGGGAAGGTTTCCCAGAACTATTGAGCAAATCTTTTTCAACCAGGATTCGATAAAGATCCTTTGCGGTTTCTTCTGCACTTGATACCAGGGTCACTTCATTTCCCATCACATAGGAAATAACACCTGTTAAAAGTGGGTAGTGCGTGCAACCGAGAACTAAAGTATCTATATCTTTTTCAATAAGTGGTTTCAAATAATCTCGGGCCACCTTTGTGATTGCAGTACCCGATGTTTCACCACGTTCAACGTACTCAACAAATAATGGACAGGCCACCGAAGTAATTTCTAATTGCGGAGCCGCAGCAAATGCATCTAGGTAAGCTCCGGATTCAATTGTTGCATTTGTTCCGATTACTCCAATTCGACCACTTCTGGTTGCAGATACAGCCCGTCGAACTGCTGGTTGAATTACTTCAATTACCGGAACTGAATATCGCTCGCGTGCATCACGTAACATCGCTGCACTTGCAGTGTTGCAAGCAATAACAATCGCCTTGACTCCCGCTTCAACTAATTGATCAAGAATTTCTAATGCAAAGGTTCGAACTTCGGCAAGCGGTCTTGGGCCATAAGGGCCGCGAGCGGTATCGCCAACATAAAGAATTGATTCGCCAGGAAGTTGATCAATGATTGATCTAGCAACTGTTAATCCACCAACACCAGAATCGAAAATTCCGATTGGTGAGGTTGAAGTTACTGCAGCGCCTGACATATAGCCAAGCCTACCTTTAGTGAAGTATTAAGCCCAAAGTTGGCCATCTAAAACTTCGGGGTCGCTATCTTTTCCGTAAATTCCGGTAGATAAATACTTCCATCCAGCATCGCAGACGATGAACGCAATTTCTGCGCCTACGCCCGCATCTACACATTCCTTGGCAACCCCAAGTGCGGCATGCAGAATCGCACCAGTTGAAATACCAGCAAATATTCCCTCGACTTCAAGTAACTCACGAACTCTTCGGACTGAATCCTCGGCCCCTACTGAAAACCGTCTTGTGATAACTGATGCATCATAAAGTTCTGGAACGAATCCGGCATCTAAGTTGCGAAGTCCATAAACAACTTCACCGTATCTTGGTTCTGCTGCAATGATTGCAATATCTGGATTTTTCTCTCGTAGAAACTTTCCAGCTCCCATAAGGGTTCCAGTTGTTCCTAACCCGGCAATAAAGTGAGTAATCGTTGGTAAATCTTCAAAAACTTCAGGACCAGTTGTCTTGTAGTGCGCCAAAGTGTTTGCCGGATTTCCATATTGATAGAGAAATACCCAATCTGGATTTTCGGCTGCTAAATCTTTTGCAACTCGCACTGCCTCATTTGATCCACCAGCTGCCGGTGAATAAATTATTTTTGCGCCCCACATCTCTAAAATCTGAGTGCGTTCAATGCTGGTGTTCTCAGGCATCACACAAATTAATTTGTAGCCACGAACTTTTGCAACCATCGCAAGAGAGATTCCGGTATTTCCACTTGTTGGTTCAAGAATTGTTGCGCCAGGTTTTAATTTTCCAGTTTTCTCTGCATCATCAATCATCGCCATTGCTGTGCGATCCTTAATTGAACCAGTTGGATTTCTATCTTCCATCTTGGCCCAGAGTCGGACCGCTGGTTTCCCTGCTTGAGATTGAGGAGAAAGTTTTGGCAATCCAATTAGTGGAGTGTGGCCAAGAGATGCTTCTAACGATTCGTATCTTGTCACTTGCAGCCACCGGCGACGGCAGGCAAAATTGTTACAGAATCACCAGCTTTGAGTGTTGCAGCAAGTGAACCCATAAATCGAACATCTTCATCATTGATATAAATATTTATAAATCTACGAAGCTCGTTATTTTCAAGTAACCGCTCGCCCAGCCCAACATACTTAATATTTAGAGCAGAAATTAGCTCACCTAGATTATTCGCTTCAGCAGTAACTAACTTCTCGCCATTTGTGTAAGGGCGAAGAATTGTTGGGATGCGAACTTCTATTTTTGCTGAGGATGTTGCGGAGGACATGGGATAAGTATCCTAGAAGCGCGCCTTACTTGCCAATCGAGGTTATGCGGGGATTAATAGGAGATCATGCGGAGATTATTTCAACGGGCTCTTCGGTAACTTCACCATCAATTATTCGATACGAACGAAACTCAGTCTCAGGTGCAATCTCTTTGCGGGTAGAAACCAAGACATAGTGCGCATTTGGTTCGGAGGCATAGGCGATATCCGTGCGAGATGGATAAGCCTGGGTTTCGGTGTGTGAATGGTAAACAACAACGATCTCCTTGGATTTTTCATCAAGCTCGCGATATAGAGCTAGCAAATCCTTGGAATCAAATTCATAGAATGTCGGTGAATGAGCGGCGTTGATCATTGGCTTCAACTCGACGGCACTATCGCTGCCTTCAGGGCCGAGAATTACTCCACAACATTCATCTGGATATTCGGCACGTGACTGCTCCAAAATTTTTGCAACAATATCCGCATGAATTCGAAGTGTCATAGAAGTAACTCTAACAAATTTTCTTGCAACCAACCCAACCAAAAGTAAACGGCATAAACCGGTTTCTGCGGATCTTCATCTGGCAACAGCTCAAAGGTTTCGAAACTAGTTTCTGATATTTCTAGCCTAATTGATAGCGCTATTCGTAAATCGTTTATTGCTTTTAGCCAAACTTCCGCTTCTATGTCCTCGATTACCCCGCCCAAGTTTTCATCGACCAAAACTGTCAATTGCTCGCGAACTAGCCGCAGATTTTTCTGCTTTGCACCTCGCAATTGTGGTTCGGTGTATCTCCGAAAATCTGATGCGGCTTCTGGATCGGCGTATGCGTTTGGCAACAGCCGCAGCAACACCGGATCATCTGGTGTAACAATTTCTGATGGCATTGCTAGTAATTGCGCTAGTGGATCACTGGAATCATAATGATGAAAGAAATCACCTTCGCCAAGTAATTCCAATAACTGCTCAACTAAGTTAATAAGAATTTGAGCTTCATCTAGGGTTAAATCCAGAGAATAACCAGAGCCGACTTTTTCGAAATTAGACATTAAATTTTGTCATCACGTTGCAAGGTTGCCCATAAGCCATGTTCGTGTAATCGCTGAACATCCCGCTCCATCTCTTCGCGGGTTCCGGAAGAAACAACTGCCCGGCCTTCGTTATGCACTTGCATCATTAATTCGTGAGCTCGTTCCTTCGAAAACCCAAAAAGCTTAATCAGAACATGTGTCACGTAGTTCATGAGATTTACTGGATCATCCCAAACAATTGTTATCCATGGTCGATCTACTAATTCACTTATGCTTACTTCTTCTTTAGGAAGTGTTTTAACCATGTTTGTAATTTCCAATTTCTAGCGCACCAAAACCGAGGCAAAAGTAGTTGCTGAGCCAATAAAGCCTGATTCAGAATCTGTAACTATCCTAAACTGCATGACACCAATTTTTGTGGGAGTAAACTCAAATTCAAATTTTCCATCAGCCAAAGAAGTGGCCTTGACCTTATTCTTGCCATCATCTAGAGCAACATTTATCCCTTGAACTTTAGGTTGTAGTTGTCCAGAAATCTTGTAGCTAACGCCCCGCTTCATTGATGCCGGAAGATTCCAGGAGATCACTCTAGAAATACCAATGGTTTTTTCTGGCGTTAACCCAAGTGTCCGATCCCTGGTCTCATCGGTTGAAAATGAAATGCTCGAAGACTCGCCAAGTAAAACTTTTGCCTGAAAACTTCCATCCAGGCCAGTCTGCGTAATTGGTTTGCGAGTATTGCCACTAGGCCTTTTGATCTCAATAAACACTGGAGCATTTGCTACTGGTTGACCATCAGCCAATTTAAATATGCCGTTGAATACAATGCTCTCGCCGTAAAGTAAGTTATCCGTACTTGCTGCAACTTCGCCAACAACTTTGTCTTGACCCATTGCAATTGCAACTTTCTTTACTTCTTCGATCGCTAAATCATCTCCATAGCCAATCTCCCATTCGGAAATGCCACCAAGTTGATATTTTTCAACAAGTTTTGCTCTATCAAAATAACCTCGGGCATCCACAAACCATGCCGAATGATCAACCTTGCAACTTGTGGGCGCTCCTTTGGTGTTCACGCCATTGAACTCGGCTGTGTAGAGCACATTTGTTTCGCCAAATTTTTCATTGTAAGTAGCAACAGCACCTGGTTTATTCAAGATCGCTTGCGAGCGGTTTTGGTGAATAATCGCTGCGTTCGATGATCTACTCTCAGATTTTGGCGTATTTGTTGGACACACACCAGTAACTTTAGTTACCCAGTTATAACCATAGTTTGGTGTTCCAAAATAGATTTTATATGGGGCAACATGTTTAAGTGCATAAAGTAGTGAAGGTTCTGCCCAACTTATCGGACCAATCGGCCCTGGTTTTGTGTCATATTTATGATAGTCATAAAACATAATATTTAATCTATCAATGTAACTAGATATTTCTGGCCAGGCATAGTGGTAATAACCTCTTCTGCCAGTGGTTGGATCCAGAAGATAAGGAGTAGTTACCGATAACAATTTATTCTTTGAGCGCAATGCAACAGATAATTCTGCAACGAATTTAACCCACCTAGTTTGGATCGTTGGCCAGGTTGCAATCTTGTCAACATATGCAAAGCCCTCAAAATTCAAATCGATTCCATCAAAATTATTTGCCATTACTAAATCGGTGATTGTCTTTATTAACGTCGCTCGGCTTGCGTCATTCCCCATAATCTTTGAGAGTTCGCCCTCTTTGGTGCTATCTGTGAGCGTGGGCAAAACTTTTATTCCAAGGCTTTGAAGAGTCGATATCGGAATAGCTTTATCAATTGAATTTTGGGTTACATATTTGTCTTTAATTTTTGAAGCACTTGTAATCGAATACCAAAAGGGCAATATCTGGCTAAACATTTCGGCATTCTTGACGACATAATCCATCGCTTGAATTTGACCCCGAGTTGTGTCGCCATATGTGCTGTAATCGGTCATCCAACCCGAGAAGATTTTCCGTAACGCCTTATCTTGTGCAACAGATTGTGGAGCGACCAATAAGCTGGCAAGAACTGAGAGCAGAAGGCTGAAAGCTAAAAGCCTGGGACGATGTTTTCTCATTCCTTCTTTAGGCCATCGTAAATTTTTTTGCAGAGCGGGCAGATTGGAAACTTTTCAGGATCGCGACTTGGAACCCATTTCTTCCCGCAGAGCGCGCGAACAGCTTTACCAGTTACGGCAGATTCAACGATTTTTTCTTTACGAACGTAATGCGCGAATTTTTCATGATCGCCATCTTCATTTGAATGCCTGGTTTCTTCCTTCTCTAAGACATCAGCAAATGGCTGTAAACCGTCCAAGCCTGGCGCTGATTTAGGTGTTCGGGTGAAGATTCCCATGAAATAAATTCTACCGATGCCACTGCCTTTATTGGGTATTATTCAACGATGAAAGACCTATTGCGCACCGAGCATTTATCTCGGGAAGATGTCGAACTTATCCTTGACACAGCCGCACAATTTGCAAGTAAACCAATGCGCTCTAAAGATGCATTAGCGAATCAAAGTGTTGCAATTTATATGACCAAATCTTCAACCCGTACGAGACTTGCATCAGAAACTGCTGTGGCTCACCTTGGTGGCACTCCAATTTTCTTGCGCGGCGATGACTTACAAATCGGCCGGGGTGAGACTATTTCGGACACCGCAAAAGTCATAAGCGGTTTTGCGAGCGCCTTAATTGTTCGAACTTTTGCCCAGTCAGATGTTGATGAACTTGGTGCGCACGCAACAATTCCAGTATTAAATGGATTGACAGATACCGATCACCCAACACAGTTGCTTGCAGATTGGCTAACAATTCGCGAAGTATTTGGATCAGATATTTCCGGGCGTAAATTTACATATGTAGGTGACGGAAACAATATGGCTCATGCCTGGTTAACAATGGGCGCAATCGTGGGCGCACATGTTGTTGTTGCTACTCCTGCTGGTAAATGGGCACCGTCAGAGAATGCAGTAAAGATTGCAAAAGAAATCGCGGCCAAGACCGGAGCAAAACTTGAAGTCCTTAACGATCCAGAAGCCGCAGCAAAAGATGCGAGTGTTTTGTATACCGATGTTTGGATGTCCATGGGAGATCCGGAAGAAGTCAGAAGCGAAAAGTTAAAGGCACTGGCACCATTTGCGATTACAAAGAATTTAATGTCGTTGACAGCATCCGATTCAATATTTATGCACTGCTTGCCTGCCCACCGTGGCGAAGAAGTCGAGGCCGAGGTAATAGATGGTCCCAAATCTGTCATCTGGCGCGAGGCATTCCATCGTCGCACAACAATTCAAGCCGCTCTCTATCATTTAGTTCGCGGTGAATTAACGGGTAACTAGTGGGTAACCTTTAAAAATAGCAGGACACACCCCGCTCGAGGCACTAATCTTCTGGCATGCGAATAGCCGTAGCTAAAGAAATCCGATCTGGTGAAGCTCGTGTAGCCCTAGTTCCAGACATCATCTCTAAATTAACCAAGGCTGGACTTGAAGTTGTTATCGAAGCCGGGGCTGGAATTGCCTCTGGTTTTCAAGATAGCGAGTTCACTGCTGCTGGCGCCACAGTAAAAAGTGGAAATGTAATCAGTGATGCTGATGTAGTTGCATCTGTTACCGCCCTAACGCCAGATCAAATGAAGTCACTTAAAAAGGGTGCGCTGACAATATCTTTCCTATCACCAACAACTTCAGTTGAATCAATAGAAGCAGCGGCCAGCGCTGGTGTAACCGCGCTCTCGCTCGAACTTGTTCCTAGAATTTCTCGTGCCCAATCAATGGATGCCTTAACTTCCCAAGCACTTTGTGCGGGTTACCGTGCTTCATTAGTAGCAGCCGAACTGTCACCAAGATTCTTCCCACTGCTTATGACCGCGGCCGGAACTGTTACACCTGCTCAAGTTGTTATTTTGGGCGCAGGGGTTGCTGGACTTCAAGCAATTGCAACTGCAAAGCGACTTGGCGCAGTTGTTAGTGCCTACGATGTTCGCCCATCTTCAGCAGATGAAGTTAAATCAATGGGTGCAAAATTTATTACCCTCGAACTTGAAGCACTTGAAGGCGCTGGCGGTTATGCCCGTGAAATGACTGAAGAGCGCGCTGCTAAACAACGTGAACTTCTTACCCCATATCTTGCAGCTGCTGATGTTGTCATTACTACTGCAGCAGTTCCAGGAAGACCAGCACCAAGACTGGTAACTGGTGAAATGGTTTCAGCGATGAAATCTGGCGCGGTGATTGTTGATCTTGCGGCCGAAACTGGCGGAAATGTTGAAGGAAGCAAACCAGGAGAAACTATTACAACTGCAAATGGTGTGGTTCTTTGGGGCGGAAAAGATGTTCCAAGTCAGCTGCCTTATCACGCATCAATGTTGTTCTCACGAAATGTTGTAAATCTGCTCCTGCTAATGACAAAGAGTGTCGACGGAAAACCTACTGGCGAAGTAATTCCTGATTTCTCTGATGAAATTATTGATGCCGCAACACTTACACATGGCGGCGCTCGTCGCACACCGGAGGGCAAGAAATGACATCCATGGCAATTCTGACAATCTTTATTCTTTCAGT
>Ga0078894_10002376_pt1 | contig 14295 bp, 7 predicted proteins | sample LauGreSu1BDMLBSD_2_FD_67506 | JGI IMG/M metagenome (GOLD analysis project Ga0078894, IMG submission 67506) | Freshwater lake microbial communities from Lake Michigan, USA - Su13.BD.MLB.SD (version 4) (version 4) | ecosystem: Environmental > Aquatic > Freshwater > Lake | place: Lake Michigan, USA...
CGGGTACATGCATCTGTTGATTCATTACCAGCTGCTGCAACTACCGTGATACCGGCATTTGTTAAGCGCAAGATCGCAGAGTTCAAAGCTGCAGATGCAGATCCACCAATACTTAAATTCAAAACAGCTTGTGTCTTTGGATTTGGATTTTCAGGACTCAAAATCCAGTCAAGTGCGGCAATAACTCCTGAATAAGCACCACTACCGGCACAGTTCAGCAATCGAACTGGAACAACTCGGGCATTCTTTGCCAATCCATACTGTGTTCCCGCGGCCGTTGCAGCCACATGTGTTCCGTGACCGTTGCAATCGACAGTGCCATTTCCGTCATTAATTGATGAATAACCAGAAGTTGAAATACGTCCTGCTAAATCATTGTGGGGATAAATTCCTGTGTCACCGATGTAAATCGTTGCACCAGCACCTGCACTTCGATATCCATATGCACTGACAGATCCAGTCAATCCAACTTTTCCACGTTGATCAACACGGTCGATTCCCCAAGCAGGAGTTGGACTTTGTGTGTTTTGGATTGCAAGACCAAAAACAGGTTTGTCCTCTTCAACGGTTAAAACGTTTGGAATTTTTGCGAGTAAGCCTGCGACGATTTTGGGTAGTTCAACCACGTAGCCATCAAAAACATAATTATATTTTTGCTTTAAAGTTCCACCCGACTTTAAAACTGCAGCTTCAACGGCTGCACGGGCGCTAGGAGTCACCGAAATGATGTAAGTAGCTTTTGCACCAAGGTCTATTGCTGTTGTCGGCACCATCGTTGAACTGAGTGAAAAGATTGTCAGCAAAACAATTAGAGAAACTCTTAGACGATTGCCAATTCTTGTGCGCATGATCTCTCCCAGAACTTTTGCATGTCAATTGTGGCCGAAGCCTCAATTTTACTCCATCGTCCAATACCTTCTCTAGAGACCAGCCTGTTTTTAATGGTCACACTTAGAGGATCCAGCCTGTAATTAAGGGTGATGGATAGTCTCTCCCGGACTTTACAACTACCCGTGAATCCCTTGTCATAGTTAATGTCAAAGGCGGCCACAAGAATCAAGATGCTCTCTTATGCTGACATTTAAGTAGATAGAACTTGATCAATGCCATGAAGTACCCTCTGGCCATGATCACTATCCCAGAATCTGACCTTGTAGTTCATGAACTCTGCCTAGGCAGCAACATCTTTGGTGGCAACGCCACAGAGGCTGAAAGCCACCTTGTCATGGATGCTTATCGCAGCCACGGTGGCAACTTCATTGACACGGCAGATATGTATAACCAGTGGGTTGAGGGCCATGTTGGCGGAGAATCGGAATCTGTAATTGGTTCTTGGATGAAAGCTCGTGGCAACAGAGCAGACATGGTGATCGCAACCAAGGTATCAAAAATGGATCGCCGCCCTGGATTGTCAGCAAAGAACATATTTGCAGCCTGTGAAGAATCATTAGATCGCCTACAAACTGATTACATCGATCTTTACTACAGCCACTCAGATGATGAAAAAGTTTCACTAGAGGAAACTCTTGGAGCTTATGCCCAACTAATCGCTGAAGGCAAAGTCCGCTACATCGCAGCCTCTAACTTCACACCAGCACGCCTGCGTGAATCAATCAAGTTCAGCGAAGACAATAACCTGCCTTCCTATATTGCTGTGCAAGATCTCTATAACCTCGTTGATCGGAAAGCATATGAAACTGAAATGGCTGCAACTGTTGCAGACCTTGGTATCTCAAATATTCCTTTTTATGGCATCGCACGTGGTTTCTTAACTGGAAAGTACCGCCCAGGAATTACAGAAGTAGATTCAAAGCGCGCGGCTGGTGCTAGAGAATATGCAACAGATAAGAACTATTCAGTGCTAACAGCAATGGATGAGATTGCTACAGCGCACAACGCTCCACTTGGTGCCATAGCACTTGGCTGGCTACGAGCTCAACCAACAGTGAGCGCACCAATTGCATCTGCGCGCACAGTGCCGCAGTTAGAAGAGATTATTCAGGTTGTTGAGCTGAGTAGTGATGAAGTGGAAATACTCCAAACGCTTTCGGCCTGAGTTAATCGGCCACATAACCAGTCATCTACTTTCTCTATTCTCCGCCAATAATTGAGCCTGAAGTTTCTACATATCGAGACGTTTACGAGGCAGCACCCTCCTGTATAATTAGGAAATGTTTAGAAGCAGTTTCAAGAAATTGACTTTAGCTTTTGTCTTGCTGCTTGCCCTTCAGGTAAGCATTCTTCCCACTCAAGCCGTCGCCGAAGATGCCAAAACAAAAATTGATCGCATTAGCGGATATGTAGAACGAAGCAACCGCCTCATCGATTCCTGGAATGCAAGTTTGGAATCTTTAGATGAGATCATGGCTGAAACCGATGATGCGATTGATGCAAATGACTTCGCCGCCCTACCAAATCTTCGATCTAGATCTTCAACTGTCCAAAGGAATAATGATGCCAACAATGCAACTTTCAGAACACTCTCGGCGGCAGAAGTTACCGAATGCTCCAACCTCGGGACTGGAGCATCTTCAATTGATTTGTTCCCCTCTGTAGATGATGTATGTAACGAACTTCAGGATTCAAATAGAGAGCTTACTTCTGTCAAAAAACTAGCCGAAGAAGAACATGCAAAGGTTGAGGCAAGATTGGCAGAACTATCGACTGCTGCCGCAAATGCACAAGGTGCTGCCAATGCAAAGGCCGCAGCAGATGCAAAGGCCGCAGCAGATGCAAAGGCCGCAGCAGATGCAAAGGCCGCAGCAGATGCAAAGGCCGCAGCAGATGCAAAAGCCGCAGCAGATGCAAAGGCCGCAGCAGATGCAAAGGCCGCAGCAGATGCAAAGGCCGCAGCACAAAAGAAATCGACCCAGGTAGCCGCTCCTAAGCCATCGCCTAAAGCAACTCCTAAAGTAACTACTAAAAAAGCTGCTCCAAAGATGATCACTTGTCGAAAAGGCTCACAAACAAAACCATTCGAAGCAACTAAGTGTCCTCCGGGCTGGATAAAAAAATAGCAGCTTAGCCGGGAAGAACTGTCACAGAAAAGTCATACCTAAAGTCAAACTTTGAAGAAGTTTTTCCTGCGACAAAATAGTTCACAGAACCTGCCTCTCCTACTTCTTTTCCAGAAACGATGATTGTGTCAAAATCTGAACCACACCGGCTATCGCCCCTAATAACTTTCGCTTTTAGAGCACCCGCAGAAGCTGGTCGTGTGGAGATACTCATTACCTCTAGGGATGAGGCAATAACATTTTGATCACAGACAAAAACTTCAAAAGTTGTGCCTTCGCCTGTTTGGGCTTTTGACTCTCCAGAAATTAATGCAGACCAAGTAAATTTAGGTGATATCTCTTCAGGCAAAGGCGATGTGCCACCGTCATTTGTTGAGCCACTTGTAATGAAATATGCACCAATAGATGCAAGGATCACTACAACCAACCCAACGAGCACCTTCGAATTCATTTTAGATGCAACACTTAGATTAGGAGGTACTTGTTTTTTAGCGGCTTTACGTGCCTCCCGCGCTTCTAATTTGCTTTTCTTTTCTGCCTCTACGGCTGCCTGCTTGAGGATTTTTTCTTGCTCTTTTGCTTGTCGCGCAATTTCCTTCTCTTGCTGCTTAACCAGAAGGGCTTCTTCGCGCTCCTTTGCTAATTTCTCTTGGGCAACTCTCTTAGCTTCAGCTTCTTGCTTAGCTTTCTTGTCCTCTTGATCCTGCTTACGGGCTTTCTCCAAGAAAGAATTTTGCAGTTCGGTGTCAGGGTTTTTACTGTCTTTTTTGCTCCTTAGACTTAGTGACTTAGGGCCCTCATTTAGTTTCTTCAGCATCTGGGAGGCAGTTTTGCGGGATTGTGCATCCTTTATTAAAAGTGGAGTAATCACTTCTATTTGAAACTCAGATAATGCTGATGTGTCTGGTTCTTCCACTAAAATTGTATGCATCACGGCACCAACTGAAGAATCTTCTGCACCCCATGGAGTTTTTCCCGTGGCAGCAAACATCAATGTAGAGCCCGCGGCGAAGTTGTCTACTGCAGTTGTTATCTCCCTGCCTAAGAATTGCTCTGGGGCAAGCCAAGCTGGTGTTCCAGCGACCATTCCAGTGCCTGTAAGCGAAGTTGCATCATTAACGAATGAAATTCCAAAATCTATTAGTTTTGGCCCATTTTTTGCTAAAAGAATATTTGAAGGTTTGATATCTCTATGGACGACTCCAACGGCATGGACTGAAGAAAGTGCAGATAGAAAGCCTCGCGCAAATTCAATCCATTTTTCTTCAGAAAGTGGACCTTCTTTTTCAACAAGAATTTTGAGGCTCGGCCCATCAACATAATTCGTTGCGATCCATGCTGGCGTTCCATCGATATCGGAACCAACGATCTCTGCAACATAATCACTCTTCACCCTTAACAAAGTTTCTACTTCTCGTGTTAGGCGAGTTCTACTTGCAGGATCTTCTAATAAGAATTCGCGAACAACTTTGATTGCAGCTGCTCGAGTGCCATTGGTCCCCATGTACACAATTCCCATTCCGCCGGAACCTAGACGGTTAACAATTTGCCATGGCCCGATTTGCTCGGGGTCACCACTGCGCAAACGTTCCATGGTCTAAGTCTGCCATGACAGATGGGGTAATTTGAATAAGTAATCAGACAATGATCATCCATTGACCCATATAAATCCAGATGTGAGGGTTGCAATGGGGACTCTTGTCCCTAAGAAAAAGGAACAATCAGACCGGTGGTTCACTCCAAGGGCTAGCGCTTTTTAACAAGTACTACAAAACACATCAGCAAGAAGGCCGTGGACATACCCATTACAACGAAGGAACCCTGTGTCAATGTTCCAATAACTGCTTCCCATCGGATCGACAAATCCTCATCAGCAATATTTGATATCGCAACCAAATCAATTGAGGCTGCGAGTGAGTTCATCGACCAATAGCTTGGAACAAGTGGAGAGATGAGAGCAATCAAACCTTCGTTCTTGCCTGGCAACGCTCCGGATAGAACAACTTGAGTCATAGTCAGGCCTACAAGAATTGGCATTGCTTGCTCTGGTGAACTCAAAATGCTTGAAACCAATAACCCCAAGCACATAGAAGTAAAGCCGAGCAAGACCGTTAAAGACACTATCTCAAGATAACCATTTCCCATTAACAATCCTTGTTCGGGAACCGGGCGATTAAACAACACAATCGAAATAAAGATTACTGATTGAATTGATGTCACAACACCTAGTACTAAGACTTTCGACATCAAATATGTGCCAGATCGGATTCCAACGCTCTTTTCTCTCAAACGAATTGGATCTTCCTTAATGATCTCTTGAATGGAGGTAGATAATCCAATAAAGACTGTTCCTAGAATGAGGACCATCAAGTTAGATCGTGCAATTGGATTAAAGCCGAATCCGGTTCTGTTTGATGTTCCTGGACCAAGTCCAAGTTCACCGGCTGTGGCATAACAGATTAGGCCAATCAAAATCGGAATCGCAGCGAGTAATCCAAGGTAATACCGATCAGATGAAATAACTCGCAGATACCGAGAACTGAGAGTTATCAACTGTCGACCCCACGATTGCTTCTTAATCTTTTCCTGTGGCAACTCTGTCGTTGGAGAAATGGCACCTGAGCGCTTTTTGTTAGATAAGAGAAGTGCCTCTGGACTTGAGAGCATTCTGAATACCTCTGCCCAATTGTTCTTTCCTAACGCTGTGAAAACAGTTGAGGATGGCCCTGCATATGCAATACGACCACCAGATGCCATGAGAACTACGTTGTCGCAAAAGTTCAAGTTATCTACGGAGTGAGTCACTAAAACTACAGTTTGTCCGTCGTCTGCTAGCTTGCGAAGAGTTTCCATTACATGTGCGTCTAAACCTGGATCTAACCCTGATGTCGGTTCATCTAGAACAAGTATTGATGGCTTTGTTAGCAGCTCCAAACCAATACTTGCACGCTTGCGTTGACCACCAGATAGCTTGTCAATTCTTAACTCTGCACGCGGTGTGAGCTCTAGTTTCTCCATAACCTCTTCTACGCGCGCTTCACGTTCGGCGCGTGAGGTCTCGCTCGGGAATCTAAGCGCAGCACCATAATTTAAAGCCTGGCGAACAGTTAAACGAGTGTGCAAAATATCTGCTTGAGGAACAAGCCCAATTCGCTGACTCAAATCCCCATACTCTTTATGAAGATCTCGTCCACCAATCAAAATTTGACCTTGAGTAGGAGTAGTGCGCCCAGTGATTGCATTGAGCAACGTTGACTTACCAGCACCTGATGGCCCAACTATCGCCGTTAATGATCGAGGTCCTAAGTGGAAATTAATGTCGTGCAGTAGTTCTCTATCTCCAACAGAAAAATGTAAATCTTTTGCAACAATGTCAATTCCCTCAACACCTATCGGACTTTCCAAACCATCGGATGTAAATCGGCGAGTAACGCCACCAATGGAAATCAAGTCTCCAACTTCTATTTCTCGACGTTTAACTGAAACTCCGTTTATGAACGTGCCATTTGCCGAACGAAGGTCAACTAAATCAAAGCCGCCACTGTCATTTTGAACTATCTCTGAATGAAAACGTGAGACTGTTAAATCATCGATGTGCCAGTCATTGGTTGAATCACGACCAATTCGAATTCTTTGCTGAAGGCGTATCCGAGTAGTTTGTTCACTTTGCTTTTCAAGGTAACCTTCTAGGGACGAAGCAATTAACGTCTGGTCGCCTTTAGGAATCTGTGTCTTTCGAGTTACTTCTTTGGCCTTCTTTTTATCAAGCTTGAGTGGATGAACTCTTATTTCTTGACCTGAATCACCACCCAAAAAGATTGAAATTTGATCAAAAATCTCTAATTCACTAAATGGTTTGCCATCATAAAAGGTTCCGTTAGATGAATCCAGATCAATTGCTTTCCAATTTTCACCGTTGAATTCCAAGCGAAGATGGGTTCGAGAAACCTTAGATCCTAAGACCTGAATATCGGCTGACTTATCTCTTCCGATTACAAAGGGCTTTCCGGGATTGACTACGGTTGACCCGCCATCCCAATCGATAAGTAATTTCATGCGCCAATACTCCTAGTTATGTGCAAAAGGGTAAAGCCTTTCCCCAAAATTCTTGAGGAAAGGCTCTACCAATTTTGGCTTACTACGGCGCTACTGCCACAGTCGGCAAGCTATATGCCGTACTACTTCCAGCGTTAGTAGTAACGGTTACTTGAGACCTTATTTGGTACCCAACGTCGCCTGCGACAAGTACATATGTTGAAGCGGTAGCTCCTCCAATATTTGTCCAAGTCGTACCACCATCAGATGAACGGTGCCATGCGTATGTAAAGGCATCTGGAGAACCAGGCCATGTTCCGTTACCTGTTGTGAGTGTTTGACCTGATTGAACTGTTCCAGTAATCGCTGGGACTTCTGAAGCAGTTGGAGCTAGGAATCCTTGAACCACTTGTGAAACTGCGGTAGCAGTATCTACGGCATTTAGTGCACTAACTACTGCACGCAGTCTCAAGTTAGCAACTGCGTAAGTAGTTGTGTAAGAACTGCTTGTTGCACCAGCAATGTTTGCCCAGGCAATTCCATCCGAAGATGTCTGCCACTGGTAAGTATATGTTGGTAAACCGCTCCACGTTCCAGTGGTCACAGATTGCGCAAGTCCAACACGTAGTGTTCCGGAAATTGCCGGAGCAAGTGAGTTATATGGTGCACCAACTTTTGCTGTTGGTACTGAGTAAGCAACTCCGTCTGATCCTGAAGTGCCAGTTAAGTAAACCTGAACTCGAACATAATTACTTGCATCTGCACTTACCAAGGTATAACTACTTGATGTCGCACCTGAGATTGAACTCCAAGTCGAGTTATCTGTTGAACGTTGCCATTGATAAGTAAATGTTCCAGAAGATGACCATGAACCATTAGTCGTTGACAAAGTTGAACCCGTAGTCCAGGAGCCTGTAACTACAGGTGCGCCAGAATTAATCGCTGTTAATGCTGGCACGATAACCGTTGCAACTGATGGAGCTGTGTACTTGTACGCGATACTAGAAACTGTTCGAGCTCCAAATACTTGGGATCTGATGTAGAAACCAATGTCATCAACGGATAATACGTAGGTTGAATTCGTGGCTGAAGTGATGTTATTCCAAAGGATTCCATCTGAGCTTCGCTGCCACTGATAGGTAATTGTGGGCGATTTTAACCATGTTCCAGAGGTTGTAGTCAGAGTGTTATAGACCTTTACTGTTCCAGAAATTACTGGTGAAACCGTATTTCCGGCTGCTGCAACCGCTGTTCTTACCGTGCTATCTGCAGAGACAGAACCAAGGGTTGAACTAGCAATTACTGAAACAGAGATTGTCGAACCAATATCTCCATCTGCAAGAGTGTAGGAAGGTGAAATCTCTCCTGAAATGGCAGTGCCGTCTTTCTTCCATTGATATCTGTAAGTAAGTGGATAGTCAGATGACCAAACTCCATCAGTTACTTCTAGCAACTGTCCTGAAACTAGAATTCCACGAACAACTGGAATTTGAACATTGTAAGTTTCAGCAACCGCACTTGATGTGGCTGAGTTTGCAGTCGTCGAACCATTCGCGTTAATTGCAGTGACTCGAACACGCAATCTAAATGCATAATCATTGGCAGCCACTTTATAAGTCGACTTGGTTTCTCCAGCTAAGTTAGCCCAAGTTGATCCGCCATCTAAAGACCGTTGCCATTGATATGTATATGAAGTAATGGCTGGAACTGAAGTCCACAATCCATTAGAAGTAGTTAAGGTCGCTCCAACTATTGGCACAGTTGCATATGGCAATGTTATTACTGGAACTGACGTTGATGTAGGCGCAAATGTTGGATCAATAACCAACGCTTGTGTGACGTCTGCGTAATCTGTAAAGGTGGTCACCTTGTTACCATCTAGGTAAGAGGCACGCACGCTGAACTTATATGTATTACCTGGTGCCAACCCTGTGAAAGTGTAAGAGACAGAAGCGGCTGTCAACAGTGAAGTTGTCTGAGGGATCATTACACCATCACGGTAAACCTCATAAGTGACTGCACCAGACATTGGATACCAATTTAGTGTGGCCGCTGTTGTAGTAACACCCGATGTGGCAACACCTGTAATTTTTGGCTTTGTTGTTGTAAAGGTCGCCAAGGCGGATTGCTTTGAAGAGCTCTTTAGATAGTTAATCTTCAAGCCCACCGTGTAGCCGGTTTGGACATTCAAGCCACTAATTACAAAGGTCCCCAGGCTTCCATCGATGTTATTTGTCTTGATTAATCCAGTGCCAGTTGAGTCATAAACAGTGATGTCATAGCTTGTTGCATTCTTATCCACCGTCCATGTTGCAGTGACTGTACTTGCTCCTGCATCTGAAAGAACTGGCGCAGCTGGTGTATCAATCAAAGTTGTGACAGCAACTACATCAGAAGCCACAGTCTCGTTTGTTCCAAAAACAGCTGCCACTTTGTAGTTGCCAGTTGTACCTGGAAGTAGGCCAACAACTGAGTAAGTTGCAGCCTTAACATTTGTTACTAGCTTTGAATCATTATAAATGTTATAACTTTCTGCGCCCACAATTGGATTCCAAGTCAGGGTGAAGCCTGAAGTCGTAATTGACCCTGCAGCTAATTTTGCAGGTGCATCGTTTGCAGTAGCAACTGTCACGGATTGAGAATAGGCAGACAATAAATTGCCTGCCTTTGGACGAACAGCTACTGAACCCTTATATCCTGGTTTCAAGTTGCTAAGCGTAATTTTATTGGTTGTGACCGAAATAGGCACTGCACCATCAACAACTACGTCATAGCCTGTTGCACCCGGAGTAGCATCCCACGTTAATTCTGAAGAAGTATATGTACTAGAAACGACAGTCAATCCAGTGAGTGGATTGCTCGTTGAAGCAAAATTTCTAACTGCTGTCCAATATTTTGGAGTAAGGCTTTTTCGAACACGGACTGTGTAGCTAGTGAACGGTTCAAGTTTAATTGCAATCGCAACTGACTTGGTTTTAATGGTCTTCAAAACTGTAGCCTTGAGTTCCGTGGAAGCCTTTTTTGTTAATTCCACTTCATAGAACTCTTTGGTTGCAAGCTTCTGAGTAGTCCAAGTTACCGAGGCAATCATTCCCTTAACAGTGGCACTAGTAATGCGCAGTGGAAGGGGCTTAGGCGCAGCACCTGCAGATGTGACAGCAGGAAAAAATTGGATCAGCAGGGCAATAGTCAGGGCGCGTGCAATTTTTCTCATGGGTTAATGGTAGATGTGAAGTGGCTGTATTGCCTATAGATAGGCGGTCATTCAGGGTCATCCTGGGGTGCTATCCCCGGGAACAATAGGAATATCAGGATTTAGCTTGTAAACGCTGTGCCATAGTCACTGCGACCTTTAGCCACTTAGCAACCTGTGCATCACTAAAGCCTTCAGCGTTGACTACATAAAGCCCCGTGAATGTATCGCCATTGAATTGATAGAAACCTAGCAATGTGCGGGCACGTATTCCTGAATCAATAACTGTATGAACAAATACGCGGTTGCCATCACTAACAACCCCGGCAGGAATGTTCTTCAAAGTCTTGAAGTCATAAGGAATCAGAGCACCTGTCGCATCCTTATAACCCTTTTCGCTCTGACATTGGGCCACAACCTTTACTAACTCTTTCTGAGCTGCAGTTGCGGCAGCAACGGATGAGTACTTAACAACTTCAGATGATAAGAAAGCGAATGTAGAACCAACCTTTGTTGCTGCTACTTGGCGACGCTCTACTCGTTCTTTTTCTGAAAGATATGTGCCGTTACACAAATCAAGTGAAGGGTCATCAAGTTTTGTTCCACCACCCATGGGCAGCACAGTCCACTCTTGACTGAAATCCTCTGCTCTAAAGCCTAGCTTTGCAAGCTTTACCTGCTTCTCATCAGATAACGATGGATCACTAATTGCAGGTGTGCGTTCAAAATCTTTTAGCGCTCCGAGAGTTGTTGTAACTGAGGCCAAACCAATTAATACAAAATTGCTTCCGCTAACACGAACGACTTTCTTGCTTGATCCAACATCAATTTTTGCGCCAATACGAAGCTTTGCAACCTTGCTGTCTGCAATTGTTGCAACAGTTTTATTGCCCACTGCAACTGTGGCGGCACCTGCTCCAACTAAAACATCATTCTTGCCGGTAATAGTTAGCGATGCCGTGCACTTGCCAACACACTTAATCGCACCTGCGCCATATGCGCCGCCCGCTGCGCTCCACTTGCCGGTCTTTGAACTCTTATCGCCAGCAACTAAAGTGCCAGCAACAGTTAAGTCACCGCTCTTTCCATTACCAAGGCAATCAAAGATCTGTGCTGTTCCTGAAACCGTTGCTCCACCTAGAACCTTTACAACTGGCGCGTTCTTAACATTTGAACTTTGAATTACTAATCCATCCTCATCAACAACATTGACCTGACAGATTCCACTACCAGCATCTGTTGCACCCTTCCAGGCTAGTGATAGCTCATTTGCTGCTGCTCCAGTTAATACAAAATCATTAGTAACTACAGGGTATGCGCGATCGATTACTACTTTTTGTGAACTCGACCAATCACTTTTGTTGCCCACAATATCTATGGCACGCATCGCAAATGAATAGCTACCCTCAGCAAGATCTCGCAAGTAAAAAGTCTTTGGTGCAACAAATGGACTCAAATAGGTTGGCATCCAGCCATCGATATCTGAAGCTTTGAGTGGTTGAACAACTCCATCTATCTGAGCTTCAAAGCCAACAACTGCAGTGTCTGCGTCTTCCCCACCTGGTCCAAGAATGACCATGTTGGGTGAATTCCATTGAGCAACAGGTAAAACGTTAGGAACTGGTGGAGGAGTTGTATCAGCCCTTTTTGTAATGGTCACAACAGCGTTTGTCTCTGATGCAACAGCACTAAAGGAAACGTTGCCAGAGTAGGTCTTTGCAGCAAGGGCCGTCATCGATCCACCAACAGATTTTGAATCCTTATATTGATACGTATCGAGGTTAAGCATCCACACATCAGTACCTAAAACAGCACCAAACTCAGCTGCTTCTGCATCCTCTGGGTTAACAGAAACAACTGAAGAAATAGGCGGTGGATCTAATCTATAGATTGCAAGGCCTGGCTTATATCCAGCACCATCTGTCTTTCGACGATACTCAATCCAATAAGCAGATTTTCCATCTCTAATAAAGATTACTTTTATTCCATTGGCAAAATCACTAGGCGCCAAAGTTATATTCTCTGATTGCCACACCTGTTTGATCTGAGAATCATCAATTAAACCCATGCGCCATTGATGATAAGTATTAAGAGGAGATGAGGTGTCAACGTTGCCCATCACATCGATGGTGCCACCGTACTCAACACCTTTACATGTCTCACCCCACGCACCGTCATATGCAGCGTTGTCACACCGCAAGAAGTTCGAGTGACCCAAGCCAAAGGTGTGACCTAACTCGTGAGAGATCACAAAACTTGAAGCACTCTCATGCAAAATCAAAGTTCCGCTCTGGCTATTAGGTCTGCCTAAATTGGCACGACCAGACCACACGCATCCAGCCTTTGGTGCAATAACTAATAAATATCTCTTTGAGTAATCACTAATTCCTAAACGCTTATATGCCTCTGGGCGTATTGAGCTCATAAATTCAGAGGCCGCAGAACCTATGCATGCCATTTTTGAGACCAGACCAATTGGATCCTTTAGAACTTGCCCAGTTTTAAAGGAGACTCCACGATCTTTGGTATCACCAAACATCGCAGTAAATTTAAGCCAGTCAGCATTAACATCTTTATCAATTACCTTTGCAACCGCTGCGCCGTCACCGACAGGTGCAACAGCACCTGGCCAAGTAACCTCAACAACATCGATTACACGTTGATCAACAGCGTAAGCAGGAGAGAGCCCCACAGAAACAAAAGCGATAACAATCGCTATAAACGATGAGAGCCTCTTGGACATAGTGAGCATCCTAAATCTCCCACGCACTTTCTTCATGTCGATTTACCCCAAACACCTGATACCCCTCCAATTCAGGCTGACCAAACCATTTAGCACTGTCCACCCCGCCCACCATCACAGCAGTTGCCATGGCATCACACAGCCAACCCAGAGGACCAACAACTGTTACCGATTTAGCACCAATTGCAATCATCCCGGTCTGTGGATCATGGATATGAGCACCACGTTCATAGGTGCCAGATGTTGCAATAGCACCATCGCTAATCTCATAAATCTTTACTACCTCTAGTTTGCTATTGGGATTAACAACACCAATAGGCCAAGGCTTAACAACACCATCACTATCAACAAACCCACCACGCAATGACAAATCTCCAGCAGCATTTACCTGCACGTGCTCGGCCCCTGCTGCCACCAACATATCTGCACATTTATCGCCAGCCCATCCTTTTACTAACCCTGAAGGATCAAAACCACCAACAACAGCCCACGGATCAAAAGCTCCATCACTTAGCCACTTGGCTTGTGCACAAAAATCCCAGACCTCAATAACATCATCTGGACAATCTTCGATTTTCACCTCACCGCGGCGCAGCTGTGAGATCCAGGATCCTTCTTTATATGTTGAAAAATCTCTATCTACATTTTCGCAAAAAGTAATTACAGAGGCCATAGCTGCATCTAAAGCAGCGGCACTGACAGATGCTGAAGAACAATCCACATCCACAATCGTTCCCCACACAGGAAACTGTCGACGTAATTCATTCACTCGGTAACCCTACTTACAAACCAGCCTGTGCGAGCGCTCCTTGTAATGAGGTGAACCAGCCATAGCTCGTATAAGAAGCACCAGAAACACCCTTAATGTTTGCGCTTTGAGCAGCCAATGTCTGTTGCTTCAAAGTTGGCACAGCCATATTTGTGTAACGATCATTTTTCCCACTAGGTGCCTTAACGGCAACGGCATCTGTAATACGTCCATTAACAACAGTTATCTGAACCTGCACATTGCCGTAGTTCACATTTACTGAGGGACCGGTAAATGTTCCACTCACAGCGCTCGTACTTGCAGCTGGTGCTTGTGGTGCGGGTTCAGTTGTCGCAGTTGTGCCACTAGCTGCCGCGGTAGCGGCAGCAGTTGCCTTCTTTGTTGCAACTGGCTTTGAACTCTTTATGGCAGTCTGTGTTGCAACTGCAGTAGGTGATGATGAAGCAGACGCACTAGTACTAACAGAACCTATTGCAGTGCCACCAGCGATATTTAAATCACCGGAAGACAACTGGGGTGGTGTAATCGCAAGCACGGC
>Ga0078894_10002377_pt1 | contig 14295 bp, 6 predicted proteins | sample LauGreSu1BDMLBSD_2_FD_67506 | JGI IMG/M metagenome (GOLD analysis project Ga0078894, IMG submission 67506) | Freshwater lake microbial communities from Lake Michigan, USA - Su13.BD.MLB.SD (version 4) (version 4) | ecosystem: Environmental > Aquatic > Freshwater > Lake | place: Lake Michigan, USA...
GTTTTTTCATATTGTTCAATCGTTACACTATCATTCGTTGGTGTATTAGAAACATTTAAACTATTTTTAATTTCTTTATAGAAAATTTCATAAAAATTCTCTTCCACATAATTTGTAATCTTATATTCCATTCTGGTTTCCGTTACCGAAGTTTTAGTTAAAACCGATTTGGTTAGTTTTGTCATACTATCTATTATTGCAGAAAGTTCAACACCATTAATCTTTGCGTCAAATTTATTATTTACGATATCAAATGCCAAAATCTCTGCAATTTTACCATTAAGATTTCCAAATTCGGCAGTCCCAGGTTCTTTATAGGTCTCTGTATTACTTGGAGTTCCGGTAGTACTTGTAGTTCCTGCTATACTTGGAGTTCCTACTATACTTGGAGTTCCTACTATATTTGAATTACTTGGAGTTCCTGCAATATTAGCAGGTCCTTTCATAAATTCTTTTAAAGTAATTTTGGTTCCAATTTTTCCTCGCCAATATTCATCTTCACTTGTTTTGAACTTTTTATCATCTACCCATCCTTTTGTTATATCAAACTCAACACCTGGCATGGTGGAAAAAACATATTGTTTTAACTGCCATGCATCTTTATCATCTTTGTAAAAGGCATAAAGCTTATCTACAAACTCATCTGTATATTTGTCACCAGATTTAAGTGCTTGGTTTCTTATAGAAACCACATTAAGTTCATATGGACGAGTGAATATTTTGTAATTTTTGATTCTAAGCATTTCCAAAAGAACATCAATATCCGGATTATGATCTTTTTTCTCCGAAACAAGATCAACAGGTGCCACCGGTGCCGTTGCATCTATGGGTGGTTTTTCAAACGTAGTTGTAGTTGCACCTTCTATAGGTTCGAATTTAGCTTCTTCAACTTTGGTCAAAGTGTTTTCTTCAACCGTAGAAGTCCAATTATCACCAATTGTTGGATCATAAAATCTTTCAGGAGATCCTTTATAAGTTACATCATCAACCTTTTCTAAAACTTTAACACTATCATTATCTACGATATAAACATTCTTTGATAATATCTTAGGATCTTTTAGTGAGAAATAAAGTTGTATTTGTGCCATCAATGCAGGAGTCGCAACAACCGGAGAAAGAAGATTACCCAAAAAAGGACCACCTTTGGAACCCATGAGTATGTTTAAAAACTCATCAAACCAATTAACGAAATTGTCTCCTAATATTGCTCTTTGAGTAGAGTTTGGAGATCCTATGTTTATCTTTCCAAAGTTGTCTTTTATGTTTATATTTATACTAGACTCTTTTATGTTTATATTATTAAATTTGTGATCTATTTTTAGACCCTCTGAATCAGTTACATATATTTGAGTCTTGTGGTCAAACAAAAGTGCCTTCATACTAATGTAATCTTCCGAACTTATTGCTTCCAACTTTCTTTCAAGGTTAACATTGTAATGGTCACTACAAAGATATTCAGGGTTATTTTTATTACCATTTTCAAAAATAACTGTAACCACTTTTCCTTTATCCGGAATATTAAACTCATTTCCGTTTATATCCTTATGTGGAACTGCCCATGGAAGATCCTCTAAATCAATGTCATATTTATCTTCTTTACTTCTACCATCGAATATATCAAAAACTCTTATCTTACACCTACCCATTCTACTAGGGTCGTTGTTATCTTCGACCATACCGATGTATGTTTTATGTGCAGAGACGCCATCAAGTTTATTTTTTGAACTCATAAATTATATATTAATAAACTTGATTCTCAGCCACAACTAGACATGAAAAAGTTAAAACTATTTTCCAAACTTTTTGTCATTAACAGGATAACTCCATTTTGTTCCTGCCTTGACAACAGATTCTAAATCAAATGTAGATGAATATATAGGTGCTGGGTATTTTTGATGATCCATCTCACCTATTCCAAATCCTATTTTTGAGAAATCTTTTGTTCCTATTGGTTTAAATGTAACTCCTCCTGCACCCCATGTTGCTATAGATGGTTTAGAATATAAGTTTAACATGGTCGCATCTTTCTGTTGTAAACCAGCGGTGTTTCCTCCCACATCTCCATATATTTTACCTTGTCCAAAGTTTGGATCTGGATATTTTTGATGATCACTCAATCCCATTCCAAATCCTACCTTAGAAAAGTCTTTTGTTCCTATCGGTTTAAATGTAACTCCTTCTGCGGAAAATGAAGTGACAGATGGATTTGAGTATAGGTTTAATAATACCGATGATTTTGATTTTCCTGCAGTGTTTCCATCTACGTCACCATATATAGTTTCCTTTCCTCTCATTATAACAGGTGCTGGATATTTTTGATGATCACCACCCTTTGTAACACCAAATCCTATTTGATTAAAATCTTTAGTTCCTATTGGTATGTATGTTCTTTGTGCACCCTTACCAGAAGCCTTACCTGGTTTTGAGTATTTATCTAACATTTTCGCAGGATTTGTATTTCCATCAGAGAATATATTTCCTTTTGGTTTCATGTAGGAAAGTGCCAACACTCCCGCACCACCACCAAATTTAGCATTTTCTGTGGTCATAGGATATTTAAAAGTAGTCGTTGAATTGTATATCTTATTAATAGAACTACCTGCCCATTTAGTGCTATGTTTACTTTCATCAAAGAATGGCATTTTAGGTCCTTTACTACTCATCTTACCAATAATTTTAGCTTCAACATCATATAAAGAGAATCCTTTAGTTAATTTGGCAAGTGTTGCACCAACATTCGGCATCTTAAAAGGAACACTTAATTGAGTACCTGGTAATAGTGTTTGCATTGCACCACCTACAATACCTGCAACCTCTTCACCAAGGAAATTAAATAAATCATTTCTAACATCAAAGAATATACCAAAACTATGTGGACTATATGGTCTAGGATAAACTCTCTTTGGTTCAGTTTTAAGACCACCAAGACCTAATAAATCTCTTGTTTTATTAATTGTATCCTCTAACATTCGTGCTCTCATGTTTATTTGATTATTAACCTCATTGAAAACAAACTTTGCAGCACCTTTAGCAATATTTACAGCAACCTTTTTTGAAGTTTCTTTAAACTTATCAAGTCCTTCTTTTCTTTTCTTTTTACGCTGTTCTTTTTTTGCATCTTTTGCTTCCTCATCTTCACCAACAGAGTCACCAGGTTTTTCTATAGTAGCGGATACTGTAGTCATTCCTTTTATTACATCAGTTGCAGACTTAGTTGGTAGAGTTCCAATCTCTACTTTTTCATCGTCCCAAAACTTTTTTATTCCAATTTGATCAAAGATGATTGTACTTGTGACACCATTATTTCTTGTCGTGTTTGTACCAACGGTATAAAACTTAGGAATAGATGTATCCATCGTGATAAAACCACCATCTACTATTGCATTTTTTCTACCCATATTTTTATTACCAATCTTCCATATTGCACCACTATTGTATCCAACATATTGTCCAAAATTTTGAAGATCCGGAACCCATTTCTCAAACTTGCTCGTAGAATACTTATAATCAAAAATAACTTCAAATGCACCCTGTCCTTCTCCATATGCCTTTACGTTACCCATATCAATGGAATCCTCATGAGGCATCGTGTTGAAATAAAACTGACATTCTTTTAAAGAATAGATGTATCTAGAAACATTGTCCTTTATTATCTCTAAATCCCCACTTGTATTTGCTGCCTTTCTAACTCGGTTGAAGTTTCTACATTCGGAAACTATTATATCACAATTGAATCTAAGAAGGTTTTCAGGTATAAGATTTTTACCATTCGGTTTAGACCAATAAAGTAATTTATAAAGATGTGCAAGTGCACCCATAGTTGCAGAAACATCTTCTAAAAATGTCAATTTTATAACATCTTTTCCATAATCTACCAAATATTTCTTTGCATCTGGAGTATTTGACTCAATAAGTTTTGAAAGACCGTCAACTTTTTGTAAATAATAGGACATATAAGCCTTTTTACCTGCTCTATACAAATGACCCGGTGTTTGTGCATTAGCATATTCCGCAAGTAATCCTTTAGAATTGGAAATCATTGTTTGTCCCGTTCTTTGCTTGTTTATTAAAATTGCATCAGGATCATATTTACTAGAATCTACTTCCTTTATAGTACCTCTTGTTTTGAATATCTTCGTCAATTGTCTTTTAAAGTCATCAATTACTATTGCCTTTGATGCGATTTCACTTATATATGAAAATTGTGCTATAAATTCTTCCACAGATCCATTGAGTAATGGTGAAGAAACCGAATCTATTACCATCTCAAAACCATAAACAACCGGATCATTGTTTTCATACGGTGTGTTCTTAAAAGAAGCCAACCTAAAATTATCAGTAGATAATGATTCGTCCGAAGTTCTACCCGTCCAAGACTCTCTTTCGTCTCTACCACCTCTTAAATTCGTATATCCATCAATGTGTAAGTTGTGTCTAAAATAGTCAGTTCCTTGGTCGTTGAATCTAAGATAATAGTCCCTCGCAGAATATGCATCGTCTACGGTCCTTGCGGTTGTACTTTCTTCTAATTTTGATTTCGTTTCAACACTTTTAAAATTATCTTTAAATGCATTATAGTAATCACTATCCAAGTGTGTGTTTAAAAGATGTCCTATCCATGCATTATCTTCATTCCAACTATATTCATTTACTTTACCTTTACCTAACTTCTTGTCAACAATTTGTTTTGACATGATAGCAGGTGGTAAAAATCCTGGTTCATATCTTTTACTTAATCCGGATTTAGACTTCATCTCTAAAGCTTTTAGTAAAATAACTGGTTTCCAATCCTCTGGGGCCTTGGGAGTCTGGACCGGACTTAGATTGGCATCTTTTCTATCTTGACCATCCTTTAATCCTGGTGCAAAAACACCCTCTGTTCTAAATTCACCTTCAAGTAACTTCAACATTTCACCTGCAGGAATTTTTGAATTATCAAACATTCCAAACTTTACGTTACTTTTACCGTCTTTGTCTTTTCCAAACCTCAAATCCTTAAAATATCCCATATACTATATATAAAAATTATGCTTTATCTTTGAGATATGTATTATACAATGGTCCAACATAATTGAAAGACTTTGCGCGTCCACCCGTTGGATCAGCTAATATTTTTGAGTAGGATGTACCAAATCCGGCATTTGCATGATAAATAGCACCGGTTGCATCTTCTAGACTTTTGAAAGAATTTATGTCAGTAAAATTATATCTAGTTTTTGAATCTTTGGGTGCAGCATCTATATTAGACTTAAAATATTCTATTAAACATACCGCAGCCACCTCAACTTTATTCAATTGATCAGGATCCGATACAAGATCAATACCCGTCAAAACTTTGTATTTTTTATAACCAGACATTGGTTTTTTATCACTTCCTTTGAATGTAATTTGATTAAATCCTCTTCCTCTGTATTTATATCCTTCATCTGCCTCATTTCCATATTTACCACCATAAACAATATCAAAAAACTTTTTATCGTCTTTTTTAATTACATCTACTTCAGCATCTGTATATTTTTTGAAAATACTAAATATCTTTTTAATTCCACCAACTATCTTACCTTCTTTGTTGTATTTAGCAGCTGCAGTATTCCTATATGATGTCTCACTTTTTGGTATAAATCCAGACTCTTTTTTACATATTGCAAGTATTGCTGCTATAGCGAATTTATTTGTAATACCTCCTTTTTTTGCAGCTTCAATAATTTTCTTAATATTACCATCAGTATCTTTAGAAATAGGATATTTTTCATTCGTTGATAAATCTGGATTTGGATTTTCAGGATCATTACCTTTTAATCTTTCTAATTCTTCAGTATTCGTAATTATTTCATTAGTGGCCGAATCTACCACAATAATATCAAGTTCATCTAAACCTTCATAATCTTCCTCCTGATATTCTTCATCCACATAATCGTCCTCTGAAACAACTTCATTACTTTCTAAGTATTCAATAGGAGTTTCTTTTATTTCACCTTTTCCTATAATTTCAAGTACAGGGAACTGATTGTTTATACCTTTGAAAAGATCGTCTTCTTGTACATCAAAAGTGAACTCACCTTCTAAATTAATCGCAGTATTGTCAACATTTTTGTTTTCTCCCGTCTTTGTTTCGGTAGTAACTTCTTTTTTCGTTTCTACCGGATATCCTTGTAAAACATACTTTGTATCTTTTGGTAAATTTGTTTGATACTTATCCAACCACTCACCAATTTTACTACTAACCACCTTTACTTTATCGATATCGGATAAAAGAATACTTATCTTCTTTGTAGTTTGATCCATTTCAAATGGTGAAAAATCATCTAATTTTCCCAACAAAGAAAGTACTGGTCCATTTGAATCAGATCCAGTCATTTCATATACCTCAAAAGTCACTTTTGTTACTCCAGCCTCCGCATCAACATGTGAAATATATTTCAAAGATAATTCCGGTATTGGACCAGTATCTTCTATAGGTTTGGCCTCCTCAGGTGAAATCAAAAGCTTTATAGCGACCCCATAAAGTTGATTGTACCTAGCTATAATAAGATTCCCTGCAGAATCCGCAAGATACTGAAAATAGTCTTTTTCTATCACAGATGCACCCCAACCATGTATATCATTAAACACAATTTCTATCTTAGTCTCTGCAACTACAGTGTTAGTAATAGGGTTAGTAAACGGATTTATAAGATTGGTTAACTCTGCAGTTGCACTCCAATATCCGTATTTGTCATTTTCATCCTTACCCTCCGAAACTTTTTTAAAATTATAAACTCTACCGGTTATCTTTTGATAATCAACATTACCACCAAAAGTTAGTGTAGTGATATAATTAGCATCTGTAGGCGTTTTTATACTTCTAATTGCTATACTAAATTCCATTATTTCATTTTCTTAGATTTTTTAGCTATAGTAAAGGTTCCTTTTAAAACCCTTGCTTCATGTGGATTGTAACCGTTTGCATCTTTGGTCAAAAGTCTTTCCTTTTTTATTTCCCAAGGACCAGTTCCATTATATGGTTTTCCTTTGTTATCACCATCACTATTAATTTTTTCGTAAAGAGGAACATAGTATTTCACTTCTATGGTATAGACACCCGGTTTATTCTTTTGTAATTCTGCCATTTGGTGACCATCCTCTTCATGTAAAATTGTATTTCCATTTTCATCTACGTTAAGAGAACCATGTGATAAGTCAAGCCATATGATATTACTAGAAAGTTCTGGGTATGCCTCATCATCTGGAACTTTTTGACCAGCATCGTACCAACCCGCAGAATTTGGATCTTGTGCGTTACCATATTCCCATGTAAGACGTTTACCTGCACCAGAACCTCCGATGTTCCATTGAGAATTTCCTTTACTGGTATCATCAATAACTTTCCCAGATTCGTCTATTATTTTTATATATCCTTTTGGAACTTTCCACTCACCAGTATAACCTTCACCTTCCCATATACTTTTACTTTCACCTTCATAAAAAAGTCTATTAAGAACTCTTCTCCAAAGATCCAACTTTGTATTATATTCTTTAGGTGCAGAGTCCGCTTGATTAATTCCATAATCACTCAATTCAAATAATACCCATGTTTTAGGTGTCTGTTTATCACCTTTCTCAGGTTTAAATACAGGAACTGGTCGATTTATTGCCAAGAATATACTAGGTCGAGCAGATTCTTTAATATTATCTTCAATTGAAACTAATTGTGAGTTTTTGATTATAGGATACGCACCTGACATTCTAACAATTGAACTTTGTGAGTAATCTTCAGTATCAACAAGATATTGATTAACGTCTCCTTTTAATTTTCCATCTTTTCCGAATTCAGCATCATACAAAGTGTTTCCTCCCATTTTTTCAAGTGTAGTTTGATATGGATAAGCACTTGCCGAAGCAGTAACCGGATCCGGTGCAGTAGAAACCGTTTCAGAAACCGTTCCCGCAACCGGGGCAGTAGATTGACTCATTCCACTTACGGTATCAGGACTGGTCAATGTTTTATCTACAACAACATTAGGATCTCTAAGTGTTGCAACTACATCCGTACCATTTTCAGAAACTTTGGTTATAGTTAGTATATATCTTTTCTTATCCAAATCTTGAACAGTAAAAACATCACCTACTTTGTATTTATCATTTGGTTTAACTGCTGAAAAACTACCAACAATTGGATTTTCGTGCTTTTCTTCTTTTTTCTCTTGTGTTGCATTTTTCTTACCTTCTCTTATTTCTTCTGGATTTTTACCCATTTCTTTTCTAACCAATGTTATATTCTGTGACAAAGAACCATTGTTAAAAGAGAATCCCAATTTAGCAATCAACCATTCACCAGAATATCTCCATAGAATTCTTTCAGGATTTGATACGGTTGGAACCGGATTCGACACTATGACCATTATCTTTTGAAATCTATATAGATTAAAGTTAGGGTTTGGTAAAACTATATCCATTTGGTTCTTCATCATGTTATCCAAATTTATTTTGTTTTGTGTCACCGCATAGTTATGGTTTTTATGAACATTATCCGTATCAATTTTACCTTGATATTTTGTAGTATAATTGTTATCAAACGCTTCTTTGTCGTTTTCACCACCCTTTAATATCATAGTTTTTGATTCATCCGATGTCGTAGAATCCACATCAAAAACCAAAAACATCTTTTTCACTTTGTCGTAGTATTTTGTTTTTGTTTTATACCCCTGTTCAACACCTATTTTAGCAGCCTCATTTCTTTCCGCAACCTTTACGAAAAAATTAACACTCGATTGCATACCCGCTTCAGAACTAAGAGTCAATTTGGTTATTTTTTGTTGATCCTTTTCATCTGATGGACTAAGACCACCAGTTTCAATACATACATCTTTAGTTATATCTCTTTTCATTTCTTTTTCGATATCAACATAATTGAAACAATAATAGTAATCGATATATCCTGCCATGTAAGAAGTGTCTGATATATAGGAATGTTTTATTATGTCCTCCATAAATTTGTATTGTTTGTCACCTATATTTCTCCACGGCATATTATCATCAGTGTTAACAATATTTGAGTTAAATCCTAATCCAAGTTCTTTACAAACTTCCCTTAGTACTTCAAAAGAAGTTCCTCTTTTTACTTTAAACTGATTCCTGTAGAGTTTTGATAAATCCATTGTTCCTGTAATAGAATAAGTATCGTTTGCAATTTTTTTAAATTCTTCTATTTTAAATTTCATATGTATAGATTTTAAGTCATTAGACTTAGATTGTAAAAACATTTCAAACTTAGTATCATCTCTCGGTGGTTCGGTCGAAATCAATCCATTAGTGTCTCTAAATATCACACTAATCTTTGGAATTAAAGTATCGTGATATAGGTTTAGAGTCTGTATATCTCTATCATTTATTTGACTTCCATTATAATTTAAAAAAGGAGTTACCCCAACCCCACCACCAACTAAAGCAACCGAATCTTTCCCTGCACCAGATGTAGGAAAATCCATCGGTGACACCAAATCTTTACTTGGCTGATCAATTTGACAAATTATTGGTCTGGTTCCAACTACAGGTTCTTCTGTTGGTTTCTCATCCTGTGGTATTGCCTCAGGAGGTGGAAGAACTGTAACATTTATTTCGGCAGTATCAACCTCGCCTGCAGTACAACTAATGGTCAAAACATAATCCCCTGGTTGGTCAAATTCGATTCCTGTAAAATCTGCCTTCCCATCCACTATATCAACTTCATTAATTCCTATAATAACACCTGGTCCACTTTTCACTTTTAAAGTAAATTTACCTACAACTTTTCTAGGATCAACTTTCTCTGGTGGTTTTGTTGCATCTTCCGGTTTTTTCTCTTCAGGTTTTGGAGTATATTCAGTCAATGTGTATTTTTTATCACTTGGAAAATTACTAAAATTCTTATCCATCCAAGCATCTAAATCCGGAAATGCCATAAATTCGTTTTTGGTGTAAAAAAACTCTTTTCTGGCTTTCTCAATTTCAGCTAAATAAATACTTATACTCTTAGTGGTTGGGTCAATCTGGAATTGTGAAAATGTAGCAATAGTGGCCAAAAGACTATAAGAAAGACCTGCAGCACCATTACCAGTAATTTGATTAATCTCAAAGGTTATTTTAGTTGGTGGATCAGTATCATGTGATATATGTTTAAATATCAATTCTGTAGGAACTGTCTCATCCCAATCTTCCGCAAGTATAGGCTTTACACCAATCTTTAGGGTTATTTTGTTTTCTGGTTTTTTACTTATATTATCATATATTTTGAGAAGCTCCGCATTTGTTATTTTTTTACCCTCATATTCCTCCAATCCGGTTATCCAATCACGGTCCTCTTTTATACAATAGACTATATCTCTATAACTCTCTTCAAGATACTTTATTGAAAGATTTATAAAGTCATCAACAGAATAATTATCATTAAGTTCACCATACTCTATTCTTCTAAGTGATGAACCCAAATCACTTCTGATAAGACTAACACCATCTACTACTTGTATTTGACCAGATTTATCAAGTAAGTCACTACCATCCTTTGGATTTTTATCGGGAAATCTTTCTAAGTTTGAAAAAGAGTAGTAATTGTTTTTGAATGGATAATAAACATTACCATTTGGATCCTTTTTATAATCAGGTCCAGCTAAATGTTGGGCAGCATTCAAATCGGTTTTAGAAAGTGCCTCTATATCTACAATCCAAATAATACCACCAACTTTATATTCGACCGGATAAGTTTCACTATCTATATAAAATTTATAACTTTTAGTATAACCCTCTACTATAAATCCGTTATTTGGACATGGTATGAATACATCAGTAGGTTCGTAAGCCATCTATTTTTATTTATACTTTTTATATATATAAACTTATACCGAATTCGTCCGCTATAAACCACCAATTTTTATACTTCCAGAGTCAATAGTGACAGAAGGTCTACTTTCGGATTTAACAACCGGTGGAAGTGAGTAATCTGCATCTAAAAATTTCTTTCGTTTTTCGTCTATTCGTGTAGTTTTGTTCAAAACACCTAATTGTTGCTTTATAGATTTTTTATCAACAATCATTGACTCTTCATTGAACCTATAATTATCAAAATCTTCTTCTTTTGGGTAATACAAAATCATACCTTCCCTTATATTAAGAGGATTATCTATATTATTTATGTATAATAAAACATCTACATCCGAAAGGTCACTATTATCTTCATATATTGATTGCATAACTAAATCAATCCTCATATCCTCTTGTTTCTGAACTACGTAAGTTTGTAATGAATATTCATTTTTCATTATTCCCGGTGTATCCAGAAGCCATTTTCTGTTTTGGTATTGTGCTTTTTCTATTGATTTAATATCCATAATAATAAGTATATATTTTTTTCTATCATTATTTTATTTTGGTGGTGGAGTCAATGGTGGTGGTGTTTTTAATTGTATACCATTTGGTTTTGCACCACCCTCTTGTTTGGTTGGACCAAATGAATAAACAGGTGTCGAATTATTACCACCAACCGGTGTACCAAGAGTATTAGAAAAGGTAGAGCCGGTGTTTACTGAATATTCTTGAACACTCTCCGTACCATCAGGATTTTTAACTATAAATGAAGATACCGTCGTACCAGGTGGTGTTCCATCTGGTGAGACACCAGGTGTGTATTTAGTTGAAGCATATTTCTCATCTCCAAACATTGATCCAGTTTCTTCTTCTTTAATATTACCAGGTTTACCATCAGCTTTCTTCTCAATTTCAATATTTGTTTCAAAATAAGATCTTTGAGTATCAACCGTCCTTAAATATCCCGAATTAAACTTTGCCATTATTTCTTGAAGACCCCAGTTTCGTGCATTTGATAGAGTGAATTCTACTGTTATAGTTGATGGTAAATCATTGAATGCCAATGTTGGTCCCAATTTCAAAGTTACCTCAGTTGTTAACATGTCACCTGAACAAAAAATTGGTCTTAAAGGATTTCCAATAGTTATATGCCATGGTGTAGAAGGGTTTCCGGTAAGTGCATTAACAATACCCATCATTTCTACTCTATATTTCAAAATTGTTCCTTTAATCGCCTCTTTTGCAAAGGAAACTAATTTCTTGATAAGATTTAGACCGGCATCTTGAATTTCTTTTGCCATATCAGTTGCTTTTTTTCGTTCAGATCTTTCATCCTTTTTCGCACCAGATGATCCCCCAGATCCTGAAGTATCTCCAGGTTTTTCATCACTTAAATCCTGTGCAGCCTTAGTTGCAGCCTTATAAACATTTTTTACTTCTTCTTCTAATTTTTTTTGAGCACCTAGTATAGCATTTTTAACACCCGCAATTATATCACTTACCAATAATCTTGGATTAGATGCCCACCTACCTAATTTGGCAGCAACTCCTTGACTAAGTCCATAATTCGAAGATTCGGATGTTCCAAATCTAAGTATCATACTGAGTAAATCCATCCAAATTATGGTTGGGTCTATTCCAGAAATAAACTTTAACTCATATTCACAAACCATCTTAATACTGACTTTTGCCATTAATCCAGAACCGGCTTCACTATAACCAACCGTCTTTCTCTGTTTAGCCTCCTTTATTAGATTTGGATTACCAGCAGGTATTTGGTTTGCAGCATCCTCTTCATACAAACCAAGTTGTGCTAAAAATTTTCTTTGAAATATTTCAGTAAAACCAGGAAGTGGGACTGCACCTCCTACAGCACCTGCTATTTTACCAACACCACCCTTCATAAAGTCATCTCCAATTGAATTCAACATACCAGTAAAGTCTGCCTTAGCCGCAGTCCACTCTTCACCAAATTGTATTTCCAAAAAGTCATCTCCCTCTGGCTTCCAAGAGATAAGAATTGCAGAAGCCGGAAATCTTCCTTTTTCATTACCCCTTGTCATTTTTGTCATTATGTTATCCCCGACCGGACCTAAAAATCTTCTCGCAACCATCAATCTGTTGTTTGGATAAACACCTAAATCTTTAAGATAAGCAAAGTCTGTTGGTCTAAGTTGTGCCCTCGTTCCTGCTAATTTTTCAACAAGATTCAAAACACTGGTATCATAAACATCGTTATTATGCAAATAGTTACTACCTTTTGCTTGATTCATACTAGGCGTAAAACCATCTATTGCTTTACCTGTTTTTTCATCTTTATAAACAGTTCCTAAACCAGTCGTATCCGGTTCTTCTGTCCAGTCCGGAGTTGCTGATTTTTTACCTTCTTTATCTTTTGAATAAGATTCCGACTTTGTTTGACGTATGTCCGGCCAAGCTCTCAACCTTCTTTTCCCTGAGAATAAAGAACCACCCTGAGATTTGTTATAATCAGAAACGTTAACATTTCTTGATGCACCACCATTAAAACCACTAAACCCCGTTGAAGTACCACTGAAAACACCAATTAAACCCAAAGGTGAACCTCCTAATATAGCCATAGATTAAAAAATTTTTATATACTATATATATATAGTATTTTGCATATTCCCTACCTTAATAATCGCGTATTATTTGACTGTTAGAAAACTTTGAAAGATTAGAAAAAACGTCGTCAATTATCTCAGGACTCTTTCTAAATTCGTTGTAGAAGACTAATACGTTAAAGTTATTGTCACCAAGTATCTTTTTAAGGTTTAAAAGTTTTTCAATAGAAAACTCATTGTCAAAATCAGGTATATAGTAGATATCCTTTTTCTTATCTATCGCTTGTTGTATCTTATTGAAGATTATTATTTTTAAATAAGTTTTATCATCAGAGTGTGAAAGCTCTTCTTCCTCTATTATCTTCTTTATATCGATTATGTACTTGTTCTTAACCTTGTTTACCTTTATGTACTTATCCATCTTCTTACGAGTCTTGACATAAACACAGAAAAAATTCATATTTTTTACTTACTTTTTTAGATCGAATGTCTTTAACAAGGTTAAAAGTTGTCGTCTATCATTTCAAAGTATATATAAAAGACATTTCCTTTCCTAATAAATAATGAAAATAATATTTTAATATATAACATATGAAAAAATATTCGGACAAATTCATAAACCAGTCGAGCAAATTAAAGCATGCCAAAATTGGCTTCGAATTCGAGTTTTACATGAAAGACCTTTCATTCTATAAAACATTAGAAATGTTAAATAATGAAATTGCACCGGTAAAAGTATGGGGATTCAGACAATATCACTCCGATTTTACTCCAGATGAAAATAATTTCAAAATAGAACCTGACCTTTCAGGTGGATCAAACATGGTGGAACTTGTAACAGGACCATTAGATTACTATGATGCAAAGTATTATTTGATAAAAATAATAAAAT
>Ga0078894_10002380_pt1 | contig 14281 bp, 11 predicted proteins | sample LauGreSu1BDMLBSD_2_FD_67506 | JGI IMG/M metagenome (GOLD analysis project Ga0078894, IMG submission 67506) | Freshwater lake microbial communities from Lake Michigan, USA - Su13.BD.MLB.SD (version 4) (version 4) | ecosystem: Environmental > Aquatic > Freshwater > Lake | place: Lake Michigan...
TCACGCCTGTAGAAGTTTGACGACAACAACCCTTAATGTATCGTAATAAGATGCCCTTAAATCTTCGCTACAACCAGTGGCCACTTGGCTACATACGAAGGGTCGCGCATGTCGAAACACCTATTGTCGATAATTTTCGGACTCAGTCTTCTGAGCGCCGTCGGCTTTGCCGTGCCGGAGTCCGATGATTCTCCTTATAACGACGCGAGTCCAGAATCTCTGCCCACGCGCCAGATTCGTATTCAGGCAAAGCCAGCCGAAGGTCTTGAATTTGCACTTGATGTTTGGGTCCCGGAGTCGAGCGAGCCAGTACCTGTGGTGTTTTTTGAAACTGGTCTAACCGGTTTAGCTCCCGCACCGGCCTATAGTGAGACCATGTCGAAAATCGCAGCACGTGGCATGGTGGCTGTGATCCCTTTTGTTGACTTTAAATCGGCAAGTAATTCAAGAGTACTTGGCAAACGGTTTGTCAAAACTTTTGAGTGGCTAGGCAGCCATTTAGAGGACGCCTTGGCGGCCGAACTGTCGCGTGCTCGGGCACCCAAGATCAATACGCGAGAAATAGTCATCGCAGGACATAGTTCCGCAGCTAAGGCTGTCATGGAGCTATATCGAAACGTCCGGGGGCAGCTTGCCGGTCTCATGCTGATCGATCCGGTCAACGGTGATCCACTCAACCTGACTCTTCCTGCCATCCCCAAAGATGAGATCTACAGCGACAACGTACCGGTGCTTCTCCTGGCGACAGGTTTGGGCAAAGAGCCCGGTCGCAAGGGGTGGCCGGCCTGCGCCACTGATGATCAAAGTACCCCTTACTTCTACGATCACTTTGCCTCCACCAAGTGGTACGTACAGGCTGCTGAATATGGTCATGCGGACATGCTTGAAGGGATCTACCTAAAAGCACTAAGGGCAACCAAGTTTTGTAAAGTTGCGGAAAACATGGACCCCGTGAAGTTCAGAACCTTCATCGCCGGGGCATTGGCGGCATTTGTGCGCACCGTCACGCACAAGGATGACTCGATGAGTCGTTACCTGACGGATGAGCAGTTGATTCCTTTAAAAACCGTCTTGAAGAACGAACCCTGATTTTTGCTTTAGCAATCATGCCTGTCGAGGAGTCTTGAGAATATGGCGCAGTCCTACCAGCAGCTTGCATTGATGTTTCTAGACAGTGCATCGCGCTCCCCAAGATCGATCGCTTTTCGTTACTTTGACAAGAAGACCAATGCTTGGGGTCAGATGACCTGGTCGGAGTACGAGCAGGCCGTGCGTAAGGTGGCGGGCTGGCTCATAAAGCAGGGGCTTAAAAAGGGCGACTCAGTCGCCATTTTAAGTGCCAATAGGCCTGAATGGATTATCGCTGATTTAGCGATATTAATGATCGGCGGAATATCGATTCCAATCTACTCAACCTCGACTTCTAAGGACACTAACTACATTCTCGAGCACAGTGAGTCGAAGGCTATATTCTTCGACGAAGCAAGTCGTGTCAAAGACGTCAAGTGCCCTGCCCTCAAAGTGTGTTTTGACGCAGGCGACCTTAAGGCTATTTTAGCGTCGGATGTGCAGCCTCTGGCGCAGGTAGTCGCGGTGAAGTCTGAAGACAACGCGACCATCGTCTACACCTCTGGTACTACGGGCTTACCGAAAGGCGTAGTTCACACGCACGGCACAATTATGGCTGCCATTGATGTGGCTAAGATTATTCTTGAGGAGGGCAAAACCGAGCCCGATCGCTTCTTCTCGTTTCTGCCACTCTCGCATGTGGCGGAGAGACTTCTCATTGAATTTGGCTCGATTGCTTTCGCTGATGAGGTTGTTTTTGCCAGAAGCGTCGACTCAATTGTAGAGGATCTTCAGCTTTATCCACCGACGCTCCTACTGTGCGTACCTCGTTTATGGGAGCGAATTTACGAACGCATCACCAATGGTCTTAAGGATGCGAGTCCAGTTAAACGCGGCGTCTTCAAGTTAGCGCAGTTGGCCGGCTCGGCAAGATTTGATGGTGATGCCATCGTTAAAGCCTACGACCGTAAAAAACGGGCCAAAGTTGCCGACAAACTTGTGGGCGGCAAGTTGCGTGAGAAACTTGGCATGCACAGGGTGCGGTACTTTTTTACTGGCGCTGCACCTATTCGGCCAGAGATCATGCGGTTTTTTGCTGCATTCGGAATTTTTATTCGTGAAGTATACGGCTTAACAGAAAATCTTTGCCTTGGTGTTTACACCAGCGCCGACAAGATTGTCGTTGGTAAGGCCGGGAAACTATTTCCGCTCAATGAGGTGAAGGTGGCCGACGACGGCGAAATTCTTTTTCGCGCGCCGTATATCTTTAAGGGCTACTTCAAAAACGACGAGGCCACTCGTGAAGCCCTCCTTCCCGGTGGATGGTTTGCTACAGGCGATTTCGGCGAAATTGACGGCAACGGAAACCTGAAGATAACTGGCCGTAAGAAGGAACTTCTCAAAACCTCCAACGGCAAGTACGTGGCACCAGTCGCAATTGAAAACGAGCTCAAAAAGGAGCCAGCGATTGCTGAGGCAATGGTCGTGGGTGACGATCAAAAGTACTGCATAGCCTTGGTGGTCATAAACAAAGAAGTGATTACAAAGGAGGCAGCCGAGGGGCGTCTACTTGAGCACCTTGATGCGATAAATAAAGAGCTTGCCCGCCATGAATCGATCAAAAAGATTGGCGTTCTGACCGACGGCTTTACGGTCGAAAATGGCATGCTCACGCCGACCTTAAAGCTCAAACGCAAAGTGGTTACGGCACACTACCAACCGTTCATCGAGCGTATTTACTCGGGCAACGATGTCGTTGTCTTCGAGTGACTTGGAAAATAAGTAGGACCTGGTCAAGACAATTTAAGAGTGCAACCTTGGCGCGATTGGATTACACTCGGCAGTCTCGGTCCTATTATTATCAATAATTGCCAAGGTTTACCTCTCATGCATACGCGCCCACGTGCCCGAATTGTCGGTACTGGTATGTTTGTCCCTCCAGATGTCTATACCAATATAGACCTGGAAAAGATGATGGATACCTCGGACGAGTGGATCCAGCAGCGCACGGGGATTAAAGAGCGACGTTTTGCCAAGCCCGGTATTGGTCCATCTGACCTAGCGCTGGAGGCCTCGCGTGCTGCGCTGACTATGGCAGGTGTCAAAGCCACCGATTTGGATCTCATCGTATTTGCTACACTGAGCCCAGACTATTTCTTTCCAGGTTCGGGTGCGTTCCTCCAAGACTATCTCGGCGCCGGGCCGGTTCTGGCTTTAGATGTTCGTGGGCAATGCTCGGGCTACATCTACGGGCTGAAAGTGGCGTCGGCGTTCATCGAGTCGGGTCAGGCAAGGCGCGTCTTACTGGTCGGTGCTGAATGTCATTCGCGAGGTATCAGTCTCACTACTAAAGGACGTGACGTTGCCGTCCTTTTCGGCGACGGTGCCGGGGCCACCGTGCTGGTGCCAGAGGCCAATCCGGAGCTCGGTGTCCTGAGCGTGGAGGCCCATACTGATGGCGCACACCGCGAGGTACTTAAGCTAGAGACCCCGAGCTTTAGGCAGTGGCCAGCCATCACAAAAGAGAACCTGGACGAAGGGTTGCAGTTCCCCCAAATGGACGGCCGCAATGTCTACAAGCATGCCGTTACCCGCATGCCGGAAGTGGTGAATAGCGTTCTTGAAAAGCACAGTTTGAGCCCCGATGATGTGAAGCTTTACTTGTTCCACCAAGCTAATATGCGCATCAATGAAGCGGTTATGAAGCAGCTCGGACAGCCGCTCAGTAAGACCCACAACAATATCGAGCGCTACGGCAACTGTTCAGCAGCTTCGGTACCCATGTGTCTAGACGAAGCCGTTCGCGCTGGTCGCCTGGAGCGAGGTGACCTCCTTTGTATGACGGCATTTGGTGCCGGTTTTACCTGGGGATCGGCTCTTGTGCGGTGGTGATTAAGTTCACTAAATAATTGTATTTTAGAGAATTGCCTAAAGTTTTTTGCAGGTTTTGCCGATAACGCAACTGACGTTCGGAGCTGTTGTGCTTTAGAGGAGTTGCAAATGATCGGCAAATGGGGTGTTTTTGCGGCCGTATTTGGTCTTATAAGTGCCTGCGGCGGCAGTAGTTTTAGCGGTGAATCAGGGACTGTCCCAGGTCGCAAGCAGCCGGCCAAGTTGCCGGAGCTGGGGTCGACCGCTAAGCCACCAGAGGTTGGCGGCAAAGGCGCCGAGCCTGGGCTTGATGTGAGTAGCGATGGGACGCTTAATAAATGCCCGTCAAAAGCTCAAAAAGTACTGGTAATCGACCTGAAGTCGGGCTGGTGGTCAGGCGACGGTGGTAACTTTGTTTACCGTATCGGTGAGGGTTTGACAAAGTCCTGTGGGACGTCGGTCTCTCTTGAATACCATCACTTTATTTTGGCTCAGCAAACTTTGGTAGGCGCATTGTTCGGAGCCACCAACGGCAGCGGACCCGCCATCACGAATATGCAGCTAAAGACTCCTGAAAATCCCAAACTGACTGCTGGCAGCACCAAGTTTGAAGAAGCATTTGGCGACCCCACGTTCGCCTCCTACACGCAGATTTGGCTGCTTTCGGGTTCGTCGGCGGATCCTGCCGATCTAAAGGCCAACCATCCGTTCTTTGTGGAAATCACCAAGCGTATGGCAGCTAGCAAATCGAACCTATTTATTGGGGCGGGCTACGGGTCGATTACCCATGCTGCTACTATCGCTGACGCTAGGGCCTTGGGTGCGACGTTCACAACTGTTTTGCCAGAGGGAAACATCCTTAACCCCATGGCTCAAGTGCTCCTCGATGGTTCGATCGGTCCAGATAAATTTGAAGAAGACCATGTACTCCTAAAGGGCATGACCTCTCTTGCAGATAGTCTGACCGTTGCTGGGGTCAAAGCCCATGGTGACGCTATCCAGGATAAGGGTGGCATCAGAGTGCTGGCTACAGACGGTCTAGGCCAGGCGACACTTGCTGTGGGCAAAAGTGAGGCAAATGGGTCGCGGTTTGTGCTGGACGGTGATTTGCCGCGATATTATGCGGCCTGGACCAATCAGAGTCCTGATACCATGCAGCTTTTGCAAAATATCATGGTCTATCTTGCCCAGTGATCGAATACCGGTGATCGTATCCCGGTGATCGTATACTGGATTTGGTCGAGTCGTTGTAAAATAGAATGATGCACTCCCAAGATCCCATCATTCTCTACGATGCTGCCTGTCCGATGTGTCGGACTTTGGCGGCATTTGTCACAAAGCGCAGTGGACTTAGCACTGCCTCCTGGCAGGAGTTTAGAGTTAGCGAGTCAGGTAGGTCTAGGCTACCCGAGGCCCTACGCGATGCTCCACCTGATCGGCTGCGTGTGTTGACAGGAGAATCGCTCCTGGAGGGTGAAGACGCTTGGTCTTACTTAATAAGCAACTGGCAGGATTTATCTCATCTCGACTGGCTTGCGTCTCGCACGGGACTTAGGCAGCCGGTCGTCCGATCCGTGGCGAGAGCCGGACACCTACTGAAACGTCTTTGTCTACGTTGTCCCTCTTAAATTTTTAGCACTCTTCTCGATATCCCCTAGGTCAAGGAGCATCACGCCGTGAATTCTTCCCGCTCAACTGATTTTGCTAATCCGGAAAAGAGCAAGATGCAGGCTTTTCCAGTTGGATGTATCAAGGACAATAGCACCACTGACTTTGACCTTTATGTTGAAGCAGCTGGTATGCTGACTCTGTATGCTCAGGCCGAGTACCGCTGGAGTCGCGATGAGCTAAGCCGACTGATGGAGAACGGCCATCAACAGCTTTTTTATCCTACTGTCCATAAACCCAGAGCCGAGGTTTATTTAAAGCTTCATAAAGCCTCTGAAATTGATCGAGACAGTCATCCGCGAATCCGCATTGTCAACCTGACGGCAGCAGCAGCGGAGATGACACGAGTGCTTTATGACCATGAAATCACACCATCCATCATCGCTCGCGCCAGTGAGATTGCCGGTGCCATGGTGGATTGCATCAAGGCCGACCCCCTCTCAATTAGTGCTCTTGGACTTTTGGTTAACCATGATGAATACACCTACTTTCATAGCGCAAGGGTCAGCGCGTACGGGCTAGCGATTGCGGTCTACATGAGTGAGTCAGACGATCAGAGGCTGCGCGATTTAGCTTTGGGATCGCTACTGCATGATGTCGGTAAAACAAAGATAGACCACGGCATCCTTGGTAAGACCGGAGCCTTGAGCGCTAAAGAATGGGTGGAGATTAAGAAGCATCCTGAATACGGTGCGGCAATGCTACAGGCATCTGGTCTTGGAGTGGTGCCGCAGCAGATTATCTTGCACCATCACGAACGCTTTGACGGAAGTGGCTATCCACACCAGCTGACGTCTAAGGAAATTCTCGAAGAGGTGAAGATTGCGGCCTTCGCAGATGTTTTTGATGCGCTAACGACCAATCGTCCTTATCAAGTCACCCGTACGCGATTTGAAGCTTTGGCCTTGATTCGTGATCGTTTGCTTCCGAATATCCATCAAGAGTCGTACAATGCCATGGTTGAACTGCTTGCAGGAAAAATGCGCAAGTATGCTTAAGCTAAACGTCATAGGTAAACCAGGCTTGCAACCATGGCTAAGGATGGTCGTTGGATCGATCACTCTGGGAGTTTCCTCGTCCGCAGCCTCCCAGGTAAGAATGACCAGTCCAGTGCCACCCACGCCGGATGGTGATGAGACTCTAGAGAGCGTGGACTCCTCGGAAGAGGGTGGCGTATTTTCAGCCATTGAGGCCGACAGCCAAGCTGTGGTCTCTGAAATTGATCATCAAAGCGTGCGCGAAAGGCATAAGGACTACCGATTTGGCGTTGCCGCAATGCTTGGTCAAGTCAAGCCGTGGCAGAGCTATGGGCTCGAAGTTGGTTGGCTGGCGAGCCCAGCATGGTACCTTGCGCTCTACGGCGGTCAGGGAAAGATAAGTGGCACGGGCAGTTTGGCCGACCGTCTCAGTTACCGTGCAACTATTCAGAGTTCCGGTGGGGGAGCCCTGGCTCGTTACTACCTAAGTCAGTTTGATTTCATAAATTTTGAAGGCAGTCTCAGTCTCCATCGCTGGCGCGGCACCATTAACTCCCTCAATACGGACGATGCAGCAACGGGAGACCGCCTGACTGCCTATCAGTTTAGTGGCAACGGGGGCAGTCTTAGCCTAGCCATGAATGTTGGCTGGGTCACCGGTGGTGGGTACTTTTTTGAATGGACCCCAATTGGCTTTCAAATCGGGCGCCTAATGCAGATGGACGCCGGTGGTGGTGATGCGGCTATAAATCAAGCCCTGAATCATGATATCCAAGGCGTCAGGATATTTGGTTTGGTTGGCCTTAGGGCTGGCCGCCTTTTTTAAATCCATTGAGGTACTAGCGAGTATGAAACTGAACGTGTCGGCTGATTTGCGCCAACTCGTGGAGCGAGAGATTAATCAGGTTTTGCCGGAGGTCATAGCCTTCAGGCACGATCGCCACCGTCACCCAGAACTAACATGGAAGGAGCAGGCGACCGCCGCCGCAGTGGCTGCCAAGCTCAGACAGATTCCAGGTCTCACGGTGACCGAAGGCGTAGGTAGGCTAGGTGTGGTTGCCACACTCATCGGCGAAGAGAAAGGCCCAACCGTCGGACTCCGAGCTGACATGGATGCGCTGCCAGTAAGAGAAGTTACCGGCAAGTCTTATGCATCCTGTCACGAAGGCGTCATGCATGCCTGCGGGCACGACGGCCACATGGCAAATCTCCTTGGCAGTGCCATGGTGCTGGCAAAGTTGCGCGCCAAGCTGCGAGGACAAGTTAAGTTTATCTTCCAGCCGGCTGAAGAGGGCGGCGCTGGTGCCAAAGTGATGTGTGACGACGGCGTTCTCGATCAGCCTAAGGTCGATGTTATCTTTGGGCTTCATGGCTGGCCGGAGGTGCCGTGCGGCAAGGTTTACTTGCGCTCAGGTCCATTGATGGCAGCAACTAACGTCTTTCATATTGAGGTCAAGGGTATAGGCTGCCACGCGGCTCTTCCGCATCTCGGGACCGACCAGGTCCTGATTGGTGCACGGATAGTCGAGGGGCTTCAAAGTATATCCGCGCGGATCATGGCTCCGACTGAGCCAGTGGCGGTATCGGTGACGCAGTTCAATGCGGGATCGACCAATAATGTGATCCCCCCATCGGCTAAACTCACTGGGACTCTCAGGACCATGACGCCAGCGGCACGCGAGCGCGCTATGGCTTCCATTGAGCGTCTTGCAAAGGGGATTGCCGCAGCCAACGGTGCTGAGGCCGTGATCACATTCGAGGAGGGTTACCCACCCACGGTTAACCACGACGGAGCCACTAGATTTTTAGAGGCCATTGCTCACGAGATTTTGCCAAGTGGTAGTGCGGAACGCCTATCACACCCAACCATGGGTGGTGAGGACTTCGCCTACTATCTTGAGCGCGTGCCGGGATCTTTCTTTTTCATTGGGGTGGATGATGGACGAGCAGGAGGATATCCCTCGCTGCATCACCCAGCTTACGATTTTAACGATGCCGCATTGCCCAATGCCATGAAGATGTTTGTGCACGCAGCATTGTCATATGCCGATCACGGCAAGTGAAGGGACGGGGTGAGTTAAAATAGCTTGTGCGTTTGGGCCCAGAGCCTAATGTCGTTTGCCACATGCTGAGACATTTCAAAGAACGGCATGTGGTTATATCTGGCTGGCGTCAAGATGGTAGACGATCGCTTGGACAGCGTTTTACGGAAAAATTCGAGACCAGATGACGGCAGAATAAAATCGTCAGTGCCCCAAATCAGCAAAGTCTCTGGCATGCCGGCAAGATCAGATTCAGTAAGCATGGGATAGCTGCGCGCTTGCGGCATCAAATCTACCAAATGCTTACGACTAAAGTGCGCCCACATATAGATTGCCATGGCTCTCAGCCCTGGCGGTGGCACACCGTTTGGAAATAACTGAAGAACAAAATTCTTGGCTCTTTGGTAGTCGGTTAGCGTGAAGTGTTCGAGTACCGAATCGATTTCGTGGTCAGTGTACGGTGCACCAAAGGGTGAGATCAGAACCATGCCGCGTACGAGTTCCCGTAGACGCATCGTTAGCTTAGCGGTCACTAAACCGCCCATCGAGTTACCAACCACGACGCAACCCCTCTCGATGGGTACCTCGTGGCGTACAAAATCCACTGTAGCCTCCAGAACATCATCACCGGAAAGTGGATGCCCCTTTGGCAGTCCAGTTTGCCCATGGCCAGGCAGGTCCATAGCTACGATTTTACTGCAGTCCTCAGTCAACTGAGAGAGCAACGGCTGCCAATCAAGGGCTTGGGAGGTAAAGCCGTGGACAAAGATCCAAATGGGCCCGTCCCCACGGTCGCCAGTCGAAATGGCGTGCATGCGACCAATACCAAGCTCCGGAGGAAGCTTGTGCTGATAGGAGTGAAAGCCACTTTTAGCCAGGCTCTTCACTCTAAGATGCCACACTTTGTCAACGACCCTACGAACTGGCCCCTGCCAAAGTCTATGCACCATCGGACATCTCCCCGAATACGACTGCTACCACTGGAGGTACCTGAAGATTCTCTAGGAGATTATACCACGGACGGTGATTTTTACTAATACAGCCAGTGACTTAAAAACTCAGCCGTCAACGAAAGCCGCTTCAACCTCAGAGCGGTTGCAGTAGGAGAGCTTGCCGCTTGGGATGCGACTATTGATAAAGGTTGCGATCTCGTCGGAGGCAAAACCCTCGTCTTTCAGCCCACGACTTACTTTGGCAAAGAGGCTCTCTACCAAGTCGGCGAATACGGCGCTGCTGTCTGGGTCTTCAAGGCGATTAAATACATCGGTGACGTGATTAACCTGCCAGGCTTCGCTGGAATCTGGACGGATATTGCCGAGCTGAACCTCAAGGTCACGAATACGGATGATGAGGTCTGACGCCCAGCGCGGACACTTATCGGCTACAGGCTGATTAAGGCTCTCGGTCATGGCATATCTCCCGCGATTTTGGCAGTCCAAACGGCCGTATACAGGATAAACCCTGCGATGATCTAGTTAATTATTGGTTTCTCAGTTTAACTGTCTCTATTCAGAGGTTTAGGTGTCGCCGTCTCAGTCAAGAGAGTTGATAAAAGCCTTTGACTCGCCAATCGAGCTTTCGAGGCTTGCAGTTAGAGTCTTGATCTCAGACTCAATCGCAGTGACCTCTCCCTTGATGCTACCTAGTGCCTGAGCGTTTAGATTGTGTTTAAGGTAGATCACTTGCTCTTCGAGGGCCGAAAGCACCGGCTTTAAGCTGCGCTCAGATTTAAGCATCGAAGCGTGTAGCTTCCCGTAGCGGTCCTTCGTGCGGTTGAGTTTGTTGCGGCTGTCGGATTTGTATTTAGGCGTGCGTAGCTTAGAGATCTCGTCGTTCCATTCTTCAAAGAGGTCGCTGGCAATCTCGTCCACCTTTTCGACCCGCGCATGCAAAGAGTCCGCCTTGGATTTCGCATCATCATAGTCTGACTTTAGCTGGTCGTAGACAGTGACGAGCTTGTCATCTGGGCTGCCGTATAGACTTCTCAGACGTGTCAGAGCGTCAGCGACCTCTTCATGCACACCTCTCTGATCGTCAGCAAGGTTTTCTACGTTGTCCCGCAGTAAGTCGCGTTTTTGTTTACCAAGCATTTCCCAAGTTGAGTAATAAATTTGGCTACAGCCTTGAAGATAAAGAGTCATTAAAATCAAAAGTGATTTCATCTGTATAGCTCTCAAAAAAGCTTGATTTGCGTCCAGTGGGCCATTCCTAACACAAACTGCGCGAGATTGCACCACCAGGCCCAGCCTCGCTTTGCTTCGGCTTAGCTCGTCCTCGCTTCAGTGGTGAGCCATAGCGAAAGGCGCCGCTCACCTGTAGGGCATGCCTAAGAGTTCCCTCAAGCTCGGTTGGAACCGGGGTGAGAAACTCGATGTCTCCACCGTTTGAGGTAGCTACGTGACGTCCATCGACAAACCCAAGAACGGCCTGCCTTGAACTCGGTACCTTAGCTCCAGGACTTAAAATGCCAACTAGGTTGAGAGGATCCGCGGCCGAGATGACCGCCCAATCACTTCCCGTCCTTTTCTCTCGCATGGCTCGCAGCTGCGGCACTGCCTCGGGTAGGGCGAACTGTTCACCAAAGGGACCTGCGACGAAGCGTCCCCCTCGAACCAGTCCGCGAGCCTCCATCGTTCGGTAGCAACGGGCAAGCTCACCCCAGGATGGGGCCGCCGATTCCCGGGCGAGTAAATCTCTAAAGACGATACCATACCGACTAAGGAGTAGTTGCGCCCAAAGTTCGACGCGCTCTGTCTGAGAAACTGGGGGTAACGCCCCTGGAAACTTGGCCCACCTGCCGCCAAGTGAGTAGCTAGCACCTGCAAAAAACTGTTTACTGACGCCGTAGCGTACTCGCGCCACAGCCTTGCGGTTGCGAGCGACAAAGGGACGAATAGCGGCGAACCCGTCGGCATGGATGAGCCCGAGCCAGCATAGTTCTCCGAGTGCATCTTCAAGCTCACTTTCAATCAAACCAGTTCTTGTTTTTAGTTCGCCGAAGAACTGGGCGCCGCCGGCTAAAATAGCCTCGTAAACTGCTGCGGCTTTACCGGTTGCAAATTCCAGGATGTCTTTGCCTCGCTGGTCGGCATCCGTCGGCGCCAACCAAGCAAGGCCATCTCGAGGAAAGAGAGCGAGTGGCACGGCGCGATTCATGCCCTGGCTGCGTGGTTCGCTTTCGTCGTCCCGTTTTGGCGGTTTTAACCGCCCCCAGCTGACAAGTCCGCTGTGCGTGAGTTCGTCTAGCCAACTCTGCTGATAACCATCGACCCGGCTTGCTAGGATTTCCGACTCCCAAGCGCCTGCAGCTGCATCAAAGCCAGCAAGTTGCCGCACTACGTCAAAAAGTCCCTGTTTCCCTTCAGCCCGGGCCGTCGCAGATACATGTTGATGAGTGAATAAGAACAGCTGGAACTCTTCAACGGGCACCGGTTTGATCTGCTGTCTAAGACCTTCGAGCGTCAATTTGTGTATACGCATGAGCAGTCGTCGGTCGCACCACTGCATTGGTACACTGCTGGCTTTGGCACTGTCGCTCTGAGGCTCGATCAAATCACCGCGAAAGCGACCGCGCATAACCGCGCCTGCTATTTCGATTGCAGGTAAGGTGGCTGATACATCAGCCTCGGCTAAACCTAGGGTCTTGGCGAGCTGTGCCGCAGTGACAATTCCAGCTACGCCCAGATAAGCTCGGATCAGAGTTAATCTGGCATCCTCGCTGGTCCACTCTTGCCGTAAGTGAGCAGGTAGATCTGGTTTAGGCTCGAGACGACCGTCGGGATAAGCCGCCGCAAGTAAATCAGCTGCTTCACTTGTGCTCCAAAGCACTGCGCCTTCCGTGTACACCCGGACGGCGCGTCCAGCGGCAACCAGCTTGTCCATAAGTGGGAGAAAACCCGGTGTTGCCTTAGCTTTATCCTCAGGTAAGACGACCGTCGTACTCAGAACGTCGTGTAACTCGTCCGAATCCCGCGCGTCTGGCCATACTTCGCGCTCGACCTGATCAATGGCCGCCGGGGCAAGCAGGCTCAGGTCGGAAAAAGGTTCAAACGCTAGATTTCTCCTTGTAGCAACGGCACGAGCGCGTCTTTCCTCAAGCGGTGCATCGTCCAAAAAAGCGTATGGATAAGCATTCAACAGCTGATAGGCAAAGGGCGAAGGTTCGCGGGTGTCGCGGGCGATCAGCTCGACCTCTCCGTTTGCAATCCTCTCCATAAGCTGGATGAGAGATCCAAGATCGATTGCCTCGTGCATACAGTCGTGCATAGTCTGATGCACTAGCGGATGATCGGGGAGTTCGATGTCGCCAGTTACGTGCTCTTTGCACTGCGTCTGCGCCGGAAAAACAGCAGTCATAAGATCATCAGCGCGAAATCTCTGAAGGGCCGGTGGCACTCTTTTGCCACTGTGTCTACGCAGTACTGCCAGTGATCTATTAGTATTCCAGCGCCAGCGGATTTGAAAGAGCGGCACCTGCAATATCGCCTGCTCTAAAAGCTTCGTCACGTTTTCGGGATTTAGCATCCTAAATAGTTGATCAACGGGAAAGCTATGCTGCGGTCCGAGCGACAGTACGATGCCGTCGTTATCTGCTGACGCTTGCAGCTCGAAGTCAAAGCTGCGGCAGAAGCGTTTGCGCAGTGCCAGCCCCCAGCCTTTATTGATACGCATACCAAAAGGTGCATGGATTACGAGCTGCATGCCGCCGCTAGCGTCAAAGAAACGTTCGAAGACCACCTTGCTCTGTGTCGGCAGTACACCAAGGGCCGCCTTTTCGACTGCCATATAGTGCGTCACCTGGAGGCTTGCCCATGGGCAGCATGTGGTTTCCGCCTCGAGCCATGCACAGGCCTCTTGATATGCCTCCGGAACGGTGTCCCCAAGTTGTGAGAGCGATTCCAGGTGGAACAAAGGATCATCGGCCGTTATCGGCATGGTCAATCGACGGTCGACCTCATCGCGAATATCCGACACAGCGAGAGAAAGCTCTGGCGTGCGGCCTGGCGCTTCGCCCTGCCAAAAAGGAATGCTAGGTGGCGCACCGTGCATATCGCGCACGAGCATGTCCGTGCCGCGCAGTCCCTTGATTTGCCATGAATTGTTACCGAGAAGAAAGATGTCGCCGCGGCTACTCTCAATGGCGAATTCTTCGTTTACAGTACCGATGAAAGAACCGTCATCTTCGTTGACGACGCGGTAATCACCGAGCTCTGGAATCGCTCCGCCACTAGTAATGGCCGCTAGGCGGGCTCCTCGCCTTGCTCGCACCTTGCCACTCAGTCGGTCACGATGCACGTAGGCAAGTGCCTTGTTGGCTCCGGCAAAACCGACCGAGAGCATCGCCACGATTTCACCAAAGTGCTCTCGTGACAGAGTTCGGTAGGGATAAGCCCTGCGCATAATTTGGTAAAGATGGTCCTCGTCATGCTCCTCAGCTGCTGCTTCGGCCACGACTTGCTGCGCTAGGATATCGAGCGGTCCCTCGGGAATCACGGTCCGGTCCAACTGTCCAAGGCGGACTGCTCGTATGAGGGCCATGGCTTCGACCAACTCGTCGCGAGTTAGGGCAACAAGTCTACCTTTAGGTGTGGCACCTACACTGTGTCCGGCGCGACCGACGCGTTGTAAAAAAGTGGCAATGCTGCGCGGTGAGCC
>Ga0078894_10002381_pt1 | contig 14280 bp, 13 predicted proteins | sample LauGreSu1BDMLBSD_2_FD_67506 | JGI IMG/M metagenome (GOLD analysis project Ga0078894, IMG submission 67506) | Freshwater lake microbial communities from Lake Michigan, USA - Su13.BD.MLB.SD (version 4) (version 4) | ecosystem: Environmental > Aquatic > Freshwater > Lake | place: Lake Michigan...
CATCAGTACTGGTCAAGTCATGTCCTGCAAATGTACCAGTAGTATACTTTGGCTCACATGAAAGTATTAAAGCCGTCGGTGGCAGCGCGCGTCATACGCTACGCAAGCCGTTCTCTAAGCTTCAGGTGCGGCAAGTACTGCAGAGTGCGCTTTTATCTGGTGTGAAGCTAAGCGCTAAGGAAGGCGAGATAACAGGTGAACAGGGTGTCGATGGCATCAAAAAGCGCTGGCAATCGAGCCTTGCATCGATCACTGTGCGGCGTAACGAACTCACCCAAATGCTTAAGGCGACGCCGGAGCAACTGCGCCTAATGATCCAAAAACGCGGTAGCGATCTGGTAGGTGACAATCGCAAGTTGCCGGCCGAGGCGTTCCCGATGAGTCAGGCCTTGCTCATCGATCCTAGTGAGCAAAACCTGCGTCAGATGCTTCATAGTTTTGCGGCCAAATGCGTTGTCCAGGCAGACACCTCAGTCGATGGACTAAAGGGATGGGAAAAACTCCAACAAGGTCATTACGACGTATTAGTGCTCCGTTGGGAGTCGTCTGAGATCAATGGTCTTTCGTTTTACAATAAACTCCGAACTAACGAACGATTCCGCTATTTGCCCGTTGTGGTCTTATCTTCAAAGGTCCAAACGCAAGATTTTCGTCTCCTCGATGAAGATCTAGCTGTCTCACTCTTGCCCCTACCAATATCAGACAAAGCACTGAGCAGCGCTCTAAGTCAAGTTGTCAGCAATGCTGTGCTTAGCCGAGAATTTATCAAAGACTTGACCGATGTCATCGTTGATATAAAGACCGTGTCTGATGCAGCCAGTAAAGAAATCTTTATGGCAAAGGGTCAAGCCTACGACCAGGTTGTAGCAAATGCTCTGAAGATCGTTGGTGATCGCCTCCTGGATCAGCGAAGTTTTGAGGGAGCAGAATGGGCGTACTCTGCCGCATGGCGCCTCGGCGATAGGCGGCTTTCGCTAGTGACTGGATATGGCAAAGCCTGTCTCTTTCAGGGTAGAGGTGACGATGCACTGCGTCTTATATCCTTGGCAGATGCCATCGCACCGAAGTCTGTCGAGCGCCTGTGTCTACTCGGGGAGATTGAATTAGGTCGACGGCGCTACAGTGATGCGAAGATTCAGTTTGGCAAGGCGCTCGCAATTGAACCTGATTCTAGTCGGGCTGAGGCAGGTATAAAGGTTGCGGAAGCCCTAGAAAGGTTCGAGGCGTCGGGCACTGAAAAAGTCCCGACAGACAATTTCGCAGCCTACCTTAACATGATAGGGATCACCCTATCGCGGACCGGTAAGACTGGTGAGGCAGCGAGCTACTACGAATCTGCAATGAATTTTGTACATAATCCTGACCAGCAAGCCAAACTTTGGTTCAACTTAGGAATTTGCTACTTAAGGGCGCGTCGCTCGAGTGAGGCAAAATCAGCGCTTGAGAAAGCGGTGAAGTTATCTGAAGGAAAGATGAGCAAAGCTCAGAAGTTTTTAGCGATAGCCAGCGAGGCGACAGTCAAAGGCGCTATCTCAACCGATACGGCGCTTGATTTTGAGGTGATTTGAATGCCTCGTCAATCGGTGGTAAGTTGAAGTTGCTGAGCTGGTTCAGCGGCGTAAGAGGTCTATCATGCGAGAACAAACAGTTGGTGATCTTGCTCTGCCGTTAAGAAACTTTCAGGAAGTAGTGCACTCAGACAGTCTGATTAGTGCGGTACATGCGCTTCGCGTGAGTAGTGGTTTGCCATTGGTCGTGATGCGGCATGGTGCAGCCGTCGGTGTCGTTACGGAACGTGAGCTGATTCTGCGCGGGATGCAGGCAGAAGGATCGAGCCTAAGTTCTAGTCTCCACATCTCTGATGTGATGACACCAGTGCATACGACTATTACTGAGGATACGACTCTATCGGAAGTCCTCGAGGCGTTTGATGCTGGTGTCGGAGTCCTGCCAATGTTGCGTCAGGGTCAGCTGATCGGAGTCGTAAGGGCCCAGGATCTAGTGCGGCTACTGGCACCCGCTGGTGGGGAGGCAGGGATCTTGGACCGTGCAGCGACCGAGACAAAGGTCGCCTTGAGCTCGCCTATATGGCAGGAGCTTTTGTATATGTTGGCTGAGGCCGGCATCTGATTTTTTGCTGAACTAGGCGTCAAATTTTTGGCTAATAGACTTTTCTACCCCTTTTATATTTAGGACGGTAAAAAAAGTTTAATTGGCAGTTAAGCTGGTTTTTAAAAAAATCGACAAAATCCAGTCTTAGATAGCTCGCAAATCCATGTCTTATTAGTTGGTTATGAGTGACTAATTAGAGGTAACGGTTATTAGGGACAATAATTTCCAAATCACCGCTGTCTAGATTCTTGCCGTTTTTTTTGAGAATATAAGAGTATTATTTCTAGCCACAACTTACCTGCTTCTTCTCTTTTCCTCTACTTGAAGACGATCCGCTCAATTATCTGACGTTAACTACGTCAATCAATAACTAGTAAATAGTGCATCGTATACCTTGTGAATTAGGAGGTCTGTCGTGAAATCTTTTAACCCTAGAATGTCGCTCAAAGGATTACGGCTGTGGGTAGCATCATCCGCAGCGGCATCGCTAGCAGTGATGTCGATCACGGCTTGTAAACCGAAGAGTGCTGGTTTTTCTGAGGTTAAGATTTCCAAGGATGCTCAATCAGCCTACGACGTCTATGACAAAGTCAAAGAGGATTCGACGTTCAAAGCGAATTTTTCAGCGGTTTTGGATCAAAAGTACGATCAGGATTCTCAGCAGTTAAAGAACGGACTGGTCGTCAATGGTCTCAAGTTTGAGGATGCAGAGAAGAGACTAGATTTAAGTAAACGAGTTTATAATAGAGCTTATAAAGGTACATTTGGTGAGCAACTCAAAGAGGTTTCAAAAAATTTAGGCGCAGTTGAAGCGCGTGACTTTCAGATATCCCAGGACATTTTGTTTGATACCTTGAAGGCTAATGGCGACAAGAATAGGTTGAAGGAAGTTTTAAAGAAGTACAGTCAGGAAGATTACCGCCGCTCCTTTAGAGCGACCATGATCATGAAAACATATGAAAGAATGATCAGATCATCGGGCTCAAAAGATAGTCTTGGATTGGTGAATCCTGCTGCGGCTGCGGCAGCTGGAGAGGTGGTGAAACAAGTCGTTACAACGCTCCCAAATCTAGTCGAGCAGATTAACAACGGAAAATGGATTGACGCCAACGGTGAAGCGATTCGTATGTGTACTAAAGAGGTTGAACTGTGCGTTACTGGACCGTCGGCTGCCGTGGATCTACCTGGTAAGGAGAATGCGAATCGGTGCAAGCTCGAGGATAAGCCAAATGCAGGATGTAATAATGGCCTCGTGCGCGATCAGAATAATAAGGAGAATTCCGACGGCTCTGGCTACTCTGTTGCGTTTTTAGGTGAGGATAAGTGTTCATCCCATAAGTGGCGCTGCTACTGCTCGGGTGCTTTCAAAAAAAGGGACAACGGCAAATGGGTCCAAAATGGGTGGGATCAGTATGGGTGTAACTGGCAGTACTGGGAGGAGGAAGCTCCTGGCCCAGCAGCAATAGATGAGAACTTTTTTCAAAAAATGCTGAAGATTTGCGAGATGAAGACCCGCTGCAGTGTCTCTGTGACAGTCGGAAAGACAAACTGAGCACCTAGATTTTTTAGCGACCACGCACCTTACAGCTTTTGCCTTGCTCCCAACCCCAGCCATCGCCATCGGTATCACTTATATCAGTGGTACAGTAAGGAAATTTAGCCTGGGAGTAAGGATCCACCCACAGATCACTGGCTATGACTTTGGGATCGACAGTTTCAGAGGTCTTAGTAGCTGAACAGCTCGCTAGATTATTGGTATTGGTGCCATCACAGCGAGGCACTGATTTTTGGCCTTCAGGTTCTTGTTGTTGTCCCTTTGCTTGCACCTGGGAAAGGCTTTGCTGACGGTTCGCTAGGGACCCGTAAAAAAGACTATCCCATGCACGAGTCGCGCTACTTTGGATACCAAATTTCGCGCGAATATCGGCACGATGATAGATTGACTTCATGTCTTGAACATAAGAGTTCAAATTGGCTGTGTTATACCCAAGATGCTTCCTGACACCGGTATATAAACTGCCGTCACTAGCATATTGACGACAATCTTGACCGTTACTTGCCTTGCACCCAATGTTGCGAAGTCCAGTCAGTGCATTGCAGCTATAACCATCGGTATTGAAGTCATGCGGATTACAGGTGAGCCCAACCGCCTTGGCATCCATGCGTCGGCTTTGCGTCAGGCCGCAACACGGATCACTAGGATTACCCCAGGGCTCGCAGGTCTTATTGGGATTCCAAGACGACTCCCGTACGGCTGATCCAGCTACGACCAGATAGCATTCCTCTTTGGTCATGCCTAAATCCTGAGCTCCAAGCGGATGATCACAGGCATTCTTGATGGCGGTATAGGTTGCGCTCGGCATTTTGCCAAGGTCCCAAGAGGCACCGTCGGCTTTTATAATCGATCCCTGATTGGCCGTTTTGGTCGTTTTACAGCTCAAGAGGCCAAGACTTCCGGCTGCAATTAGCGCTACTGGCAACATCTTCATAGGTACCAACCATAGGTTATTTATCAGATATTATAGTGGCGTATAGATTTAAGAATACACCTCTATCTGGTGGTGGGAAGGGCAAATAATCTTGCCCATCGCTAATGAGTTGGAGTTGGAGTTGGAGTTGGTAAACTCAACAGATGGCAGGAGGAGATCAAAGGAGAAATTTAATGAAAAACTCAACTCGCTAAATCAAAAGCGATCTTAGCCAGTAAGATTGCTAGCCCAAGCAAAAACATCGGCCGGATGATCGCGTTGCCGCGCAACACTACTAGCTTAGAACCGATCCAGTTGCCGGCAATTCCGCACAATGCTGCCGGTACTCCCAGCGCCAGGCTGACCTCGCCGTGAAGTGCAAACATCGAGAGTGCTGCCATATTTGTCGCCAGGTTCACTACCTTGGTGTTGCCGTTGGCCCGAGTGAAATCATATTTGAGCGCCCATGCGAATAGGAGGATCAGAAAACTGCCTGTGCCTGGGCCGAAAAAACCGTCGTAAAAGCCAACCAAAAGACCGCCTGACAAAATCCAAAACCACCGGACGCGACGCGACACCAGATGAGTCGCCTCCTCAAGTCCGATGCGCGACTTATGTAGCGTAATCAAGGCGACAAGTGGAATGACGACTAGCAATACGTAGCGCAGAAATGCCGGATCAACCTTGAGCACGGTGCGCACGCCAAGCATAGCTCCTATGACGGCACAAGCAGCGCTCGGTAATGCCGCCCGCAAATCTACCATGCCATGTTTCAGGTAGCGTGCAGTAGCTAAGGCAGTCCCAAAGAAGGCTGAGAACTTGTTCGTGCCGAGAGCTAGATGAGGCGGCACACCAGCAGCTAAATACGCCGGAACCGATAGGAGTCCGCCGCCACCTGCAATAGCGTCCATCAAACCCGCCAAGAAAACGGCAGGCAATACGACAGCGTAGGTGCTCGGTAGGATTACCATAGATCAATTCAGCCTTTTGCTTGTGGGTCCCTTACGTTGGTAAGTCACACTGCCGCTGAGCACGCTTAACCAAGCTAACTCGTTGAATGTTCGCTCCGCAAAGATGCAACATCCTGAAAGGAAGCGCTATTTGTATCTTCTAAAGCGGCGCGTATGCGCCTGTATACGCCTGTATACGGTTTCTTGCCAAACCAACGCAACCTAGACCCCCAATATGCCGACAAGGAGAAAGTGTCGCGCAAGGATGCGGTAATAACAAATAAGTAAACAATATATGTTTAATGGGGAGTTTAAAATGGTAGGTGTCAAAAGTTTAGTCACAGGCTTAAAGCGAGTATCAGTAGTAGCTGCTTTGTGTGGCCTCGGTGCTGCATGCGGTGGCAACGACGGGTTGCGGATCAATAAAGAGACCTCACCCGGAACCAACGAACAGCGGCCAAACGTCATTAGTGAGACTGGTCTGGCGCTACATATGCCAAGTAACCTACCGCTATGGGTAGATACAGCACAGATAGTCTTAGAGAAGGCCGAGTCTGGTAGCTCAGCAGGGTGCTCACGTGACTCCAAGAACGGAAAATTGCTCGGACTCCCATGTGCGGTTGAGATTAGCAAGCATAAGGGCGAGATTTCGTTCGATTTCCCACTAACCGGTAAGCCAATCCAAATCAACTCGTTGGCTCAGGGTGAATATTGGATCAGGGTGTCCATTTTAAACACCAAGACTGGTCGCCTACACTCAGAGGGCGAAGGCAACGTCACTGTCAAGGCCGGCCAATTGGCTACGGCTCACATCACGATGACGCAGGTTGGGGACGAAAACGGTAGCCTAGTGATCGTGTTGGATGATGGACAATCGATAAAGCCCCTGCCGCCGATAGCGCCAGCTGGATGTGCGACAGATGAGATGTACAGAGCACCAGTCTGTGTCAGCGTCGGTAAAGCCCTGGTTTACAGGTTTCAAGATTTGACCGTAGACCCTAAGACCTGTAAGTGGGGACTACCAGTTGGTGTTCAACGAGTTGACTCCAAATTTTGCGAGGGGCTTTCAGTAGGAGCGGCGGCCATCGGCGGTAAATAATTAGCTGTACCTTCCTAAAGTACGAACTTAAAAAAAATCAGTCTGAGCGCATGATCATGTGCTCAGACTGACTTTTTTCAGTAAACCGTCAATACTGACCCTAATGGATCACTCTGCTTCAACCGGTAAGAAGCGGTAGCCACCCTTGTTGGCGGGATAGCGAAACTTCTGGCTCTGAGGATGTGACGGCATGGGGCAGGGTGTCGGGTTATGCTGCGCCAGGGCGAGCACGCCAACCTGTTTATTGTAGCCACCAATAGGTGAAACCTCGACCGGAATGACGTTGACTAGAGTTGCGTCGCAGGTCTCTAGGTAGGTCACTGTGACCTCAACCTCGTCGTCACCGATGGGCTCCTGGTGAATGTCGAGGATGCGAGCTGGGAATAGTTCGGCCTCATCTTGTTTCGCCGGTGCGATTTTGACCAGCGGGCGGGCTACATTGTCGGGCTCCACATTGAGGCTTAGTTCTTTAGCCTCTTCTGGGCAGCTGCACTGGTCGCAGCGAGTTCCGCTCATGATGGCACCAACAGCAATGGGCGCTGGCGCATCGGGGTCAATTCTTGGCAATGGTTTGAACACGAGATTTTCGAAATACTCGGTGCACTGTTTGGCATAGGTGACCTTTAAAGGTCCGCCTGCTGGACTGATCTCACTCGGCTCGAGGTTGATAACGCGACCCAAAAATAGGCGCATTGGTTGTGACGCGATATTGAACTCTAAATGATTCCTGGCTTGTCCTTCGCTAGTCAGCGCTAAAGTAGCCACCAGTGAAAGTCCAGAAATCTTCAGAGCTCGCAATAATCGATGTTGAGACATTGACCTTCTCCCGCATGTGCAGCCGCATAGACCGCGATGATAAATACGTGGATGGTTTTGCAGGATTCATGCCGGCTTGTCAGCAGCGATGATTGTAAAACTTTTTTAATTCTAGATAAAAGCCATCAGCTAGACGGAAAATGCATTAGCTAGGTCGTCGATAATATCTTGAGTCGACTCAAGGCCAATCGATATTCGCACTAGATCGCGGGGAGTTGGAGTGTCCTCGCGCTCCATAGAGGCGCGGTGCTCGATGAGAGTCTCGACTCCACCTAGGCTAGTGGCACGGTGGATGTTTTGTACCTGAGCGACTAACTTCTGCGCTGCTCGCTCACCGCCCTTTACTTGAAAGGAGACGACGCCACCACCGCCGCGCATCTGGGTTCGCGCTAAATCGTACTGGGGATGGCTCGGCAACCAAGGGTAGTGGACATGCGTGACGTTTGCGTGCTGCTGCAGAAATTCCGCAATCTTAAGGGCACTGGCGTTTTGCTCGCGGACACGTAAATTTAGAGTAGCCAAGCTTCGGCTAGTCAACCAACAATCAAAAGGGGCAGGTACGCCTCCGCCACAAACCTGTATCGTACGCAGACGTTCAGCCAGCGGGCCACGCTCTCGCGTAACCAGGGCTCCTCCCAGCACATCGGAGTGGCCGTTAATATACTTGGTGGTTGAGTGCAGCACGACATCACAACCAAGGAGCAGCGGATTTTGATTAAGTGGCGATGCCACCGTGTTATCACAAAGAGCGTAAGCACCATGGGTATGGGCTAGCTCCGCGATAGCGGCTAGGTCCGACAGGCGTAGACAGGGATTCGATGGAGTCTCGATCCACAGCATTTTTGTTCGGGGTGTAAGTGCGCCTTTGATTGCATCTATATCCGTCATATCGACTAGGCTATAGGCCAAGCCCCAACGCGGAAATATCTCGTGCACTAAACTCAGCGTCCCGTGATAACACTCCCTCGGGAGGATCAGGTGATCACCACTCTGCAGTGCCAGCAGGGCTGCCATTGAGGCCGCCATGCCGGATGCAAATGAGAGCGCCTCGGCGCCATGCTCTAATGTGCACAGTGCCGCTTCGAGTTGCGCACGATTTGGGTTGCTATGGCGCGTGTAGAGATACCCGGAGGCAAAACTGCCGTCGGCTTCGCGCACAAAGGTTGTACTGAGCTCGATCGGCGGTACGACCGCTCCACTCGACTTCCTCGGTGTGCCGCCCGGCTTTGCCATAACCTTATACCCTTGCCTCGTACTTTAGAGCTGATTAACTTAAGGCGGTGATCGTCTCGCGCACGTCGTCGGTGTGGCGCAGCTGCACGTCACGAGGCAGTGATTTGCGTGCCAGACCGAACAGCACTTTGCCTGGGCCGATCTCAACATAATCGCGGCAACCTGCGGCGTACGCTCGCTCTAGGCTTTGCGTCCATTTAACCGGGCTATTGATTTGCGCCACTAGCAGATCTGCAGCGTACTGGTCGCCGATCTCTGCCGTAAGATTTGGGATAATGCGGGTCGGTGTCGTATGAAATTTAGACTCGGTAAGCAGAGGCTCCATCGCCAACCGCGCCGGTTGCATCAGCGAGGAATGGAAAGGGGCGCTGACCGGTAACATGACAAAGCGCAGGCCACTCGATTCGAGCCCTGCACATAGCCGTTCGACCGCAGTCTTATGTCCAGCCACCACAAGTTGCTGTGGCGAGTTGAAATTGACGACTTCGACCACGGAGTCTTTTTGAGAGGCGGCAGTGCACCTGGCTTGCAGGTCATCGGCTGCGACATTGATAACCGCTGCCATAGCACCGATACCGGCTGGAACCGCTGCCTGCATGGCCTCACCGCGACGCCGCACTAAGAAGACGGCCCGAGCAAAATCAAGCTTGCCAGCAGCAACCACCGCTGAGTACTCGCCTAGACTGTGGCCGGCAAAGACGCTAGGTACAATACCTGTCTCGCCCTGCAATACGCGCCAGGTGGCAACGCTCACGGTCAAAATACAGGGCTGAGTGTTAGCCGTAAGCTTAAGCTCATCTTCCGGCCCATCTAGGCACAGACGACGAATGCTCAGCTTAGCGGCATCCTCAGCCTCTTCAAACACAGACTTTACAGCAGGAAACTCGGAAAGTAACTGCCGGCCCATCCCCACAAATTGGGAACCTTGACCGGGGAACATTGCCAGCATCTGACCGCTGTAAGCCATCCGTGCTCGTCCTTATTTATCCCTCGACGTTGAAGTCCTCACCGCCGAGGTCGCCCTTGACCTTCGGTTGCACAACTACTTTACCCTTGTAGTTGCCGCAGTTTTTGCAAACAGTGTGGGACAAAATTGCTTCGCCGCAGGCTGTGCAGTAGGCAAAGCTAGTTGCCTTAAGAGCATGATGTGCACGGCGCATATCGCGTTTGGAAGCTGAGATTCTAAACTTTGGGACTGCCATGGCCCGACTCCAAAAATAATCTAAGGCACAAAAAATCGAAGCTCCCTCTTAGCTTGAGTGCAAGCGAAAGGCAATAGCCTAAATTGAGATTATTTGACCCCGTTAAGGATGATCTTCGTGCCACCCTCAGATTTGCGCACAGATCCGCTTAGATAGACGGATCCGCTACTGCGCTCAAGGGCTGGTCCCCAAACCTTCTTAAAGAAAGTGCCGCGGACACTGCCCGCGGGTCCGCTAAAAGTTAAGGTGCAGGCGGGAGCGCACTGGCTGAGCGCCGTGCGGTCAAATGACAATGGGCCGAGATTCTGTACTTGGGCACCGTCGGCAAGGGTCTCGACATTGCCTCCTCCTCCTACTTGGCGAGGAGCAGGGCTTTGGATAGGAGGGCGTGCGCTTAAGCGCAGACCGATACTTGGCTGACTTTTAAGGCGTTGAGGCCTCACCACAGTGACGCTAGTTTGACTCCGCCGCGCAGGCTGCGGCTTTGCCTGTCGCCGTATGGTTGGCGGGCGCACTGCCGAGCGTGCCACAGCCACAACGCTGCGGCTGGGTGGTCGATCAAGGGTGCGAGTCACCTGAGGCTCCTCGGCGGCCTCCTCAACTTCGAAAGAGGTGCCAAGCATAGGTGGAGCGGGAATCGGTAAACGAGTCTCAGCCGGGGGTGGCGCCATATCATCGATTATGGACTCGTCTTTTGCGAGTGTGGCTGTGCCCTTGGTCTGTTTTTTCAATGATTTTTTGAGAGTCGCCTGGCCCGGATCGACGATGGCGACTCCGGCGGGTCTTGCCAACTTGGTGTCCCAAATGAGCACTGCTGCTGCGCCAAGCAGCAAGAAACCGACGAATAGCGCGGCTATAGCTAGAGGAGAAACTGATTGGCCGTCAAAGGTGCGGCGGGCTATCTGAGACGTGTAGCGAGGTGCCCTTGGATGCCCACCGAGCTCCATCTGTTTTTGTTGTCCTTCCGTGTAGACCGATAGGAACTTGGCCACCGAAACCTGGGCCGTGGATCCTTCTCGCATCACACGGACATCTTTAGGTAAAACACCTCGATAGAACAGTGAGCGAATCTCGTCGATGCTTAGTGGTCCCATCGATTTTTGATCGCGGTCGGTTAGGTAGTATTGTTTTGGGGTGCGCGGTCGGCGGGCTCCGCCTCGTTTCTGTCCAATTTCCGTTGCGCTTTTCGCTCGGACAGTTGAGTTGGAGCTCGTCGCAAGGTGCAGCTGTCCCTCACCGATTGCATGACGATCACTGCTTTGGTGATGTTTGCCTACGCCAGTGCCCGAAAGGTCTGCATCGCTCTCATTGAACTCTCGGTTCGTCGGTAGTTGCCGCTTGATAGCTGTGCTCGACATCTCGTCGTAAACCGCTGCTGTCACCGAGAATATTTCGTCGACCTCGAAAATCTCTCGACGCAAGGACGAGCCGTCGCGGGCGACCGTATCAAAGGGATCTAACGAGCCGTCCCGTAGACCGGCGCGAATTTCTTCGGCCGACATGACGCCTAGCTCTTTAGTACCTTTATAAATGTGCCACTTATCGCTCACGCCACCCTCGGTGATCTTGCCGGCTCCTCGCCTCCTTCCTTGGTATCGGACAATCGCTTTAGAAGTTCAGTGGTTGACCGCCGAGATCCGCGGCATTTGGGTTTCTCCAATGCGGCATAAAGATGTGAATTGCGCTTGCTAATTCGATGCTAACGGGCTAGACACCCAGCCGGTTGGGTGAGCGCCCAATCTTTGGATAGATTAAGCGAGATTTTAGGTACTTAAACATGCGCCTGGCAGTCGCCGAGATTATTGGCAAGGTAGTAGTCGATATTAAGGGTAATGAGCCCTGGTTGGACTCTTTGTATCGAGATTTCCCGTTGCCTGGAGGCGTCGGAGAACCTGCTGCGCTGACCGGGACTATGCAGCTGAAGGTGGAAGAAGCGGGCAGCGTCCACGTGACGGGTCATCTGAAGTACGCACCGATTGTTAGTTGTAGTCGCTGCGATAAAGCAATCGCTTGGCCACTAGAATGCAACCTCGATGTGCGTTACTTGCCTGAGCAGATTAACGACTTAGAGCGCGAAAAAAACCTGAGTCGTAGCGACTTGGATGCCTACTTTTTGGATGGTGATGAGGTTGATCTCGAGCAGCTGATCATCGATACCGTGGAAATGGCGTTGCCGAGTAGATTTGTCCTTGCTGATGCCAAGGGCGAGAGCTGTCGAGTGTGTGCGGTGTCGGTTGCTGGCGAGCGGGTCTACGGGGTCTCGGACGAACCGGCTGCGACTTCGCCATTTGCCGCTCTTAAAGGGTTGAAGTTGAAGCAGTAGACGAGTAGGTTAGGGAGCCGCTGGCGCAGTGTGCCATGCGGATTTAATAGGCGGGTCGTCTGGAATGAAGGTGTGCTTAGGCACTTTGGACGACCGAGGAACAACCTTCGTTAGGAGCATTAGAGATGAGCGTTACGATTAACATGAAAGACATGCTGGAAGCCGGGGCCCATTATGGTCACCAGGCTCGTCGCTGGAACCCGAAGATGAAGCCGTTCATCTTTGGTGAGCGCAACGGCGTACACATCATCGACTTGCAAAAGACGGTTCGTCTTTTCAAAAGCGCTTGCGACTTTCTTGAGCGCACGACCCAGCGCGGTGGGCACGTACTATTTGTTGGTACCAAGCGTATGGCTCGTGATCTTGTTGCTGAGGAAGCAGCTCGTGCAGGTCAATTTTACATCAATCACCGTTGGCTAGGTGGCACACTCACTAACCTCGTGACCTTGCGTCAGTCCATTCACCGTCTCAAGCGGATCGAGAAGATGGAACAAGACGGCACCTTCGACAAACTCCTCAAGAAAGAGGTCCTAGGTCTACGTCGCGAGCAAGAAAAGCTGATCCGCAACCTCGGCGGCATTAAGGACATGCCAGGTCTGCCACGTGCTTTGTTTGTTGTCGACGCTCACAAAGAGTCGATCGCTTTGAAAGAAGCTAAGCGCCTTGGCATTCCAGTCGTAGCGATTGCTGATACCAATGCTGATCCGCACGGCATCGATTACCTGATCCCAGGTAACGACGACAGTCTTAAGTCGATTCAGCTGTTCGTACGTACAGCTGCTGAAGCCTGCATCGCTGGTAAGCAAAAAGCTCGCGACTTCACCGATTCCGACGATAAAAAATACGACTCTGTCGAGGCGGGAAGGTTCCACGATAGCGAGGGCCACACCGTTGCGGTTGAGAAGGCGCGCCGTGTAGACGAAGAAGACGAGGACCTAAACTAAGTTCGGCTTAGTTGTTTGGGTGTGAATGCTAGAAAACCATCGCTGCCGGTTCGGCCGCGGTGGTTTTATGGCAGCTGAGTAAAAATAAACTATAGATTGTTTGATATAGAAAGGTGTGAACATGACTATCACCGCAGGAATGGTTAAGGATCTGCGTGAAAAGACTGGCGTTGGCATGATGGAGTGCAAAAAGGCACTAACTGAGACCAACGGCGATATGGAAAAGGCTGTCGTCTGGTTGCGTGAGCACGGCATGGCCCGCGCTCAGAAGAAAGAAGGACGAGTCGCTGCTGAGGGCGTGGTCGAAGTGTTCGTCAACCCAGAGCAAAATGCTGGTGTCTTGGTCGAGCTCAACTGTGAGACCGACTTCGTCAGCAAGAATGAAGAATTCCGTGCCCTGGCTCATGACATTGCTAAGCTGGCGTTCCAGCACAAAGCAAAAGATCACGAGGAGCTTCTCGGCCTTAAGCTAGGTGCTCATACGGTCAAAGATAAGCTCACCGAACTGATCGCTAAAATTGGCGAAAATATGCAGGTTCGTCGAGTTAAGGTCGTCCACACTGCTAACGGCGTTGTCTCTGGTTACTCGCACATGGGTGGCAGGATCGGTACGCTGGTGGTACTCGAGGGTGCGACGGGCTCTGACGTGGCGGACCTTGGCAAAGACCTTGCTATGCATGTGGCTGCAGCTTCGCCGCGCTACTTGGTTGAGACCGAAGTTAATGCGACCGAGCTTGATCAGGAGCGTGAAATCGCACGCAAGCGCCTTGAAGAAGAAGGCAAGCCTGCTGAGCTGATCGAGAAGATTTTGGTCGGTCAGATGAAGAAGTTCTACAAAGAAGTCTGCCTGATTGAGCAGGCATATGTTAAAGATCCGAATGTGACGGTGCAGAAGCATGTCGACAGCCTGAAGAAGGGTCTGAAGATTGCTGGCTTTGCTCGGTTCCAACTGGGTGAAGGCATCGAGAAGAAGAAAGAAGACTTCGCAGCAGAAGTGGCCGCTCAACTCAAGAAGTAACCTATAGAGAGACCTAAGACCCATGAGCCAATGCAAGTACCGCCATATCATGCTGAAACTTTCGGGCGAGATGCTGGGGGGACAGCAAGGCTATGGGATCGAAGGTGATGCGCTG
>Ga0078894_10002382_pt1 | contig 14276 bp, 11 predicted proteins | sample LauGreSu1BDMLBSD_2_FD_67506 | JGI IMG/M metagenome (GOLD analysis project Ga0078894, IMG submission 67506) | Freshwater lake microbial communities from Lake Michigan, USA - Su13.BD.MLB.SD (version 4) (version 4) | ecosystem: Environmental > Aquatic > Freshwater > Lake | place: Lake Michigan...
GTGCGCGGGCGCGACCGGCCATGACACAGCGTCCATCGGAGGCCTGGTCGGGCTGGCCCCTGTGGTCCTGGCCGTCGCCGCCCGGGGCGACGCGCAGCAAGCGGTCGAAGCCAGCTTGCGACAGCTGCGCCTGACCCACAAATCGCAGCCCCTGGAAGCTTTCGCAGCGGCCTATTGCCGGTTGCTGGCACAACTGGTTTTCTCACCGCCGCCCTCTCTAGGCCCGCTGCTACAAAGCCAAGCCCCAGGCTTGGGCAAAGGCTTGAGCGCCTTGCTGGGCCAGGCCCCAGATCACAAAGATGCGGCCACGCGGGTGGTCGGTGGCCTCTACAGCCCAGCCTGCTACATCGAAGACTCGTTTCCGAGCGTGCTGTATCTGGCCGCGCGCTATGCCAATGACTTTGAAGCCGCGCTGGTGGCCAACACCAATGCCGGCGGCGACAACTGCCACCGCGGCGCGGTACTCGGGGCTTTGTTGGGCGCCTGGCTGGGCTTCGAGGCCATTCCCTTGCGCTGGCGTCAGGGACTGCTGGCCGCAGCGGCTGTGGCGCAAGAAGTCGATGACTTCATCGACACCTTTTTACCGGTTCCCTCAGATAGACACTGAGCCCCGAGCTTGCACCTCAGGGGCCCTGCCCGCCCGACCTTCATGCGCCCTTAGACGCGTTTAGGCGCCTCTAGACGCGTTTAGACGCCTTTAGACGCCGCTCTCACTCGGGCTTGGCGCCGGCATACTGAACCACGGCCCGCCACCGCACAATCTCAGCCTCTACGAATTTGGCGAACTCCTGTGGGCTGTTACCGGCGGGGACTGCGCCTTCGAGCTCAATGCGGCGCCTGACCTCCGGGCTTTGAATCGCCGCCCGCGCCGCATCGCTCAAGCGTTTGGCCAGCTCCGGGTTCATGCGGCCGGGGGCAAACAGGCCGAACCAGGCGCTTGATTCATACCCAGGCAGGGTCTCGTTGATGGCGGGCACATCCGGGAAGGCCGCCAAACGCTGGCGACTGGTCACACCGAGCGCGCGCAGCTTGCCGGCCTTGATGTGCGCCTGCACATTGCCGACGGCGGCGAACATCAGCTCTACCTGTCCGGCCAGCACGTCCTGCACCGCAGGGGCGGTGCCGCGATAGGGGATGTTGACGATGAACACGCCCGCCTTCATCTTGAAAGAGTCACCGGCCAGATGCAGCGAAGAGCCCAATGCACCAATCGCAAAATTCAATCGGCCGGGCTTTTCTTTGGCCATTGTCACCAGCTCTGCCACATTCTTGACCGGCAGCGAAGGATGCGCCACCAGCACGGATGGCGACGACGAGACCATGGTCAGGGGCGTGAAGTCCTTGATGGGGTCAAAAGGCAGTGAGGGATAAAGCGAGGCATTGATCGCATGGCTGGTGAAACTCATCAGCAAGGTGTTGCCATCGGCCGGCGCCTTGGCCACCGCCTCGGCCGCCAGGTTGCCGCCCACGCCCGGCTTGTTCTCGACCACCACCGTGCGGCCGAGTTGCTGACCGAGGGCCTGGGCCAGGGTGCGCGCCATCGTATCTGTGGTCCCCCCCGCAGGCGCGCCCACCAGGATCCGAAGCGGCGCAGCACTGCCGCTTGGAGCTTGGGCATGGGCGGCTGCGCCCAAACCCACCAGCAGGCTGCAAAGTAGCCTGGAAAAGAACAGTTTCAAGCGCATGAATAAACCCCGTTGAGCACCTGGCACTGGGCGTGCTCCATCATCAGCCCGGCAGGTTCTGTTGCTTTAGCAATGATTCCAACTCAGCAGCAACCTCGGTCGGATTCAAGTCAGGCCGCCCAATGGAAAGCGTAGCTGTGGCAACCAAGTAGTCGAAGTAACCCAGCCGTGCCAGAGGTTTGTACTTGGAAATATCCACCATACCATTGGTCAAGATATTCTCGTCAATATGTATTCCAACAACTTTTCCTATGATCAAGTTATTCTGAATAGGAGGCTTGTCAGTGGGAAGGGTTATGCTGCTGACCAAAATACACTCCAAACTCACAGGCGCTTGAGCGACGCGAGGTGGCACCACATGAACACAAGGCGCCGGCGTTACACCTGCAACACTGAACTCATCCACATCTGAGTCGAAGTGCTCAGAACTGGCGTTCATTGCTGCGGCCAAATCAGCGTTGACCAAGTTAACCACGAATTGCTGTGTCTGCAAGATATTTTGGTAAGTATCTTTGCCATCGCCATTTGGTTTGGGGCCAATGGGCGCAAACATGACCATAGGCGGAAAGTCAGCCACACTGTTGAAATAGCTGAAAGGGGCCAGGTTATTAACACCCGCCGCACTTTGTGTTGATACCCATCCGATGGGCCTAGGCACGACCAATGCTTTCCACGGGTTGTAGGGCAAGCCATGGTCACGCGGATCATTGATGAACATAAAAAAATTCTTTTATAAAAAATGAACTCATGGGGTCTGCCACAGCTTGATCGATCCCGAGGTCTCTAGGGTCGCGAGGGACTGCCACAGATCCGCCGCCGCCTGCTTTCCAAGCCGCGGCTCAGTTCTCTCAAAGAAACGAGCCCTCAACTCCTGCGGCATAAAGGGTCGGTCGGGGCCGCCCCGCAGAGATCGAACTTCCGCGTGCAATCTGCTGCCACCCTCGACGATGGCGTCGACCCGAGCCGGGTAACACTGCGGAAAGCCGCTCTCCTGCCAGGGCTCCCAGGTCATCCGAAGCGGCCACGGACTGGCGTTGATCCTCGCCCGTGCAGACGCCTCAAACGTGCCTGCGTCGATCGCGCCATCGAGCATCAGCGCCTTGACCACATAGGGGAGGCTAAATCGCGCATCGATGTCTGTGCCGGGCGCATTGCGCCTGTCGATGGGCAGGCACAGCAGCGGCGCGACCTGCTCGGGTACATGCATGTGCAGTGACAGCAGAGGCCGAGAGCCCGCTTCCAGGCGCAGTATCTCAACGGCCTCAACGAAGCCCTGCAGGTAATGGCAACAAGGCCAGGCTTTGAAGCTGACCTCGCGCAAATGCCAGCGTTCTCCCAAGTCGCCCAGCAGCCCGTCGCCAGCAACCGCCTTCGAGGCAGCGAACAGCTCGAAAACAGACAAGCTCGATCCGACCACGTCGCTCGGGCCCGTGATGCCAGCCGCAGCCAGTTGCGCGGCGACCAGGCCGCTTCGGGCCGCCCAGCCCAGGTGGAGTTTCTTGCTTTCGGCGCCGTTCTCTAGGTAGGTGAGCGGCCCTGCGGAAAACGACAGAGCGATCCCGATGGCGTGCCCGAGTTGATCCGCCTTCAGGCCTTGCAACCACCCCGCGACGATGGCAGCGGCGATCGGGCCCAGCACGGCGCTGGCCTGGAAGCCTCGGGCCTGGAACGCGCCCGGCGCGTGAAGACCCAAGCGGATGAGCAGTTCCCAACCCAGCACCAGCGCGCGCAGCAGGTCCGCGCCGGTGCGGCGATGACTCACCGCAGCAAGCAGCGCGGCCGGGATCAGCACCGCACCGCCATGCACGATGCTGGGTACATGGGTGTCGTCTTGTTCTACGGAGTGAATCAAGCTACCCAAGAAAAAGGCCGATTCCGCAGGGGGCAAACCCTCCACGACCGGTCCCAGGCGGATACCGGCGCTACCTCCGTACAGCGCTTGCAGTGCGCTGTGCAAGCGCCGGCCGAAATCGTTTTCCGCAACCGCGATCGCCAGGGACAGATCATCTGCCAGCAAGGCCAGCGCCCGCTCTGTGACGTCTTGAGGGATCGGCAAGCGGTCGAAGGCATCGCACAGGCTCTGCGGATCCAGCGCACGGCAGTCGTAGATCGGAGGCTGGGTGCGATTCATGAAGCAGCAAGCGTTGCCGATTAAGCGGAGTCTTCTAGCACGCCGTGCAGGCGCAATAGCTCAAGGAAATCTGAGAGCCAAAAGTCACCTGTCACTCTCTCGCACGAGAACTCGTGGCCCTGGAAAGGAAAAAGCACCGCACAAGGCGATGCTTCTTTTTTTGGCTCCTCGACCTGGGCTCGAACCAGGGACCTACGGATTAACAGTCCGGCGCTCTACCGACTGAGCTATCGAGGAATGTAGCCCAAGATTATAGCCCCAAAAATCAGTCGCCCCAAGAGCCCAGAACCGCCCTACTCCACCTTGGCGCCAGAACGCTTGACCATCTGCACCATGCGCTCGATGTCGGTCTTGATCATGGCGTTCATCTGCTCGGGTGTGCCCGTCATCGGGACCATGCCCTGGCTGGTCATGTTCTTCTCGACAAAATCGCGGTCCGACAAAATGCCCGCGACCGTGGCGTTGATCTTCATCACCACATCGCGGGGCGTTCCGGCCGGCGCGAAGAAGGCGTACCAAGCACCCAGGTCCATGTCTTTGAAGCCGGCCTCGGTCATGGTCGGCACCTGCGGCGCCACAGGCACGCGCTTGTCACCGCTGACAGCCAGCAGCTTGACCTTGCCGGCAGCCATGTGTCCCATGATGGTGGGAAAGGCCGGGTAGGTGAACAGGATCTGGCCCCCCAGCACGTCGGTGACAGCCGGGCCTGCGCCCTTGTAGGGCACATGGACCAAGTCGACCCCGGCGATCTTCTTGAACATCTCGCCCATGATGTGCGGCTGGCTGCCGGCGCCGAAAGAGCCGTAGCCCAGGCTCTTTTGCGTCTTGATGTAGGCCACCAGCTCATTGAGGTCCTTGACCGGCACGTTGGCATTGACCGCCAGCGCCAGCGCCACATAGGTCACCGGCGCCACCGGAACCAGGTCGCGCTGCATGTTGTAGGGCAGTGAGGGGTAGAGGGCTGGGTTGCCCACAAAGGTGGCGTCGTTGGTAAACAGCAGTGTGTGCCCATCGGCAGGCGACTTGATCACCGCCTCGGTGCCGATGGCGGTATTGCCACCCGCCCGGTTTTCCACCACCACAGGCTGGCCCAGCACCTCCGACAGCCGCTGCCCCATGCGCCGACCCACGATGTCGGTGGTGCCGCCGGGCGCATAGGGAATGATGATGCGGATGGGCTTGCTGGGAAAGGTTTGCGCACTGGCGCTCAGGGCGCCAAACGCCAAGCTAAGACTGAGGGCGGCCAGGGACAGGGCTCTGCGGGTGGTCATGGGTCTCTCCGTTTAAGGGCTGTTGGTACCGCAAGCGGCACTTGCAGGCGTCAACTCGCGCCGTGCATAAAAGCCATGCTAGCAGCCAGCCCGCTCGGGGCGTACCCGCATTAACGCCAAGTTCAGGCTTGCTGCTCAGGCACCCTGGTCGATGGGGCAATCGGTCACACCCGCGACAAAGCGAGCCAAAACCATGTCTCGGCAGCGACAAAAAAACAGCCGCCTGGCGTGTGCTGCAAGCGCGGTTCACAGAGGGAGCGCAGGCACAGTATCAGCGCCTCAAGCCACTTCAGCCCCTAGCCTGGACCCTGCCCCTGGGCTTGCCTAAACTGGCAGCAAGGGTAAGACACATCGCAAAGATGGGGCCACACGAGGAGAAACGCCATGGCCATGGTTACGGGCAATGCTTTGCTGGGAAAGGCATTGCAACAGCAAGGGGTCGACACCCTGTTTTTCATCATGGGTGGGCCGATCAATGACGCCCTGCTCGCGGCCATGGGTCAGGGCATCCGCGGCATAGACGTTCGCCATGAGCAGGCGGCGGCCATGATGGCGCAGGCCTACGCACGGGTGCGCGCGCGACCCGGGGTGTGCTTTGGCGCTTCGGGGCCGGGCACGATCAATCTGACCACTGGCTTGGCCAATGCGCTGATCGATTGCGCCCCGGTGGTGGCCTTCGGTGGCGCCAGTCCCTTGCACAGCTTTGGCACAGGCGCGTTTCAGGAAATCGATCAACTGGCCTTGATGAAGCCGGTCACCAAGCATGCCGACCGGGTGCTCGATACCGCCCGCATCCCGCAGATGGTGGACGAGGCCTTCCGTCGGGCCATGTCGGGCAAGCCTGGACCGGTCTACCTCGACCTGCCCGGCGATGTGCTCTACCGCCAGGTGGACGAAGACAAGGTCTACTGGCCCGAGCCGGCCGGCGCAATGCCGCTGTCGCGGCCGCAGGCCGATGCCCAGATGGTCGAGCGCGTCATCGAAGGCCTGGCAAAAGCCAAGCGGCCGCTGATCCTCAGCGGCAGCGGCGTAATTTGGTCGCAGGCCGATCAGGCTTTGCGCCGCTTTGTCGAACAAACCGGCATTCCGTTTTACACCACGCCGCAAGGCCGCGGCGTGATCGCTGAAGACCACGCCCTGAACTTCCCGCAGGGGCGTTCAACGGCCTTCAAGGAAGCCGACTTTGTGCTGGTGGTGGGCACGCGGCTGAACTTTGTTTTCTCGCACGGCAAGCCGCCTCGGTTTTCAGCGCAGGCCCGATTTGCGCGCATAGACGTGGACCCGACCGAGGTCCAAACCTGCCAACGCACCGAGTTGCCGCTGGTGGGCGATGCCCGCGCGGTTCTGGAGCAACTGATGACCGCAGCGCAAGGCCGCGTCCATGCCGGCCTGTATGCGCCCTGGCGCGAGCAGTTGCAGGCGATCGAGTTGGCCAAGGGACCGGCGGCCGAGGCCAAGCTGGCCACCGATGCCCAGCCGATTCATCCGCTGCGCCTGTGCAAAGAGGTGCGCGACTGGATCGCGCGCGATGCGATTTTGTGTGTGGATGGGCAGGAGATTCTCAACTTCGCCCGCCAAACCATCCCGAGCTTCCATTCGGGCCATCGCCTCAATTCCGGCCCGTTTGGCACCATGGGCGTGGGCCTGCCCTTCGGTGTCGGCGCCAAGGCGGCCCGCCCCGACAAGCAGGTGGTGGTGCTGCACGGAGACGGCTCGTTCGGCCTCAATGCGATGGAACTCGATACAGCAGTGCGTCACCGCCTGCCGCTCTTGGTGATCATCAGTCTCAACGGAGGCTGGACCGCCGACCCCGAGCGCATCAAGCCTGGGCGCGACCTGGGCTACACACGCTTCGACCTGATGGCCCAGGCCCTGGGCTGCTACGGCGAGCAGGTCGAGCGGGCCGAGGACATTGCGCCGGCGCTCGCACGCGCGGCCCGGGCGGTGGAGAATGGTCAAGTGGCGGTGGTCAACGTAGTGACCGACTGGCAGGCCCGCGCCAGCACCGCAGCGTTTACCAGTTTTTCCACCTGAAGACGATTTTTTTGCCCACCTCATCCATTCCGCCTCGATAGGAGAACACCATGATGAAACGCCGATCCCTCCTGCTCGCCTGCGCTGTGGCCTTATCGGCTCCGGTGCTGGCGCAAAACTGGCCGACTGCGCCGGTTACCCTGCTCGTCGGCTTTGCGCCGGGGGGCAGTACCGACATCGCTGCGCGTGTACTGGCCGAACAGCTGGGCAAGAAACTCGGGCAGAACGTGGTGGTGGTCAACCGCCCCGGCGCCTCCGGCGTGGTGGGCGCCAATGCGGTGGCCATCGCCAAGCCCGATGGCCAGATCTTCCTGTTCGGCTCAGGCTCACTGGCCTCGGGCCCCAGCCTGAACAAGAGTCTGCCTTTCGACCCCGCGCAGGACTTCGTGCCCGTCACGCAGATCACCAGCATTGCCAGCATCCTGGCGGTGCACCCTTCGCTGCCGGTCAAGAGCGTCAAGGATTTTGTGGACTACGCCAAAGCCAATCCAGGCAAGCTCAATTACGGGTCGGCGGGCGCCGGCTCGCTGCAGCATGTCTCAGGCGCATTGTTTGAAAAATCCATAGGCGCACGCATGGTGCACGTGCCCTACGCGGGAGGCGCTCCGGCCAACACCGACCTGGTGGCCGGGCGGGTGCAGGCGGTGTTCGGCCCCATCGTCGAGCTGGCCAGCTTTCACAAGGCCGGCTCGATCCGGGTGCTGGGCGTGACCTCGACCAAGCGCTCGTCGGCCATGCCCGATGTGCCGCCGATCGCAGAGACAGTTCCCGGCTACGACATTGGTACCTGGCACGGGCTGTTCGCACCCAAGGCCACGCCCGCGCCCATCGTCGAGGCGATGAGCAAGGCCATGGCCGCAGCCCTGGCTGAGCCGTCGGTGCGCAGCCGCCTGCTCGACCTGGGGCTAGATCCGGTTGGCTCGAGCCCGCAAGAATTTAGCGCCTTCTTCCAAAGCGAGATTCGGCGCTGGCGCGAGCTGGTGCAAATTTCTGGCGCCGCTCCCAACTGAAGGCCAGCGCGCTCCCATCACGCAAGCTGGGGTGGGGGCCGGCACCGGCCTAGCCTGTTGCAAGCAAAGCCTTGGCCGCGCGCTACCGTTACCATGGGCCCCTGAGATCACCGTTGCCGCGACTGCCCATGCGCCACACGCCCCACCCTGTTCCCTGGCTGCTCGACGATGAACCCTTCCCGCCTTTGGACCAGGCCTGGGGGCCTAGGGCCCCAGCCCCGGGGCTGCTGGCTGCCGGCGCCTCGCTGACACCTGCACGCCTGGTTGACGCCTACCGGCGCGGCATCTTTCCCTGGTTCAGCCCGGGCCAGCCGGTGCTGTGGTGGAGCCCCGACCCGCGCATGCTGCTGCGCACCGAGCAGTTCAAGCTGCACCCTTCCCTGCGCAAGACGCTGCGCCAGTTCGCGCGCGCACCGGGCTGCGAACTGCGCATAGACCATGACTTTGCACAGGTGATCCGGCACTGCGCCGGCACGCCAAGGGCTGGCCAGGGGGGCACCTGGATCGTGCCGGAAATGATCGAGGCCTACCAAGGCCTGCACGCGCTCGGGCTGGCGCACAGCATCGAAACCTGGTGGGACGGGCAGCTGGTGGGCGGGCTGTACTGCGTGTCTATCGGAAAGATGGTCTACGGTGAATCGATGTTTGCTCACCGCCGTGACGCTTCCAAGATCGCGCTGAGCGGCCTCGTTGCGCTGTGCCGCAGCCAGGGGCTGGACGCTATAGACTGCCAGCAAAACACCGCTCACCTGGCCTCGCTGGGGGCGACCGAAATCGCCCGCTCGGCTTTTGTTGCGCTGGTGTCTGAGCGCATCGATCGCCCGGCGGCGCAATGGCAATTCGACCCTTTATACTGGGACGAGATCCTGTGAGGAACCGGCCTTGACGCATCTCAAAGAGCTGCCACTGCAGACCCTGCAGTTCTACGCCACCGCTCCCTACCCCTGCAGCTACCTGCCGGGACGGGTGGCCCGCTCGCAGGTCGCCACCCCCAGCCATCTCATCCACAACCAGGCCTATTCCGAGCTGGTTGCCAGGGGCTTTCGCCGCAGCGGCATGTTCACCTACCGGCCGCATTGCCACGACTGTCAGGCCTGCGTGCCGCTGCGGGTGCCGGTGGAACAGTTCAAGCCTGACCGCAGCCAGCGCCGCGCTTGGAAGCAGCACCAGGGCCTCGAGTGGCGGGCGCTGCGGCTGTGTTTCATGCCCGAGCACTACCAGCTGTATCTGCGCTACCAAAACAGTCGCCACGCCGGTGGCGGCATGGACAACGACAGCATCGACCAATACACCCAGTTCCTCTTGCAAAGCCGGGTCAATTCGCGGCTGGTGGAATTTCGCGAGCCTGCCACGGGCTCGCAGCCGGGCACGCTGCGCATGGTTGCTATCCTCGACGTGCTCGAGGACGGCATATCGGCGGTCTACACCTTCTACGACCCGGACGAAAAAGCCAGCTTCGGTAACTTCGGCATCCTCTGGCAGATCGAGCAGGCCCGGCGGCTCAAGCTGGCCTATGTTTACCTGGGCTACTGGATCGAGGACAGCGACAAGATGAGCTACAAGACCCGGTTTGCTCCCCATGAAAAACTGATAGGCGGCCGCTGGGTCGGCGACTCAGACCTCGAGGGAGAAACGCAGGCCGGCAGCCAAGTACAGCAGCCTGGCTGAACGCAAAGGTCGGCCCCAAGCTGGCCCTGAACTGGCCCTGAGCCAGAGATGTCTCAGGATGAGTTTTCATCCTGTAAAATCGGATTTCCAAAAACATGAAAAAAAGCGACGACAACCCGCTACCGGCCGAGCCTACTGTGCAAGTGCTCGGGCGCATGTTCAGCCTGCTGGAAATCCTGGCCAGCCGTGAGGAGCCGGTGTCGCTCAAGGAGATCAGCGAGAAGTCGGGTCTACACCCTTCTACCGCGCATCGCATCCTCAATGACTTGGCCTGCGGGCGCTTCGTCGATCGGCCCCAGGCTGGCAATTATCGACTGGGCATGCGGCTTCTGGAATTGGGCAATTTGGTCAAGGCCCGTTTGAGCGTGCGCGACGCGGCCTTGGTACCTATGCGTGAGCTGCACAAATTGATTCAGCAGCCCGTCAACCTCAGTGTGCGCCAGGGCGACGAAATCATCTACATCGAGCGCGCCTACAGCGAGCGCTCGGGCATGCAGGTGGTACGCGCGATAGGCGGGCGCGCCCCGCTGCACCTGACCTCTACCGGAAAATTATTCTTGGCGGCCGACGATGCCGTGCGGGTCAGAGCCTATGCCACGCGCACCGGCCTGCCCGGCCATACCCATAACAGCCTGACTCAGCTGCCTACCCTTGAACGCGAATTGTCCAAAGCCCGTCAATACGGGGTGGCGCGCGATAACGAAGAACTTGAAATGGGTGTGCGCTGCATGGCCGCCGGCATTTATGACGATCAAAACCGCTTGGTGGCCGGCCTGTCAATCTCGGCGCCTGCAGACCGGCTCGACGACGCCTGGCTGCCCAAGCTGCAGCTAACAGCCCGAGAGATTTCAGCGTCGCTGGGCCATAGCTCTTCGCAGGCGGGGCGCTAAACCTCAGCTCTTGGCGGGCAAGGCGCCTGCTTGCCCAGAGTGTGAGACAGGGCTCTTTTCCACCCAGCGCTTGACGCGCTCGGCATCGGCAAGGCGGCTAAATTTGCCCGCCGAATCCAGAAAAACCATGATGAGCTTGCGCCCCGACACCTTGGCCTGCATCACCAGGCATTGACCGGCCTCAGAGATGTAGCCGGTCTTTTGCAGACCGATGTCCCACTGGGGGCTGCTGACGAGGCGGTTGGTATTGTTGAACTGCAGAGTCTGTCGCCCGAGCACCACCTGATGACCCAATGAAGTCGACAACTCGCGCAGGAGCGGGTCGGCCGAAGCCGCACTGACCAGCAAAGCCAGATCCTGAGCGCTGGCCTGGTTTCGGCTGGACAAGCCCGTGGGCTCGACGTAGCGGGTGTCCTTCATGCCCAGCATTTGGGCCTTGGCATTCATCACCGCCACAAAAGCAGGCAGCCCGCCAGGGAAGGTTCTACCCAGGGCATGGGCTGCCCGGTTTTCGCTGGACATCAATGCCAGGTGCAGCAGCTCGCCCCGGCTCAGGGTGGCGCCTACCCGCAGTCGCGAGGTGCTGCCCTTTTCGGTATCCACATCGTCCTGCGTGATCGTGATTGGCTCGTCCATGGCCAGCTTGGCTTCGCTGACCACCATGCCCGTCATCAGCTTGGTCAGCGAAGCGATCGGCAACACTGCCAGGTCGTTCTTGCTAAAGAGCACCTCCCGAGTGTCCTGATCTATGACCAGCGCCACGCTTGAGCGCAGGGCCAAAGGGTCACTGACCGCATGCAGTCCCGCCATCTGGCCAAAGGACGCCCGAGCAGGCTGGGTGGAAGCCTGCAATTTGGAAGATTTGACGCCAGAACTACGCACCAGTGCTGCCTTGGCCGGCGTACCGCCCGCCTTGGTCATCTTGCGTTTCTTCTGATCCTTGCCTTGCTTGGCCTGGAGCGCTGGCTTGTCGGTCTTTTGCGCCAGCGCCGGGGTGGCAGCACAGCACAAAGCCAGGAAGCAGGCCATCCAAGTCCATCGGGGTATCAGGCTAGAACTGAGGAATGCGGTCATGAGGCAATGCGTTCGCAGCTGTAAACAAGGGTCTCGGGAGTGTACCCAAAGTAAAAATGTTACGCAATATCAAAAACTTGCATCATGTTCCTAAAGCGAGACATGGCCCGTAAAAATCACAGGAAGCTTGCACAGGCAGAAACGGAAACAGGGGCCTGAAGCCCCTGTTTTTAAACCCGATCGCGACCTGATTCGCAATCGTTCAGCCCTGAGCCGCCACCCGGTCAGCCTTGCTCTGGAGCTTGTTGAGCGCGCTCAGGTAGGCCTTGGCCGAGGCGACCACGATATCGGGGTCAGAACCGACCCCGTTGACCACGCGGCCGCTGTTTTGCAGGCGCACCGTCACCTCGCCCTGGCTCTCGGTCGATCCACTGATGGCGTTGACCGAATAGAGCACCATTTCGGCGCCACTTTGAACCTGCGCTTCAATGGCTTTGAGCGAAGCGTCTACCGGCCCGTTGCCGTGGGCTTGGCTGCGCACCTCTTTACCGGCGACGGTAAAAACGATGGCGGCCTGAGGCGTCTCACCGGTCTCGCTGCGCTGCGACAGAGAAACGAAGCCGTACTGCTCCTTTTCACCGGCCACGCTCTCCTGACTGACCAGGGCCAGGATGTCTTCGTCAAAAATCTCACTCTTGCGATCGGCCAGTTCCTTAAAACGGGCGAAGGCGCTGTTGACTTCGGTTTCACTGTCCAGCGCCACCCCCAGGTCCTGCAAACGCTGCTTGAAGGCATTGCGGCCGCTGAGCTTGCCCAAGACGATTTTGTTGGCACTCCAGCCCACATCCTCAGCGCGCATGATCTCGTAGGTATCGCGCGCCTTGAGCACGCCGTCCTGGTGAATACCGGATGCGTGGGCAAAGGCATTGGCGCCGACCACCGCTTTATTGGGCTGCACCACAAAGCCGGTGGTCTGACTGACCATGCGGCTGGCTGCAACAATTTGCCGGGCGTCTATGCCCACCTCGAGCCCAAAGTAGTCGCGGCGCGTCTTGACCGCCATAACGATTTCTTCCAACGAACAGTTGCCTGCGCGTTCACCCAAGCCATTGATGGTGCACTCCACCTGACGCGCTCCTCCAATCTTGACGCCTGCCAGGGAATTGGCCACCGCCATGCCCAAATCATTGTGGCAATGGACCGACCAGATCGCCTTGTCAGAATTGGGAACCCGCTCGCGCAGGCTGCGAATGAACTCGCCATACAACTCAGGCACCGCGTAGCCTACGGTGTCGGGCACATTGATGGTGGTGGCGCCTTCCTTGATCACCGCTTCGATGACCCGGCACAGAAAGTCGGGCTCGCTGCGGTAGCCGTCTTCAGCGCTGAACTCAATGTCATCGATCAAATTGCGCGCAAAACGTACCGACAGCTTGGACTGCTCAAACACCTCATCGGGCGTCATGCGCAGCTTCTTCTCCATGTGCAGCGGCGAAGTCGCAATAAAAGTATGAATGCGTGCCCGGTTGGCGCCCCGCAGCGCCTCGGCTGCGCGGGAGATGTCGCGGTCATTGGCGCGCGAGAGTGAGCACACGGTGGAGTCCTTGATCGCCTGAGCAATGGAACGTACTGCCTCAAAATCCCCGTTAGAACTGGCCGCAAAACCGGCCTCGATCACATCGACCTTCAGTCGCTCGAGCTGGCGCGCAATGCGCAGCTTCTCGTCGCGCGTCATGGAAGCGCCGGGAGACTGCTCGCCGTCGCGCAAGGTGGTGTCGAAAATAATCAGTTTGTCGGTCATGGCTGAAAGTTCCTGCTGGGCTGAAAAATCGATCCGCTGCTTCAGCGATCAGGGCAATGCACAAAGTCAAACGGCCCGGATGCTGAGGGCAAACGGGCCGTTGACTTAGAACACGCGTGTGCGCTAGCGTCTCCGCCCGTAGGGAGATAGCAGTAGCGCCATTAGCTTGTCCATGGTTTGGAGTCTAGCACAGCAAAAAACCGGCAGGCCAGGCCGCGCGCCCACAGCCCGTGCGCGCCGAACGGCTCACTTGTGCAGATCGCGCTCGTCCGGCTCCTCGGTCGAGGTGGAGATCACGCTGGCCTGCAGGCCTTTGGAGCGGCGCCACACATAGAGCGCATAGCCTGACGTGCCATAGAGTACAAACAGTCCGAAGATCACCGTGGGCGGATCGATATTGATGACTGCAATGCCCAGAGCAATCGAGACGATCACAGCAAAGGGCACACTGCGCTTGAGGCTCACATCCTTGAAGCTGTAGAAGGGCACGTTGGTGACCATGGTCAGCCCGGCATAGAGCGTCAGGCCAAACATCAGCCAACTGACCTCTGCGCCCTTGACGCCCGCCTCGGTCATCAGCCAGATAAAGCCTATGACCAATGCCGCCGCTGCTGGCGATGGCAAACCCTGGAAAAAACGCTTATCCACCACCGCGGTGTTGACGTTAAAGCGTGCCAGGCGCAGCGCGGCGCAGGCACAGTAGACGAAGGCGGCAATCCAGCCCCACCGCCCCAGTCCAGTTAAGGCCCACACATAGGCAATCAGCGCAGGC
>Ga0078894_10002386_pt1 | contig 14274 bp, 12 predicted proteins | sample LauGreSu1BDMLBSD_2_FD_67506 | JGI IMG/M metagenome (GOLD analysis project Ga0078894, IMG submission 67506) | Freshwater lake microbial communities from Lake Michigan, USA - Su13.BD.MLB.SD (version 4) (version 4) | ecosystem: Environmental > Aquatic > Freshwater > Lake | place: Lake Michigan...
CAGCTTTAAATGCTGGGTAGTCTTTTTTTGCTGTCAATTGCTCGTGTACGAACTTTACTGCTTCGCTCATAATTCTTGTTTTTTGCGGACGGCAAAGGTAGGGTTACCCATGCTATTATCCAAATTATTTCAACCAAATATTAAATTCCTGCCATTTTAGGCCTTAATAGCCTATCTAGCAATGTTTACTGCTCTCTTTTCGCGAATCACCGTCACTTTAATTTGACCTGGATAAGTCATTTCAGTTTGAATTTTCTGCGCAATTTCAAAGCTTAATTGGTCAGATGATTGATCCGTTACCTTTTCAGCCTCTACAATTACCCTCAATTCACGACCAGCTTGGATCGCGTAGGCTTTCTCTACCCCCTGGTAGTTCATTGCCAAATTCTCTAAGTCCTTGATTCTCTGAATGTATTGTTGCATGATTTCTCTTCTAGCCCCTGGTCTTGCACCGCTAATAGCGTCACAAGCCTGGATAATAGGAGAAATTACATATTGCATTTCCATCTCATCGTGGTGCGCACCAATAGCATTCACTACTGCTGGGTTTTCACCGTATTTCTCGGCTAATTTAGCCCCTAATAAGGCGTGGCTTAATTCTGTTTCTTCATCTGGTACCTTACCAATATCATGTAATAATCCTGCTCTCTTAGCTAACTTAGGATTCATTCCTAATTCAGCTGCCATGATACCGCATAAGTTGGCAGTTTCACGAGAGTGCATCAATAAATTTTGTCCATAAGAACTACGGAAACGCATTTTACCTACAATACGAATTAACTCCTTGTGTAATCCATGTATACCTAACTCAATTACAGTTCGCTCTCCTATTTCTATAATTTGCTCTTCTAATTGACGGCGAGTTTTTTCAACAACCTCCTCGATACGAGCAGGGTGAATACGACCATCAGCTACTAAACGTTGTAAAGACAAACGTGCAATTTCACGACGAAGTGGATCGAAAGAGGAAAGTAAAATAGCTTCAGGTGTATCGTCAACGATTAAGTCAACTCCTGTCGCTGCCTCAATGGCACGAATATTACGACCTTCACGACCAATAATTTGACCCTTCATTTCATCTGATTCCAAATTAAATACCGTCACGGTATTTTCGATGGCTACTTCAGCAGCTGTACGCTGAATAGATTGAATAATTATTTTACGGGCTTCTTTATTTGCTTTTTGCTTTGCGTCCTCGATAATATCTTGTTGTAATGCCAACGCTTGCGTTTGAGCCTCATTCTTAAGGCTTTCAATTAATTGTTGCTTAGCATCTTCAGCACTTAAATTCGCAATTTTTTCTAAACGACGAATATGTTCTTCCTGGTGCTTTTCTAATTCAGTACGTTTAACGTTAACCAAATCAATCTCACGATTTAATTTTTCTTTAATCACATCGTTGTCCTTGATTTGCTTATCTAAAGCAGCAACCTTTGAATTGATATTCAATTCATTTTGCTTAATTCTATTTTCAGCTTCACCAATTTTTTTGTTCTTTTCTAAAAGCTCACGATCATGATCGGCTTTTAATTGCACAAAACGCTCTTTGGCTTCTAACTGCTTTTCTTTCTTAATTGTTTCAGCCCTTAATTCAGCTTCTTTTAAAATGCTAGCCGCTTGTGCTTCAGCATCTTCAACTTGTTTTTTGGTATTACGGGCAAATACTAATTTGCCTACCAGGAGTCCACCTACTAATGATGACGCTCCTATTATGATCAATAATATTGATTGGTCCATTGTTTAAATCTTGTTTTTTAAAATAAATCATACAGCCCCTTTTCAGTTTAAATTATAATCTACAAAACGTTGATAGTCATCTAAGCAGCTTCATTTTCATAAAACACAGCAAGATAACCTATTACGAATTAATATAATGCGTCAAAGGTTCCGCTACGAAGATAAAGAAATAATGGAATGATTTGTTGAAAAAGGTAAGCTACCTGTCAATTATGTTCCTGAAACAACTTTTTCAATACTTGCTGTAAGCGCATCTATTTGATTTTGAAGGCTTTCGACCTCATATAAGTTCTGCCCATTGGACTGTTGTTCAGTCGTAAACCATAATAGTACCATGGAGATATAATCTTGCATATCCTTACCTGCATATAAGTTTTTGAACTCAATCATTTTTTGATTGATTAATGCCGCTGTCTTTCGAACTGCTTCCTCATCATTTGGAGCAATTCTAACCCTATAATTACGATCAGCTATCGTAATATTTACAGGTATCATTTCAGTTTCATTGTTTTGAGATGCAGACATGCTTAGTAACGGGGTTAATTATATTGAATTGATTATGGGTTCAAATTATGTATACTATGATCAATTTCTTTTATAAATTGATCGATTTTTTTAACCATTTTAGCCTTTTCGACTGGGTCCATCGCTGCTCCTTGGTTCATCATAGCCGCAGTGAGTTGTGATTGCCCCTCCTTAACTTTCTCCGATAATGCTTGATTCAAATTTGTTTGTTGTGCGAGATTGGCCTTTAACTGTTGATTTTCTTTTTCCAATTGAGCATACAGTTTCAATAAAGCTGATAACTTTTCTTGAAGTTGACCAATTGAAGTTTTTAAATTAACCATGTTCCGGCATTATTTACAATGTTATTTGTAAGATAGTTATTTTCTAATTTCAGCTTGTATATTTTTTTCAAATAACTGAACCAACTTTTTTATCATCGAATCAATTTCAATATCCGTTAATGTTTTATCAGGTGCATTGAAAATAAAGTTAATAGCAACCGATTTTTTTCCCTCCCCTAATTTATCGCTTTCAAAAATATCAAAAACACGTGACTCTTTTAGGGCGGCTATATTAGCTTCCTTAATACTTGATTCGATTTGTGAATAGGCAATTGTTTTATCAATCACCAAGGCTAAATCTCTTTCAATAGACGGATATTTTGAAACTTCCTTGTAAATCACTTTTTTACTTTGATATGCATTCAATAAAGTTGTTAAATCAAAATTGATATACATAACAGACTGCTTAATACCAAAAGCCTGTAATTTTTTAGTACTTAGTATTTCGATATTAAAAATTGATTTTTCTTGTACCCCTGAAATGCCTAATAATTCTAACAAGGCAGCAGCTATACCTTTGGCTACAAAATAATCCTGATCTTTTTCTTTGGTTCTCCAACCGTCTGCTTGTTGTTTTCCAGATATATAAATAGCTAACTGTTCCGCTTCAAAATATTTACCTGCTTTGGATTTGCCATATATTTTTCCTATTTCAAAAAATGAAATAGTACTATTTTGTCTATTTAAATTATAAGCAATTGTCTCTAATCCAGTTTCCAACATACTTGGTCGCATGACATCTAATTCGGCAGTTAAATTATTCAACATTTTTACCGACGTCGCCAATGTCTCATCATTAAAATAAGCGCTGTTGGTAATAGAATTAGTTAATATTTCAGTAAACCCTCGGCCCACTAAATAATTGGCGATTTTTTCTTTGAACTTTTCTTTATGTTCTAATGGATCAATGGAAGGACTCATGGTAATTGAACTTGGAATTTCAATATTGTCTAATCCATCAATTCTTAAAACTTCTTCCACTAAGTCAGCAGGAATACTAATATCTGGCTTATGGTATGGAACAGCGACTTGAACACGATCAGGTGTTTCTGACATGATTTCAAAACCTAAACTTGATAAAATCGTTTTTACTTTTTCAGTAGGATACAACTTACCGCTTAATTTTTTCAGGTATGCATAAGTTAATACCACTGTTTTTTTAACAGCCGGACTTGGATAAACATCTACTACTTCACTACATTTTCCACCTGCAATTTCCTGAATCAATTGTGCAGCACGTTCTAATACATTTACAGTGCCAGCAATATCTACTCCCTTTTCAAAACGAGTAGCAGCGTCAGTCCTAAGTCCATGATGTAAAGAAGTTTTTCTTACATGTATGTTTTCAAACCAAGCACTTTCTAAAAATATTTTTGTGGTTGTTGCAGCTACTCCACTTTTCAACCCCCCAAATACACCTGCAATACATAAAGGCTTTTCAGTATCACTGATCATTAAATCATTTGCCGCTAATTTTCGTTCATTGCCATCAAGGGTCACAAATAAACTACCTGCTGGATATTTTTTTACAACTATTGTAGCATCCTTAACTTGATCGGCATCAAAAGCATGCAATGGCTGTCCTGTTTCATGTAAAATATAATTCGTGATATCCACTATGTTATTAATACTTCTAACCCCAATGGCGTTTAATTTATTTTTCAACCATGATGGAGACTCAGCAACTTTTACCCCTTCAATCACCAAACCACTGTAACGCCCACAAGCTTTTTGATCCTCAATAATAACTTTAAATGGTTTTACTGCTGCATCTTTTGTTGCAACTTTAGTAAGTGGACTCAATGCACTTGATGGCGCTTCATGGTAAGATAAATAAGCACATACATCCTTCGCTACACCATAATGACTCATAGCATCCATTCTGTTAGGAGTTAATCCTATTTCATACACCCAGTCTTGATAATATGAATACAAGTCAACAACAGGAGTGCCTACTTTTATAGCAGCATCTAAAATAATAATACCACTGTGATCATCACTTACACCAATTTCATCTTCAGCGCAAATCATACCCTCACTTTCCTCCCCTCTTATTTTGGCTAATTTCATGGTGATACCAGCTTCAGCATTCTTGGGATAAATAGTAGTACCCACAACGGCTACCACTACTTTTTGACCCATTGCTATGTTACTCGCACCACAAACAATATTTAATGGACGATCACCACCCGTGTTCACCTTCGCTAATTTTAATTTATCTGCGTTGGGATGTTGGCTTAATTCAACCACTTCTCCTACCACTAAGCCAGCCAATCCGCCTTTAAAATTCTCAATTTTTTCAAGTGATTCAACCTCTAATCCAATGGAAGTTAAAATAGTTGCTAATTTTTCGGGGCTAATGGTCGACGGTAAATATTCACTCAGCCAATGGTAACTAATGGTCATATAAGCACTTTAAAGTATAGGTTCAAAAATAAGCAATTTTTTGACCCCTAGTTTGTCCAAAGGTGAATAACCTCAAAATTTGCGTGCAAAAAAGGTGAATAAGCTCAAAATCATGTGCATTGCTGACCAAAGTTTTTGTGGATATCCTAAATTCAAAATAAATTTCTTGATATCCATTTTAGAGTGGATTTTCGCATTAAGAAAACAGTTTCAATATGGCAATTCCAAATATCAATACCAATACTAAAAACCGAAAAAAAACCTCGAGCATAGATATTAGTTCCATGATGTATGGAAAAATTCCTCCGCAAGCAAAGGAATTAGAGGAAGCCGTGTTGGGTGGTATTTTATTAGAAAAAAGTGCATTTGATACGGTTAGTGAAATTTTAAAACCTGAATGTTTTTATACCGACGCACATCAAATGATTTTTCTGGCCATGCAAGGCTTGCAAAATGACAACCAACCTATTGATATGTTAACGGTTGTAGAATCTTTAAAAAAAAGAGAACAACTTGACATTGTTGGTGGCGCCTATTATATTTCAAAGCTTACCAATGTTGTCGTGTCAACAGCGAATATTGAGGCACATGCCAGAATTGTTTTACAAAAATTTATTCAAAGAGAACTGATTAGAATTAGTGGCGAAGTGATTGCCAATGCATACGAAGATAGTACCGACGTTTTTGATTTATTAGATGATAGCGAAACAAAAATGTTTAATATCACGAATAATTATTTAAAAAAGAATTTCGTAGATATTCAAAATGCATTAGCCGATGCAGTTAACAGAATTGATGAACTGAGGACTAAAAAAGATGAGATTTCGGGTGTGCCTAGCGGCTTCACAGCACTGGATAGAATTACTTATGGATGGCAGCCAACGGATTTAATTATTTTAGCGGCAAGACCTTCGGTAGGTAAAACTGCATTTGCGTTAAACCTTGCTCGTAATGCAGCGCTTCATCCAACAAAACCTCAAGCCGTTGGATTTTTCAGTTTGGAAATGAGTGCCTCTCAGTTGGTGCAAAGAATTTTAAGTGCTGAGAGTGAAATTAAAATGGAAAAAATTTCACGTGGTAAATTAGAGGATTATGAATACCAGCAATTACAAAGCAAAGGAATTAAAAAATTAGAAACTGCTCCCATTTATATTGACGACACTGCAGCTTTAAATATTTTTGAATTTAGGGCAAAAGCAAGAAGACTGGTTCATAAACATCAGGTTAAAATTATCATCATTGACTACTTACAATTAATGAGTGGATCTGGTGATAGAAATTCAAATAGAGAGCAAGAAATTAGTAACATTTCAAGGAGTTTAAAAGCATTAGCTAAGGAACTTGGAATTCCTATCATTGCTTTATCTCAATTAAGTCGTGCTGTGGAAACAAGAAAGGAAAGTAAAATGCCGCAATTGAGTGACTTACGTGAGTCTGGTGCCATTGAACAAGATGCCGATATGGTTATGTTCATTTACCGTCCTGAATACTATGAAGTAATGAGCAACGAGATGGGCGAAAGTACACAAGGTGAAACCCATATTAGAATAGCGAAACACAGAAATGGATCCCTTGATTTAATTAAACTAAGGGCTAGATTAGATATTCAGCGATTTGAAGAATGGGATGGAGACAGTGGAAGCTTACCTGGACTTCCTAATAATTATAAACCCACTTCAAGTTTTAATAACCCTGCAGCTGAAGGCGATGGTGGCCGATTTTTTATTCAAGGAAGCCGCATGAATGGAGGTGAATTTGATGAAGGCATCAACGAAGAATCTCCATTTTAAATGTACACATAAGTAATTGATTGAATCGTATGACTGTACCCTATTTTTATGAACCTACTATAGCTGCTCAAACGACTGCTCATTTTTTATCCGAGGAAACGAGCAAGCATTGTATTCAAGTACTAAGAATGAAAGAGGGTGACCGAATTGATTTAACCAATGGTCATGGCATTTTATTTGAAGCAACGATTACTGTTGCCCATAAAAAAAATTCAACTGTTCAAATCCAATCACAAAAGTTTATTGAATCTCCACAGCAAAAAATTACACTTGGCATATCATTGTTAAAAAATGCTACTCGATTAGAATGGCTTTTTGAAAAAGCAACCGAAATGGGCATACATACCATTGTACCATTAATTTGCGACCGAACGATTCATGAGCGATTCAAAATGGACAGAATGCAAAATATTTTACAATCTGCCATGATTCAAAGTCAACAAACATGGTTGCCATTACTTGTAACACCAATTGCTTTTGAAAATTTTTTTAAAAATTATAAAGCAGCCCAACAATTAATTGCACATTGCGAACCAGCTGATAAAATAAATATTAAGAAACTAAATCCTGACAATAATTGCATATTACTCATAGGACCAGAAGGTGATTTTAGTCCTCAAGAAATTGAAAAAGCTAAAATAAATAACTATGAAGCTATTGATTTAGGGCCTACTCGCTTGAGGACTGAAACAGCTGGAATTTTTGCTATAAGTGTATTGAAAAAAAATTAAATTGCCATTATGCAAGTCATTGAAGTAAATACATCCTCCCAAGTTCGCTCCTTTCTGGACTTTAATGCTACTGCCAACAAACACAATCCTAACTATATTAGACCATTAGATAATGAAGTGGAAGCTGTTTTTGATCCATTGAAAAATAAACTTTTTAAGGAAGGCGGCGCTTCAAAAAGATGGATTGTTCAAAATGAAAATGGTGAGACCATAGGGCGAATTGCCGCTTTTTACTATGCTACATATATCAATAAAGGAACTGAATATCCAGTAGGTTGTGTTGGATTTTTTGATAGCATTAATGATCAAGCAATAGCCAATTTATTATTTGATACCGCAAAATCATGGTTAATTGAAAATGGAATGGAAGCCATGGATGGACCAATCAATTTTGGTGATAGAGACAAATGGTGGGGATTAATGATTGAAGGATTTGACAAACAACCCATGTATGGCATGTCCTTTAACCCTGATTATTATGCTCAACTATTTACTATTTATGGTTTTGAAAATTATTATAATCAATATTATTATTGCAATAACTTATTATCGGAATTACCCAAGCGCTTTCAGGAACGCTATGAAAAGTTTTTATCAAAACCCGATTATTCCGCAAAATATTTAGATAAAAAACAATTATCTAAATATGCACAGGACTTTGTTACTGTTTATAATGCAGCTTGGGCACAACATGGCGAAGCAAAGGCAATAACCTATGAACAAATCATGAAACTATTTAAAACCCTGGAGCCAATTATGGACCCACGTGTTATTTGGTTTGCTTATTACAAGGAGGAGCCCATAGCGATGTTCATTAATATACCTGATGTCAATCAATATTTCAAACACTTTAATGGCAGGTTAGGTATACTTCAAAAAATACATTTAATCTGGATGAAATTGTTAGGTCAAAATAAACAGTTAACAGGACTAGCCTTTGGTGTTGTCCCAAAATATCAAGCACTGGGCATTGATAGTTTTTTAATTCAATCCTGCTCGCTTTTATTATTGAAGATAAAAAAATACAAGGAATATGAAATGGGCTGGGCAGCCGATTGGAACCCGAAAATGCTTAATATTTATAAAAGTCTAGGGGGTACACAAAGTAGAAATATGGTGACCTATCGATATATTTTTGACCCATCAGCCCACCCATTTGATCGTCACCCAGTTATGGAATACAAGACAGCTGGGTAAGCTAATTTATAGGAGCCACCACTACATAATCAGCCTCCATAATGTGCATAAAAGGGTCTTAAATTTTATAGGGATAATGTGTATATTGCGCGTCTACTATGGATAATTTTGTTGTTTCTGCCCGAAAATATAGACCCCAAAACTTTAATACAGTTGTGGGTCAGTCGCATATAACGACTACACTAAAAAATGCCATTTTAAATAATCATTTGGCACATGCCTTTTTGTTTTGTGGACCAAGAGGTGTTGGTAAAACAACCTGTGCAAGAATTTTAGCAAAAACCATTAACTGTACAAATATAACGAAGCAAGGAGAAGCTTGCAACGAATGCGATAGTTGTACCTCTTTTGAAAAAGGAGCAAGTTTGAATATACACGAATTGGATGCGGCTAGCAACAATTCAGTGGATGATATTAGGGCATTAGTTGAGCAGGTTCGATTTGCACCGCAGGCAGGAAAATACAAGGTATATATCGTGGACGAGGTACACATGTTAAGTGCCAATGCATTCAATGCATTTTTGAAAACATTGGAAGAGCCACCACCCTATGCTATATTTATTTTAGCAACCACTGAAAAACACAAAATTCTACCTACCATTTTAAGTAGATGTCAAATTTTTGATTTCAAACGAATTACCTCGAATGATACCGTTGTACATTTAGAGGAAATTATTGAAAAAGAAAATATTAAAGCAGAAAGAAACGCTTTACAATTGATTGCTCAAAAAAGTGAAGGTTGCATGAGAGATGCATTAAGCATTTTAGATAAAATTGTAAGTTTTTCCAATGGTGCGTTAACCTATAAAAATACACTTGAGCATTTAAATATTTTAGACGAGGAATACTTTTTTAAACTTCTTGACTTCCTTACAAAACAGGACTTAACCAATGCCATTTTACTTTATGATGAAATCAATCAGAAAGGTTTTGAAGGGGATACGGTTTTAAATGGTCTCGCAAGTTTTATAAGAAACATATTAGTTTGTAAGGATCCAGCAAGTGCAAAATTATTAGAATCTATTGAGGGTTGGAGAGAACAATATATTTCCACTGCAAAAGCAATAAGTACTCCATATTTAATAAGTGCATTAAACATATTAAATGAGTCCGAAATTCAATTCAAAATGGCGCGCAATAAAAGATTGCATGTTGAAATGGCCATTATTAAATTGAATTTTTTAGCACAAGCCATTGAGTTAAGTTTGGAAGATAACCAAATAGTAAAAAAAAAACTAGTTGATGCACATTACCCTATTCGCTTAAAGAAAATCCTTCCATTAAGTAATGTGATGGTTAACAGCGAAGCAAAATTGGTCATTGAAACAACAATTCCAAGCACTCAGCAAGTAGAAAAGCCTATTTCAAAAATTGTTGAAACTGTTCCAACAAAAAATGAAACTGTTCCAGCCATAATTGAAACTGCCCCAACCATAATTGAAACTGCCCCGACAAATTTGGCAAAACCAATAATGCCAATACCATCTCAAGAAAATGCTACGGGGCCTAAAAAGAATTTATTAGCGGTATTACAACATAAATATGGAAAGGATTATAATATCGAAGAGGTAAAAGAATCCCTTTCTTTAAATATGGAGATGTTGAAAAATTGCTGGGATGAATATGCGGTTTATTTAGAGGCAAATGCAAAACATGCTTCTTCGGGTACATTCAAAATTGCACAATTAAATATTATTGATGAGATTCATTTTACGGTGACTGTGGGTGCTTTAACTGCTCAGAAATTTGTTGAACAAGAAAGAATGAATTTGCTTGAAAAATTATGGGATATATTTCAAAACAGGGCAATTCAATTTGATATTTTAGTAGAAGCTAGTGATCAAGAGGATGTTCCTTTGCATATGCGACTAAATAGCAAACAAAAATACGATCGCATTGCTGAACAATTTCCATTAGTAAATGAATTAAAAAACAGGTGTAATTTAGAAATCTATTTCTAACAATTAGATTATACTAATAAATCGACTTTATAATTTGGCTTTATGATACCCTTTTTGCTTTAGGTATTGGAAAACCTTTTGACGATGGTCTCCTTGTATGATAATTTCACCGTCTTTCACCGAACCACCAGTTCCGCAATGATTTTTCAAAGCTTTTCCTAATTGATTCATATCATCTTCTTTCCCCACGAATCCATAAACTACAGTAACTGTTTTACCTGCTCTATGTTTCGTTTCGAGCAGTACTTTTAAGGGTTGTTGATCTGCCGTCAACGTTTCAATTTCTACTTCGTCATGATTCGTTGTAAAATTTGGATCGGTACTATACACTAACGGAGACCCCATTGATTTGTTTTTTTTACTCATATACAATACTTAAACTAATTCACTCGAATACTAACTATTGTTACTCCTTGTTTGGATTCTTGCAATAATAAAGTGAGGTTATATTTAGATGAGCCTGCAATTAATTTGCCAGTTAAATATATAGTAGTCCCCACTTTTCGTTCACCGTTTTTCTCAAATCCAATGATATTATTTTTATTAAAAAAACTACTTAATATATCATTAGCTTCCTTCGCATTATATTGCTTTTGAGCAGCCACATCAGGCATACTAACATCAACCTGACTATTCCAAAAAGACCGCAAGTTATTAAAATTGGATGTTTGTAAATTTTGAATCAATGATTCAGTATCATGTTGAGCTAATAAGCTTTGACTTGAAAAAACAAAAAATAATAATAGTAATATTTGTCTAACCTGTTTCATTTTTTAATATTAGATGTAAAGATAACTGCTTAAATTTGCCTAATTAAAGTGGGTTATTCATTTAACGTACAATTTAGCAAATAATTAATTGTTCAACGTAACAAAAATAAAGAATATGTCAAAAAAAGTAATACTCGTAATAATGGATGGCTGGGGTTTAGGAAAAGTGCCATTATCCGATGCAATTCAACAAGCAAAAGTACCCTTTGTAAGTAGTTTATATAGCAAATACCCTCACTCAACACTCATTACTTGTGGTGAAGAAGTTGGACTACCCGAAGGACAAATGGGCAATAGCGAAGTAGGGCATTTAAACTTAGGTGCAGGTCGTATTGTTTACCAGGAATTACAAAGAATTAATGTAGCCGTAAGAGATGGTGAACTAGCAAATAATAAAACATTATTAGACAGTATTCGATATGCAAAAGATAATAATAAGCCGTTACACTTATTAGGTTTAGTGAGTGACGGTGGCGTTCATGCTCATACTTCACATTTAAAAGCCCTATGTGATATTTGTAAAACACAGGGATTAACACGAGTATATATTCATGCTTTCACTGATGGTAGAGACACTGATCCTAAAAGCGGATTAGCATATGTTGAAAATGTAGAAGCACATTTAAAAAATTCGGTGGGGAAAATAGCAACTATAAGTGGAAGATATTATGCGATGGATCGCGATAAGCGCTGGGAAAGAGTTCAATTAGCATATGATGCCTTAGTGAATGCAAAGGGCCCAACTGCAAATTCGGCGTTGGAAGCCATCAATCAAAATTACGCTAATGATATTACCGATGAATTCATAAAACCAACCGTATTAATTGAAAATGGAGCACCCATTGCAACTATACAGTCAGGTGATGCAGTTTTATGTTTCAATTTTAGAACCGATCGTTGTAGAGAAATTACGGAGGTGTTGTCACAAAAAGATTTTCCTGAATTTGGAATGACTAAATTAGACTTGCATTACACTACAATTACCAAATATGATGAGACCTTTAAAAAGGTGAATGTAATTTTTGAGAATGATAATTTAGTGAATACATTAGGTGATGTTTTAGCACAAAATCATAAAAAACAAATTCGAATTGCTGAAACTGAAAAATACCCACATGTTACTTTCTTTTTTAGTGGTGGTCGTGAAGTTCCATTTGAAGGAGAATCTCGTATTATGGCACCCTCGCCAAAAGTGGCTACCTATGATTTACAACCTGAAATGAGTGCACAGGAATTGACTGATAAATTATTACCAGAAATTAATGCTGGTAACCCAGATTTTATTTGTTTAAATTTTGCCAATGCCGATATGGTTGGTCATACCGGCATTTTTAGCGCTGTTGTAAAAGCAGTTGAAACAGTTGACGGATGCGTTGAAAAAATTGTAACCGCAGGACTTAACAATGGTTATACAATTTTTTTAACTGCTGACCATGGTAATGCCGACTATATGATCAACGAGGACGGAAGTCCTAATACAGCCCACACTACTAATCTGGTGCCATTCTTTATTATTGATAAGCAATGGAAGGGAACTATACAAGCAGGTAAATTGGGGGACATTGCTCCTACTATTTTACACATGATGGATATCACTATTCCTAAAGAGATGACGGGAAAAGTGTTGATCTAAATTAATTAACTTACATTTAAACTATCAACAAAATAGTTGACAAAACATTCAAAATCACATTTATGATTAAGAAAATTTTCCTGGTATTATTTGTCGCATTGATAGTTATTCAATTTATAAGGCCGACTAAGAATGTTTCTGGTGAAAAATCAAACGATATTTCAACCAAATATAAAATGTCAGATAGTGTTAGATTAGTATTCGATAAATCTTGTGCTGATTGCCATAGTAATAACACTAAATATCCTTGGTATGCATCCATACAGCCACTAGGATTATGGTTAGATGATCATGTGAAAGAAGGTAAGGGTGAATTCAATATTAACGAGTTTGCTGCTTACCGTATTGGAAAACAAAATCATAAAATGAAAGAAGTCATTGAGCAAATTGAAGAAGGTGAAATGCCTTTAGCATCTTATACGCTTATTCATAAAGAAGCAGTGCTTTCGGAAAATGAAAAAACAACCTTAATTAATTGGTGTAAAAGTGTAATGGATACAATTCATGCATATTATCCTGAAGATAGTTTGAAATTAAAACGTCCACCCCAAGCTGTTGGGAAATAAGGGCATAGCCATATGAAAATAAACAAAGCAACCTATTTAATATCTAGTCCTGGATTTGAGCAATGTCCAAAATTAGATCAACCTGAATACGCATTTATTGGGAGAAGTAATGTTGGCAAGTCCTCCATTATCAATGCTGTATGTAATCAAAAGAATTTAGCTAAAACATCAGGCACACCGGGAAAAACACAGCTTATTAATCATTTTGAAGTAATGAGTTCTAATGCAAAAGGTCCATGGGACAAATGGTATATTGTGGATTTGCCAGGATATGGATTTGCAAAAGTTTCACAAAGTAGTAGACGCAGATGGGAGCAAATGATTGAAAATTATTTAAGAAAAAGACCCAACTTAAATCGAGTATTTGTATTAATTGATAGCCGCCATGCGCCGCAAAAAATTGATTTAGAGTTTATAGAACAAATGGTGAAATGGGAAATTCCTTACACCTTAATATTCACAAAATCAGACAAGGAAAAGCCAGCCGTAGTTGCTCGAAATGTAAAAGCGATGTTTGATACTTTAAAGGAAATGTTGCCTTTTTTACCACAAGGATTTGTAACAAGCGCTGAAAAAAAATTAGGCGTGGAAGAAGTTGTAGCATGCATCGATCAATACAATCGCTTATATGCTGA
>Ga0078894_10002387_pt1 | contig 14265 bp, 11 predicted proteins | sample LauGreSu1BDMLBSD_2_FD_67506 | JGI IMG/M metagenome (GOLD analysis project Ga0078894, IMG submission 67506) | Freshwater lake microbial communities from Lake Michigan, USA - Su13.BD.MLB.SD (version 4) (version 4) | ecosystem: Environmental > Aquatic > Freshwater > Lake | place: Lake Michigan...
TGCTGGGAACGCCGCGCTGCGACGGAGCAGCAGATGCTCCTCCCCCTCCACCCCCACCTGGGTTTCCTGGGTTTCCTGCAGTTCCAGGAGTACCATTACTAATAACATTTCCAAAAGTTGCACTAAATCCAGGAAATCCCTGTCCAGCTGTTCCAGGTTGTCCTGAGGATCCAGTTCCACCTCTCCCCTGAACATCAACTCTAAGTATGCGAGCAGGACTAGTCCAAGTTCCAGGAGCATTAAATGTAACACTCCCAGCCGCTTCCATTCCTCCTCGAGATATTCTTCTATTAAACATGGATTTTATTCTATATAAAACCAACCAGTTATAATGTATTTAGATTTATTTCCGTGAACTACATTACCTCTATGTGTATGCGTAAATGCTGCTGGCCAAATGACCATCGTATTTTCTTTAGGAGCAACTCTTAGTTTTTGATATAAAAACTCCGTTTCTCCAGCTTCCTCAATAGTATTAAGATATGCACTATAAACCAAACACCTTGAAGCATCTGAATCAGAACCTTGTTCAGCGTGCCATATATGATACCCAGCACCTGGATCTGTTTTTTGCATTTTCAAGGTGGTGCATCTCAAATTATAGTCTTTCAGGATATCAAATTCATCAACATAATCATCAAAACAATTTTGCAATCCTGTGATGAATATTTCATTCACACAAATATCATTAAAAGGAGACATTGGATTGCTCCTTATATTCATAAAATAATGAAAGTCTTCTTTTCTTGTCTTGGTTGTATTCTCTGCTGTCTGTCTATTATTACAAACTCCCGATTGTAGCAACCTCTCAAATTCATTAATTAGATGGTTACAAAATCCATCGGGATAAACATCTTGATACATTCCAATAAAGTTATTATATTGAGATCTCATATTTCAATCTAAAATCAACTATAGTTATATAGAGACAAAGTTCCGTGCCAATTAGTGCCTCCATTAGTAGTGAAGAATGTATAAATGTCGGTTCTATTTGCCGTTCCAGTTCTTACCGGAATTGTTGCGTTAGGCCATTTAACAGATACTGGCCAAGTAATTGATCTATTTGGTGTCTCATCATTAGTTAAAAACAAAGTAAAGGATGATGCACCTGCAGAAGGATTGGAAAAAGTAAATGTGCAATCGCCAGTTAGGGTTGCGGTGACAAAATTTCCATTTGCCAAATTTATTGTTGCTGCCGTTCCCGTATTTCCTATTGCATTTACAAGTTCACCCATATTTACCATACGACCAGAATCATCCATTACTGTTACGTCATTAATTTGATATGTCATCTTTGTTTACACCAGAATTATTGTTATTTAGAATTCTTTAAGTCTTCTATTTCTTTCTTAAGTTCTTTAACTGCTTCAATTAAAACTCCAATAATACCATTATAATTCACTGTTTTAATTTCTCCAGAACTTACAAGTTCTGGTAAAATTTCCTCAAGCTCTTGTGCAATCACACCATATGATTTTTTACCAGACTCTTTCCAATCAAAAGATACGCCACGAAGAGATTGGATGGTTTCTAATGAGTTCTCTACAGTATGAATGTTTTCTTTTAAATTAATGTCTGAGGATGAGTTGAAATTTGCTGCGGTTACAATACCAGTAAATCTTCCATCACCAGTAACAGTGAGTTTTGATGTTGGATTTGTGGTCCCAACGCCAACGTTAGAAAGTGTGTTAATACCTACTGAAGTGGTAACCCATTGCGATGAACCACCTCCACTAGTACCACTAGTAAAGAGAGTTCCATTTTGATATAAAGAACCTGTGAAATTAATATCACCAACAACTGATACTTTATAGGTTGGATTCGTAGCGCCAACTCCAAGATTGCCAGCAATATAAGCACCACCAGATACCTGAAGTGGTTGTGATGCTGTTCCTGTTGCTGATGCAGCGTTTATAAGAAAATTACCAGAACCATCAATAACTGATCTTATTGCTGCATTACTGACATCGATAAAACGAAGATCTGGTTTTGAGGTACTACCATAGACGTCAATATACCAACCAGTCGCATTATCAATTGCTCTACCGAAACTTACTTGCCCACCTTCTTCGTTGGAATCAACTCTACCTGCTTTGATTTCTCCACCAAGAACGTCAAGTTTAATTCCTACTCCTGGATTTGTGGTTCCTATTCCAACAGAACCAGAAACATAAGCACCGCCAACGACTTGAAGTGGTTGAGATAAAGTTCCTGTTGTTGATGAAGATCCAGCAATTACAGTTTTATTTCTAACAGTCTGAGTTGCAGCAACACCAACAAGTTCATGTCCACCAAGAGTTTGGTTATCGTGAACTACAGCAACGAATTTGTTAGTATCAACAGTAATTTCTCCAGGAGCACCTTTAAAAACAGCATGTTCTGCAGAAGTTCCTCTTCTATGCTGAAGTTCCTTTGTCATCGGATTTTCTCCAAATTATTATGCCCAACCACCAGCAAGTAATGTTGGGTTACCAGAAGCCATTGGTTGAACCATTAACCAACTATCAGTCACTACAGTTGGTTGAACGTTTCCTGCAGTTTGGACAAATTGTGGAATAAGAGTTCCACCAGTAACGGCATTCGTTCTAAACCATCCCTCAAGTTTTACATAATAGCTGGCAGATGCAGTGCCAGTCGGATCAATTGCATTTGAAGCGCCTGATGTCACGTTTGCTCTCTGAACGATACCGGTAGTTGCTGCAGTAGTATATGTTTCGTATTGATAAGTGATTGACTGAACAGTTTGGGAGAATGTAAATGCTATGTTCAAAGTATTAGACACTCCACTAGATGCTTTATTAAGAAGAAGAACTCCTCTAAACCAGTGAAGAGTATCATTAACTAAACTCAAAGTATCATTTGCAGCATCAAATAATGATTCAAGAGAAGTGTTAGCTCCGTGTGTTATTGTTCCGGAAGTTCTTATTATTGTTGGAGCTAAAACCATTCCTCTACCTGTAGAGGCATTTTGTGTTGCAAAGAATGCATTGCCATTATATTCAAGACAACCAGCAGTCTGAGTTGTTAAGTTTGTGCCTGTTGTGAATTGTATTGGTGCAACAGTGGTAGTTCCACCAGCAGGTCTGAAAGATCTTGCACTAACAATTCCACTAGCAGATGTGATTGTAATGCCAGTTCCAATAATCAATGATCCATCTAATTCAGTTTGTCCAATAACATGCAATGGTGCAGTTGGATTAGTCGTACCAACTCCAAAATTACCGGAAACATAAGCACCACCAGTGACTTGAAGTGGTTGTGATGCTGTTCCTGTTGAGGTTCCAGATCCAACTAGTAGCGGAATACCGGAAGGAATATTCCAAAGATTTGGGCTAGATTGATAGTGAAGACGATTAACTCCCAGAACCTGAAAATCAAAGTTACTGCTATGATTATGATTTAAAATAAGTCCAGAACCACTAGAAGATAGTAAAGTTCTTGCTCCATTTCCTCCAACTTCACTAATACCCAATGTTCCTGCGATTGAAACTTGAGTATTTGATTCTGGATTTGTGTTGCCAACTCCAAGATTACCAGAAACATAAGCACCACCAACAACTTGCAATGGTTGAGATGTAGTTCCTGTTGACGTCCCGGATCCAGCAATTACAGTTTTATTTCTGACAGTTTGTGGTAGTGTTTCACTGACTAAAGGATGACCTCCTGCGGTCAAATTATCATGAACAACTACTACTTGTTTTGCGGTATCTACAGTAATTTCACCTTCCCTACCAGTAAATGAAGAATGTTGAGAAGTTGTACCTCGCCTAATTTGAATACCTTTAGTCATCTACTTACTTCGACTTTCTTATAATATTTCTATTTATCTCATTTTTAAATTATGGTCACGTATACAAATGGTGGTTCATATTCTCTATATTCATAAGATCCGATTCCAGATACATTGATTTCACCGCTACCATTATAAGTTGTTCTGATATAAGATTCATTAGCAGATCCAAGAATTCTGATGGTTCCAGATCCATCATAAGGTCTTGTTCTAGGTGTTCCACCATCACCAGAGACTTCAATTGTTCCAGATCCAGTGAATTCTGGAACATAAATCTGACGATCTGTGGTGATTCCACCAGAAACCTCAATCGTTCCAGATGCAGGTCCAGTATAAACGTTAAAGTATCTGGTATTTGCATCACCACCAATAGTGAGAATAACATTGTTCTCTGGTGGATTTGCGCCAAATGCTTCTGCCGATCCTCTAATAGCAGATAGTGTGCCAGATGCATTATAAGTGAATGTTCTCTTCTGTCCTCTTTCTCCACTAATTTCGATGAGACCAGATCCAATAAATCTGCTAATCTTAGCAATTGAAGTGGCAGCACCAGATACGTTAAGAGTTCCGATACCAACGTTAGATGTTCCATATTTCTCAACAGAACTTCCGGAGATTGATACAGTTCCAATTCCAGATTCAGAGAATCTAACTTTTTGTCTTGCGTCACCAGTAATTGAGAATAGAACAGTATCTTCTGGTGGGTTAGGACCATATACTTCAGCAGAACCACTTAGAGTTCTAAGAGTTCCAGAGCCTTGATAATTACCACGGGCAAAATTCCAAGCACCATTACCGGAAATAGTTGCAATTCCCGTTGAAGTATGAATGAATACTTTCTTAGAAACTGCCGACCCAGAAATAGTTCCAATAACAGTATCTTCTGGAGGATTAGCACCGAACTCTTCAGCGTGGCCACCAAAGATACTAAATGAACCCGATCCAGTGTAAAGACCTCTACCAAAACTTTCTTTACCTATTCCGGAAATTGAGATAATTCCAGAACTAATATAAGGTCTTGTTCTAGGTGTTCCAGCATCACCAGAGACTTCAATTGTTCCAGATCCAGTGAATTCTGGAACATAAATCTGACGATCTGTGGTGATTCCACCAGAAACCTCAATCGTGCCAGACGCAGGTCCAGTGTAAACATTGAAGTATCTGGTATTTGCAGCACCAGATATTGTTGTAAGAACAGTATCTTCTGGTGGATTTGCGCCAAATGCTTCTGCAGATCCAGATAGAGTGGATATAGAACCAGAACCTTGATATACAGTAGGACTAAAGTTCCAAGCACCATTTCCAGAAACTTCAATTGTTCCTGAACCACTTATAATAGGCTTGGATTGGAATTGATATACTGCGTGTGATCCTATCTCAATCTCACAATTTCCGGTAATTGCAGGAACATAAACTTGAACATCTTGTTTCTGTGTTCCAGAAATCTCAATAGTTCCAGAACCTGCTTCACTATTGATATCACTATAAGTTGCGTCTCCAGAAATCGTGAAGAGAACAGTGTCTTCTGGAGGATTAGGACCATATACTTCTGCAGAACCACTTAGGGTGCTGAGAGTTCCAGAACCAATTTCCGTTGCAGGAGTAAAGGATTGCGCAAGAGATCCAGAGATCTCAATGGTTCCAGATGCAACCTCACTATTAACATCACTATAAGTAGCATCACCGGAAATATTGAAGAGGACAATGTCTTCTGGAGGATTAGGACCATATACTTCCGCAGATCCACTTAAGGTATTGAGGGTTCCAGAACCAATTTCCGTTGCAGGAGTGAAGGATTGTGCAAGAGATCCAGAAATCTCAATGGTTCCAGATGTTGCATATGGTATTACTGGTATTATTCCCGCATCACCAGAAATTGTAATGGTTCCAGAACCTACTTCACTATTGATATCACTGTAAGTAGCATCTCCAGAGAACGTAAAGAGAACAGTGTCTTCTGGAGGATTAGGACCATATACTTCGGCGGATCCACTTAGAACACCAATAGTTCCAGAACCAATTTCCGTTGCAGGAGTGAAGGATTGTGCAAGAGATCCAGAAATCTCAATGGTTCCAGATGTTGAAACTGAAGGTTGATATATTCCTATTGCAGATCCAGAAATATCAATGGTTCCAGAAGCATTCCAAGATTCAATTTCTTTATAAGTCGCATCACCAGAGATTGTAAAGAGAACAGTGCTCTCTGGTGGATTTGGTCCATATGCTTCTGCCGCACCACTTAGAACACCAATAGTTCCCGAACCAATTTCTGTTGTAGGAGTAAAGGATTGTGCAAGAGATCCAGAAATCTCAATGGTTCCAGATGTTGTATATGGTATTAATGGTATTGTTTTTGCATCACCAGAAACTGTAATAGTTCCAAATGGAGTTACAGTAGATTCGCCATCAACAATATATCCATAATTATCATAGAAGGAGTTATTGTAATCATAAGTAAGATCACCATTATCCTCATAAGTAACCGTGTCACTTAGTTGACCAAGATCTTCGTATCCACCAAATGTATAAATTGAAGATTCATTATACGAGTAAGTTGCTCTTTCAACTTTCTGTCCAGAAATTTGAAGAGTTCCATAAGGAGCAACACCATCAAGAAGACCACCGTAATCACTTATTTGGTCAACAGATGAAGTGATGAGTCCATAGTCATCAATAGAATCAATACTCTCAAGAATAGTTCCATAAGATTCTGATCCTACTGAAGAATCATTGTAGGAGTATGCTCTAGATTCAGCTGCACCTCCAAAGGCACTTAAGGTTCCAGAACCAATTTCTGTAGTAGGAGTAAAGGACTCTGTAAGAGATCCAGAGATCTCAATAGTTCCAGTTCCAGTGCCAATGTTTTCACCCAGTTTTACAGTGACGGCTTCACCACTGAAGGTAATTGTTCCAAATGGATTTACTGTGGTCTCTGCGTCAACAACATAACCATATTGATCAAAGAATAATGTAAACTCTAGATTTCCATAGTCTTCATAAACAATACTGTCACTTAGTTGACCAAGATCTTCGTATCCACCAAATGTGTAGATTGAGGATTCATTATAAGAGTATGTTACTTTCTCAACTTTTTGACCAGAAACTTGTAGAGTTCCATAAGGAGTAGCGCCATCAAGCAGTCCACCATAATCTGCTATCTGGTCTACAGAACTAATAATTAAACCATAATCATCAAAGGAATCGGTGGTTTCAACAACAGTTCCATAAGATTCTGATCCAGTTGAAGAATCATTATAAGAATAGACTCTAGATTCTGCTGCACCATTTATAGCACTAATAGATCCAGTTCCTACCTCACTATTAATGTCAATGTAAGTAGCATCACCAGAGATTGTGAAGAGAACAGTATCTTCTGGTGGGTTAGGACCATATACTTCTGCTGCTCCACTTAATGCACCAATAGTTCCAGATGCAACTTCATTATAAATTTCCTTATAAGTTGCATCACCACTTAGGACAACAGTTCCATAAGGAGTGAATCCATCTTCAAATCCAGCATAATCAAATATCTGATCAACAGAATCAATAATAAATCCATAATCATCAATAGAATCAAGAGATTCAATAACAGATCCATAATCAACAGGTTGAGAAATTGAAGAATCGTTATATGAATACGCCCTTGATTCTGCTGCTCCACCGAAGGCACTTAAGGTTCCAGATGCAACTTCACTATTGATTTCCTTATAAGTCGCATTTCCAGAGATATCAATAGTTCCAGAACCAACATCAATATTTTCACCTTGTTTTACGGTGACAGCTTCACCACTGAAGGTAATAGTTCCGAATGGAGAAACATTAGTCTCAGCATCAGCAACATAACCATACTGATCAAAGAATAATGTAAACTCTAGATTTCCATAGTCTTCATAAACAACAGAATCACCTAACTGACCGAGATCTTCATATCCACCAAATGTGTAAATTGAGGATTCATTATAAGAGTATGTTACTTTCTCAATTTTCTGACCACTTAGATTCAGAGTTCCATAAGGAGCAATGCCATCTAAGAGTCCACCATAATCTGCTATCTGGTCTACAGATGCTGTTATGAGTCCATAATCATCAACAGAGTCAATAAATTCACTAACAAGTCCATAAGATTCTGATCCAGTTGAAGAATCGTTATATGAATACGCCCTTGATTCTGCTGCTCCACCAAAGGCACTTAAGGTTCCAGATGCAACTTCACTATTAATGTCACTGTAAGTAGCATCTCCAGAGAACGTAAAGAGAACAGTGTTCTCTGGTGGATTTGGTCCATATACTTCCGCAGCACCACTTAATGCACCGATAGTTCCGGAAGCAACTTCACTATAAATTTCCTTATGAGTTGAATCTCCACTTAGGACAACAGTTCCATAAGGAGTAACACTATCATCTAGAATATATCCATAATCACTTATTGGATTTACAGATTCTGCTATGAATCCATGGTCGTCGATATAAACTACAGCATCATCAATAGATCCATAAGAAACAGATTCCGAAATTGAAGATTCATTATAAGAGTAAACTCTAGATTCTGCTGCTCCACCGAAGGCACTTAAGGTTCCAGATGCAACTTCACTATTGATTTCCTTATAAGTCGCATCACCAGCAATCTCTACGAGACCAGAACCGGTTCCAATATTATCACCCTGTCTAGCCGTAATAGCATCACCACTAACAGTTATAGTTCCAAAAGGAGAAACACTGGATTCACCATCAACAATATATCCATAATTATCATAGAAAGATCTATAATAATCATAAGTAAGATCACCATTGTCTTCATAAGTGACTGTATCACTTAGTTGTCCTAGATCTTCGTATCCACCAAATGTGTAAATTGAGGATTCATTGTAAGAATAAGTCGCTTTCTCAACTTTTTGTCCATTTATAGATAGAGTTCCATAAGGAGCAACACCATCAAGAAGACCACCGTAATCACTTATTTGGTCAACAGATGAAGTGATGAGTCCATAATCCTCGACTGAATCAATAGAATCAATAATAAATTCATAAGATTCTGATCCACTCACAGAATCATTATAAGAGTATGCTCTAGATTCTGCTGCTCCACCAAAAGCACTTAAGGTTCCAGAAGCAACTTCACTATTAATGTCACTGTAAGTAGCATCACCGGAAATCGTAAAGAGAACTGTATTTTCTGGTGGGTTTGGTCCATATACTTCAGCCGCTCCACTTAGAGCACCAATAGTTCCAGATGCAACTTCATTATAAATTTCCTTATGAGTTGAATCTCCAGAAAGAACAATGGTTCCGTAAGGGGTAAATCCATCACCAAGTCCAGCATAATCAAATATCTGATCTACTGAATTGATGATAAATCCATAATCTTCAGTAGAATCAAGAGACTCAATAACAGATTCATAATCAACAGGTTGAGAAATTGAAGAATCATTATAAGAATAGACTCTAGATTCGGCAGATCCACCAAAGGCACTTAAGGTTCCAGAACCTACCTCACTATTGGTTTCCTTATAAGTTGCATCACCGGAAACATTGATTGTTCCATCGCCAACACCGATGTTTTCACCCTGTTTTACTGTAATAGCGTCGCCAGCAATTCTAATGGTTCCGAATGGAGAAACACTAGATTCACCATCTACAATATACCCATAGTTATCATAGAAAGATCTATAATAATCATAAGTAAGATCACCATTATCTTCATAAACAACAGAATCTCCTAGTTGTCCTAGGTCTTCATATCCACCAAATGTATAAATTGAAGATTCATTATACGAGTAAGTTGCTTTTTCAACTTTTTGACCATTTATAGATAGATTTCCGTAAGGAGTAAATCCATCACCAAGTCCAGCATAATCAAATATTTGATCAACTGATGAAGAAATTAATCCATAATCATCAATAGAATCAAGAGATTCAATAACAGAACCATAATCAGCGGGTTGGGAAATTGCAGAATCATTGTAGGAGTATGCTCTAGATTCAGCTGCACCCCCAAAGGCACTTAAGGTTCCAGATGCAGGTCCAGTGTAAACATTGAAGTATCTGGTATTTGCATCACCGGAAATCGTGAAGAAACTAATATCTTCTAGAGTATTTGGATAATTTGGATATGGAGTTAGTGGATCTAAAATTCCACCATAATCAGTTGTGACTGAAGATTCGTTAAGAGATCCTGATGTCAGACCATAATCAATAATATAATCAACACTCTCAATAATAGACCCATAAAAATCTGATTGTGTTGTTGAATCATTGTATGAGTAAACTCTAGATTCTGCTGCACCACCAAAGGCACTTAGAGTTCCAGAAGTATTATATGAATATGTTACTCTCTTTACGGAAGAAGTGAGATTATCAAATCGGAGAATATTCTCTAATAGTTCTCCATAACTGAAGTAATTACCAAAAGCAGATTCAGTAATGAGACCATAGTCATCAGTGAGATCTACTGAATCTGCTATAGATCCATATGCCTCTGGCAATTGATATGGATCAGGTATATCTGTAAATACGGTTATACTGCCACTATTTTCCCTGCTATCGGCAGATAACGTAATTGATCCTAAATCTTCATTTACTGGAGATGATCCAGTGAGTAGACCATTATCCTCTGTGCTAAAAATATCGGGGTAGACATATATTGAGATCATCGTGCTGTCCCCGAGTTAAGATAAGGTGATATGATCCTTTCCGATCCATTATTAAGTTCAAAAGAAGTGCCAAATCCAATCCAGGTCAAAATAATTCCACAATAGACAATATCATCGGTATTCAAATCTTCGTGATTTGAAAATACCGATACCTTTACAATTGCCTTGGACTCACCTCGCACCTTAAATAAAGAGCAAGAACGCACTACCTCTTCATTACTGATGTCTAAAATATCAGTATCTTTTTCTTCCTCTCTATTATCAGGTTCTAAATTTCCACCATCAAAAAACTCATCGGGAGCGGTGTCAAGATCACCGTGATCTTCCAGATGAGAAAGATTTCTGCATGGATCGTATCTGTAGATATTCATACTCTAACTTACAAGAAGTCTATAAAAAAGGAGGACTGCAGTATTAGCAATCCTCCACCTAAAAAATGAATTATAAAGTTATTTATGTATCACTCAAGAGATACGTTCAGAGTTACCTTGATTTGGTCTCCGTTGTTCTGAATGGCGTATGGACCATTGGTGAATCTTTCAGCATAGAAGATGCTGCTATACAGAGTTGCGTTTCCAGTACCATCGATAGCAGGAGTTGTAGTGAACTCATTAGCATTATATACGGTATGAACTGTGTATACGTTTGCTGTTGTGGTGGTATTGGATGTACCGCGAGCAACATAAAGAACATCACCAGCTGTTAGACCGTGGGTTGAAGCAGAACCTGCCTTAACTGAAACCTTGGAGAAGGAGAAGTTGCAAGTGGAACCAGTTGCAACCTGAATGTTTTGTTGAACTGGGGTGCTTAAATATACTCTCTTCAGAGCTCTATCGACACCAACAACAGTAGTACCAGTCGCAATTCCAATTGGGTTGCCGTGAAGAGCAATGTGAGTTACACCCATTCCGACTGTAACGTCATCAACGCTCAGAGCAGGAGCAATATCAATGTAAGAGTTTCCAAGAATACCAATGGTTGAGTTAGAATCATTACCCTTTGAAATTACTGTACCAACACCAACTGTTGCAGCATCAACAACACCATGAACAAGAATTGGTAGGTTGGTAGCTCTAGTTAAGTAATAACCGTAAATATTACCAGCAGCACCTGTGAAGGTGAAGGTTTGCTCTGGATATGTGAAGGTGGTAATTGTATTACCAGTTCCGCTTAGTGCATAAGTCCAACGAGAACCGTTCAGAAGAATACCATAGTTTGAACTATAGTTTTGATCTGTTCTGTTGTTTACACAAAGAGGATATCCAGTTGTTGCAGTAGTACCATATCCTACAGTACCAGTGCTGTTATAAGGCTCGTAGAAGTCGCCTATGGTATTAAAAGACGCACTGGGTGCGTTACTATCAGCAATAGCAGTATTGCTGGAGAATAATTTTAAAATCAGGTTTCTTGGATTGGTTTCTGCAATGGTTGCAACATGATTATTTGCGCCTACTAGATAACGTAATGATTCAATTTCACCAATGACTGGAACTAAAAGTGCCATCTAAAGTTCTCCTATCTCTTGACAGTTTATGCTTAACTAGAAATTATTTATTATAGTTATAATTTTAATTTCAATGATATAAGAAATCTCCGAACATTAGTCGAAGACCGAACTTCAAAATTTAATATGTCGCCCGCAACCAAGTTAGTGGTAGTCCAATTACTCAGATCATCGTCAAAGTTCTTATTGGTATTTATAATCCCCGGATACTGATAATTTACGATAGATGTTGCCGTTGGATAAGATGCATAGGTTGTTTTTTTAATATCTAATGATAGGTCTCCAGTTTGATCAGAGAATATTCTCCACGATTCAATTTGACCACTAACATCTAGTGTTAATCTTCCTTTATCGCCAGGAGTCATATCAAATGAACCACTGTCAACAATAAAATTTATTGTTCGCGTAAGATCAGCACTAGTAACTAATGCAATAATAAAAACTTCATTACCCGAATTTGGTGCTACTGTAAAAGTAATATTGTTTTGAGATACAACATAATCAACACCAGGTTCCATAACGAGGTTATCTTTAACAACAATTAATTGCTGCGAATTAATTGGATAATATGAGTCCCCATTACTGAATAAACCAAATACCTTACTAGATCCATTAAAAGATGCTGAGATATTATCAAGTATTAAATTAGTATATTGATTTGATTTCGTAGGAATCTCATAGTTAACCCCAAGGTTATATCTGATGAGTCCTTCATCCGTTCTTACATCATAAAAATTATCCTCAATCGTTACATTGAAATCTGTCATCGTCAACCAACTCCCGGAGAAACCATTACTGTTCCTTGTATAACTCTTGTTTTTAACTGATTGGGAGATATTAACATAATATCATAGACATATCTACCTTCAGCAAGAGCATCGGTTACAGTATTATTCATTGATAAAGCAATTCTACCATTACTCCTATCAACAAAAGTAACAGTGAATGGATGGGAAGTTGTAGACACGTAGTGTTTTTTCATCTCACTAGATGCAGTGTAACCTGCCAAATTTAAAGGAGTATTATTTTTATTTCTTACAGTAATTGTAATTTCAAAATCTGTTCCTTGCTCTATAGTGAGATTTAAGGGTGATGCTGCCATAGTTTACCCTTTTATACCTTTTAGTTAATATTTATACCTGCATAATAAAGGGTTATTGATTAGTATAATTCCAAATTTTAGTATTAGATTCTATATGATGTAAAGATATATTTCCCGAAATTATTATTCTATTAAAATTTTCCCGAACTACTTTATCCACACCATGCAAAGCCCAAGGCGGAAAAACAATAAAGTCTCCGAAAGATTGATTTTCTGGATATAATTTATTTTTATTGGAATCTAAAAAATAAAAACATTTTTGATCTTCCGGAACTTGTATAAAATGAATCCAGGAAATAATATTTGAAAAATCAAAATGGTCATGAACTGAGTGTCCATCAAGTTTATTATTATACATTTGAATCCAATAATTCCACATATACCTAGATCTATGATATAAACCCAAATCTTTCATAAAGATATCAATTATTGGAGAATAAAAATTTGTTAATTCACTCAGTTCTTCCAACTTAAAAAAGGAAGAATATAAATTACATTCAGTATTAAAAAATCTATCTTGCTTAACGAAATTATAAGAGAACTCAATTAAATTTTCATCTATCTCAATATTTTTATTCCAGAGTATCATTTTCTTTATGTTGTTTTTCAATTGAATAAGACTTATTTGAAGATTCATCATAAGACTTTAAATTATAAAGTCCTGGCCAAGTATCACGAATAATTTCAGCAAGTTTATATGAAGTTTCAGAAGTAATCATAGGTCTTGTGCGATAGACATAATGAACATAAAAATTCCAAATAGTTGGAAGAAGAAGAGGATGAGGAGCATAAAAAAAGGAGTTCAGAGAACTCCTTATATTTATTTTTAGAGTGCGTTTCCGCGAGGTAGAACTTCCTCAGGGAACACAAAGTTCTCATGAGGTTGGTCTACTGGTGCCATCCATGCTCTAAGTCCTTCGTTAAGGAGGATATTCTTCGTATAGAAAGTTTCAAATTCAGGATCCTCCGCCGCACGAATCTCCTGAGAAACAAAATCGTAAGCACGAAGATTAAGGGCAAGACCAATAATACCGATACTGGAGGTCCAGAGACCCATAACAGGCACAAACAACATAAAGAAATGAAGCCAACGCTTATTGCTAAAAGCAATACCAAAAATCTGAGACCAGAATCTATTAGCAGTAACCATAGAGTAGGTTTCTTCCTCTTGTGTTGGTTCAAATCCTTTGAATGTATTTGCTTGCTCTCCATCTTCATA
>Ga0078894_10002388_pt1 | contig 14261 bp, 11 predicted proteins | sample LauGreSu1BDMLBSD_2_FD_67506 | JGI IMG/M metagenome (GOLD analysis project Ga0078894, IMG submission 67506) | Freshwater lake microbial communities from Lake Michigan, USA - Su13.BD.MLB.SD (version 4) (version 4) | ecosystem: Environmental > Aquatic > Freshwater > Lake | place: Lake Michigan...
CCGACGCGTACAAGCCCGACCCTTCCATTAAAAAAGAATACGACTTCATGTACGTGTGCCTGCAGGACAACGACAAGTGCGAGCCGGGGTGGCAGTCGTACAACCGGAACTGGGACCTGGCCAAGCAGTGCCTGGAAATCATGTGCGGCGAGTTCGGCTTAAGAGGCGTGCTGGTCGGGCGCACCAATTGCTCCTTCACAAAGAAGTGCAACGGCATCGTGAAGGTCGTCCCGTTCCTGGAATACGACGCATTCCAAAAAGAAATGCAGAAGTGCCGCTTCCTGTTTGTGCCGAACGTGGCGGACGCCTCGCCGCGCGTCATCACGGAGGCCATTTGCTACAACATGCCCGTGCTGGTGAATCGCAACATCCTGGGCGGCTGGCACTACGTGGAGCCCGGCGTCACGGGCGAGTTCTTCACAAGTGCGCGCGACGTTGGGCCAGCCCTGCGCAACTTAACAACGAATTTGAACGCGTACGCTCCCCGCCGGCACTTCATGCGGCACCACGGCAAGCACCGCGACGGGCGCCGGCTGGCCGCATTTCTGAAGCAGCACTACCCCGACCTGAACAATCGGCGCATGAAATACGCCACAATCACGATTTAGGTGGAGAACCTACGGTTCCCCACACCCCTCCCTATGGGTGTGATACCCATAAATGATATTTCAAATGCATTTAAAGCCACGTTGAATTAAATCAAATAATAAAAAAAAAATTGAAAGGTTGTCCATTTTTGTCAACTTTTCGTTAAGACAGTACAAACAACCAATAACAGCAACAATGATTCGCTCCATGCAATCCGTTCCTGCTCCTGCTCCTGCTCCTGGAAAGAATGCCGGCAAAAACAAGAAGAAACGTGCCAACAAGAAGAAGCGCGCAGCCAAGGCTGCTTCTGCAACCAGTGGAACCATGACGTCGCAACTCGGCGCCGGTCGTGCCACGGTTCCCCAGTGGTGCAAAATTGACATTGACCAAGTGGCAAACCACGCCGGTGGGTTTGTGTGGAAGCTGTCCGACATGGAACACGCCCGGCGATACTTGATCATGGGCGCCAAGGACAACGGCAACTATTACCAGACCAGCGAACAAGTGTCCACCGAGTGCAACACGGCCATCCTCCGCGTGATTCGCAGCAAATCACCGGACGATTTCAAGCAGTTGTGCGCAATGATTGAGGACATCTCGGTCAGAGGGCTGGCTGCGCGCCAAGAGCCGACGCTGCTCGCGCTCGCAGCAGCCATCGTGTTTGCCCCCACGACCGAGAAAAAAGCAGCGGCGCTGGCGCTGGTTCCCAAATGCGTGCGCATTCCGACGCACGCGTTCATGCTGTCGGGCTACGTCACGGACCTGTCGCAGTGCAAGCCGGGAAAGGAGAAGGGCAAGGGCTGGGGAAGCGGGTTTCGCAAGGCGCTCGGGCAGTACTACACTTCGCGGCGCGGGCTGGAGCTGGCAACGGCGGTCACCAAGTACAAGAACCGCGAAGGATGGCGCCATGAAGACTTGCTGCGCATGTTGCACGTCAATCCTGCTGCACTGAAGGACGACGGTGCGCGGCTGGTGGTCAAATACGTGTTTGCGTGTGCCCGGGGGGAGAAGGACTTCATTTGCAAACTGTTGACCGACATTGCCACCTCAATCACGCAGGAGCGGGCCATGGAGCTGCTGGACACGCCGATCCCGTCTACCAAAAAGGCCGAGAAATCCGAGTCCAAAGCCAAATCTGAGCCCAATCCCAAAACCAAAACCAAAACCAAATCCATTATGGCGGGATTCAAGACGGCGTTTCAAACCGTGTTCGGTGGATCCAATGCAACAATCGCAAAAACCGCAACGCCAGCCCAAAGAAAAACAGAAATTCGGTTTACCGCATTGAACGGCGATTCCACTGTGGTTGAGATTGCGACTTCGGCGTTTGGATGGAAGCGCATGTTCATGAACCGTGTGCCAACCGGCGCCGGCGTATTCACGATTTCGTTGGAACTACCGCCTGGTACGCATGACTTCAAGTTCATTGTGGGCGGCGTGTGGCAATGCGACCCCAGCAAACCGATTCACAAGACGGGCGAGCACGAAAACAACTTCATCGTTGTCCAAGAACAAGAGCAGGGCCAACAACAAGACCAAACCCAATCACAAGAGCAACCAATGCCGGCATGCACTCCTGTTTCGCGTGACCTCGTTGAGACCGCCGTCTACTTGAAAGCCATCGTGGAGATTGAGGCCTGCACCACGAGTGTGTCTGACCTCTACAAGGCTCTCAAGCTGGTGCGAGACCACGGCTTGGTGCGCGAGCAGATTCCCACGCATTTGCTGAACAGTTCGGACATTTGGACGGAGCTGTTGAAGTCCAAGGGCGCCAACGGCAAGCAGAACGGAATGCCGCTGGAGGCCCTCACTCGCAACCTGGGAAAGTTCTCATCGCTGCCCAACTTCATGGGCCACACAAACACGGAGTTCATCTGCGCCCGACTTTCATCCGTTGAGGACATTCAAAAATCGCGCATTCACCCGTTCAAGGTGCTGGTTGCTTCCCGAATCTACGGCATGGGAAAGGCATTGAAGGGCGCTCTGGCCTGGACGGTGTCGCCACGAGTGCGCGACCAGCTCACGACCACCTTCCTGAGTTCGTTCAAAAACGTGACACCCACGGGCAAACGCTACATGGCTGCGTTGGATGTGAGCGGCAGCATGGATGCAGCATGCATGGGATGTCCCGCCATCACTTGCAGGCAGGCATCCGCTGCACTGGCACACATGCTCTACGAAACCGAGCACAGTGGCAATGGTCATGTGTACGTGCGCGGCTTCACTTCATCATCAACCCTCGGGTACGGCTACGGCATCGGAGCCACCGTTACTGCAGACAACGGGTTCCGCAACTTTGACCCGCTCGTGAGGCGCGGCATGACGCTGGACCAGTTCATCCAGGCAACCAATGCACCCTTTGGCGCCACCGACTGCTCGCTCCCCATGCTCCGCGCGATGGAAGAAGGGCTGGACGTGGATGTCTTCATCGTGATGACGGACAGCGAGACGTTCGCGGGCAAAGTGCATCCCCAGGTTGCGCTGGAATCCTACCGCGCGAAAGCAAACAAACCGGACGCGAAGCTGATTGTGGTGGGAATGACCGCGAACTGCCTGACGATCGCCGACCCGAATGACCGCAACACGTTGAACCTGGCGGGCTTTGACGCGTCAATGCCGGAAATCATCGCCATGTTCGTGCGCGGGGAACTCTAAACGGGAACCCTAGACGGGAACCCAGGTTCCCGTAAGCCCTCCTGTGTCCCGTAAGCCCTCCTTTGTCTCCTATTTATTTGTAATAAAAACTAAAAAAAGTAAAAAATGTTTTTTAGTTTTGATAAACCGAAAACCTAACGATATGATGTGGTTGTGCATTGTCTCTATTTTCAAAAAAAATTGAAATACTTTTTTCAAGATGTAATAGAATGCAGCGAACCCAGACATGAGCAGACAACAACAAGAACAACAACTCTTCAAACGAACCGCCGAGCTGTTGGCTGATGACAAACTCACGCCGGCACAAGCATGTTCCTTTATTGAGACGCTCCGCGATGCGAAAATATTTGCGGACGATATATTGGATCCAGAAAACCTAAAACAAGAAGAGCAAAAAGGCTTCAACGAAATTGCGGGGATTTACGCAGATTACAAAATCACGACGGAAGAAGCATGTGAACTCTTTGTGGAGTGGATCGGTGAGTGGAAGACTGTAAAGAATTGAAAGAATGCAAATTTGCGGGCATGGTGGTTTGAATGCCCCTTTTTTTTGATAAACTGAAACGCACTTAAAACAAAGATACAATGAATAAATAATCCCATTATTCATTCATTCATTCATGCCACGAACCACAATCACGTTTTATGACAATCGCGGTCGCGTGGAAACCGCGGACATGCATACTGTCGTGTTCAGCGACGGGGTTGAGCGCTTCATTTGCACGCACGCTCATGTTCCGGATGCATACTTGCCCAGAGACGTGTACATCTTGAATGAACATTCACAAGGTAGTGAATACGAATACGTTGCGGTTGGCACGTACACCACGACCGAAACAAAATCAACGCAGTGGTTCAATGCATATGCAAATATATGGCAAGGCAGTCCGAGCATCAAATGCTACATTTTCCATGAAAATTGATTTTGATTGAATTGACTTGTGGATGGATGGATAAGTCAAAATCAATTACTGGACCATGGCAGCTGAATTCATTTTCTACACAATCATGTGTGTCGTCTTCGTGGGCTACATATGTGTAATGCATTTTATAAAACGGAATGAAACAACCAACCGCGGTTATGCATAGGATAGGGTTCATACGCACGCGGCGCGTTCACCTGTTTTGATACGCGGGAACGATGGTGGATCCCACCACGATTTGCCGGTTGCCGCCGCTGCTCGTCAATGCAGAGCCGCCGCCGGATTTGAACCCGCTGTTCAGCGCACCTTTTTTTGGCGGAGCCGTGCAGCCGCCCGCACGACACTGCTGCAGTCGCGTGTTCCGAATCGTTTCATCGTTGCTTCTAAATGTGAGGGGCACGCCGTTGCGATTAATGGAGGACTCGCCAATCGCATTATTGCGTTTTCTCTCAATATACAGTTCGGTGTCATGGTTTTGGCCGGTCCATTTCTTGGAGCCGCCCTGGCAATACGCGCTGCTTACCGGGCTGGCGTAATTTGCGCCGCCTAAAGTGCGCAGATACACGGCGCGCCCCATTGCAAAGTCATTGCCGCCGTCGCTCGGGTAGAACTTGGCGGGCATGGATGATGGGGCCGACAGGACCGCGTTGTTGTCGGCTTGCTTGACAAGGATGTCTTGGACCGGAGGGCCGGTGAATGTCGGCGCGATGTACACAAACTTGACCATTAATGAAACCAATTAATATAATGAAATGTTTTATTTTATTTTTATTTTGGGTTTACCGGGATTTTCTCTCACCAAGTTACCAAGTTACAATTAAAAATAAAAAATTGGGATCTGATCTAATAGCGGCGCACACGACGCCACGCGCTCTGAGACGCGTTGCTTTGATCCCCGCCAAACGACTTGTCGTTGTACGTGCGGTTGATGGCTTGCTTCTTCTTAAAGGTGGTGTAGTCGGACCCGTCATACACGTACTTCACGTTGCATGTGGACGAGGGAATGCCGGTGCCGTCGTTGCTGGCTTGCACGTGTCCGGCAAACATTTTCCATGCGCCAACCGACGAACTGCGCACCGAGCCCTGCACCTGGTCCGACCCGCCCGACACGTAATTCTGGCGCCCTAAATAGTCGCCGGCATTGTTCACGCGGCGAAACGGGGTGCACACGGGCTTGCGGCCGTTCACGAGCCCGGACGCGTACTGCCCGTTCCAAGCTTGCCTTAATGACAGGCGGTCCATGCTGCGTTCGTTGCCGCCTTCCATGCCGCTTCCGCCGTGCGTGTTGGCACCTCCACCCAACAGCGCGGGCGAATACCCCTTGTAGCCACCACCCAACGGGCTGGGCTGTGAATTCGGAGACACAAACGAGTTCGGGTTTTTGGTGACGCCGGAAAATGCAGAACTGTATCCAATTGATGTGGTCATATGTGCGCGTGTATTATGAATGTTATGATATAATAATCCTAATATAATAAATTTAAATGAATCTGAAATAAAAAACAATTTTATTTATTGAAATTGATTTATGGAAATTGATTTATGGAAATTGATTTATGGAAATTGATTTATGGAAATTGATTTATGTATTGAAATTGATTGATTTCATTCCGTCATGATGCGCGGCGCAATGTTCATGGTCTGCAGCTCCTGAAACAGCAGCTTGCACGCGTACGGTATTTCCACATACGCGAACTCCGTGCGGTTCTCGCACATGTGGCAGCAGTGTATGCCCATTTTGTCGTTCACGGCGGCAATCATGCCGCACCGCTTGCACACGTGCACCTGGTACTTGTCCGACGAATCGTACATGCGCCCGCGCGTGAACCGGCACGCCCCGTGCGCCACCATGCTGTCGCGCTCCATTTCGCCAAACCGGTGCCCGCCATCTCGGCTGCGCCCCTCCGCCGGCTGCCGCGTCAAATTCACCATGGGCCCGATGGACCGGCTGTGCTGCTTGTCGTTCACCATGTGCTTCAGGCGCTGGTAAAACGCGGGCCCGATGAACACGCTGGTCTCAATCTGCTCCCCCGTCAGCCCGTTGTACATGAGCTGGTTGCCGTTGCACTCGTACCCCAGCTTCATCAGCTCTCGCCGAATGGTTGCAATGTCCAGCTCGCCAAACGACGTGCCGTCCCCAAATAGGCCCAGTTCCACTAGAACCATACCCAGCAGCGTCTCCTTCAGCTGCCCGATCGTCATGCGCGACGGAATGGCGTGCGGGTTGATGATGATGTCGGGGCGGAGCCCCTGCGCCGTGAACGGCATGTCGCGTTCTGGAATGATGTTGCCCAGCGTGCCCTTCTGCCCGTGCCGCGAGCTGAACTTGTCGCCGATCACCGGCTTGCGCAGCGTGCGCACCTTCACCTTGCAAATGCAGTACCCCTCGCCGTTCCGCTCCAAGAAGTTGCGGTCAATGTAGGACTCTTCGTGCGTGCGATACGCCCGGCTCTGGTCCTCAAACTTCAACACCTTGGTGGGGTCGTTCCGGTTGATCGGCACCACCTTTGCGATGATGATGTCGCGATTTTCCACCAGCGTGTTTTCCGGCATCACGCCCTTGGCGTTCACCTTCTCGTAGTTTCCGAACTTCATGCCCTTCGTTTTGGTGGGGTCGGGCTTGCAGCGCACCTCTTCGTCCCCGTTGATCTTCTTGTCTTCGTCCTTTTCGGTGTGGTAAATCACCGTCTGAAACAGGCCGCGGTCAATGGACCCCTGGTTCATTAAAACGCTGTCCTCCTGGTTGTAGCCCGTGTGCGTCATGATGGCCACAATGACGGGCCCACCCGACGGGATCTTGTCCAGCTTGATCATGCCCATCACGCGCGTGTCCACTAACGGACGCGCCGGATACGTCATCACGTACGCCGTCTTGTCCATGCGCTTGTCAAAGTTCGTCACGTACATGCCCATGGCCTGCTTGGCCATCGCGGATTGGTACGTGTTCCTCGGCGACTGGTTGTGCTCCGGGAACGGAATGCACGACGCAATGACGCCGAATATGGTGCTGGGGTGAATCTCGCAGTGCGTGTATTTGTATTTGAACGCGTCGTCGCGGGGCAAATACAAGTCCGACGGCTTCATGGCAATCATGCTGAAATTCTGCTCCTCCGGGTCAATGTATTCAATCACCGCATCCGGAATGCGGAAATCCGTGAGCAAGTCGTCCCATTCCAGCTCCTTGTTTCGCAGACGGCGTATAATGTCCTTCGTGACGTAGAGGCCGCCGGTTTGCTGGTTCACGCGCAGCACGGGACGCGTGATCCGCCCCGCATCGGTGCAAATCCGGATTTCCTGCGTCCGGTAGTTGAACACAACCGACGTGTAAATGTTGATGACCCCGCGCGTTTTTTTGTCCTTGAAGTCGTCGTACAGGCGCTGGGCGTCAATCGCGTTCCCAATCCAAGCCCCGTTCACAAACACCTTAACCTGTACGTGCATTTGCGCGCGGGTGGCACTTTCCAACGGCACAATGTATGCCTGTATTTGATCCCGGATGGTTTCCGAATTGCTGATCGTGGTGAGGTGCGTCATGTAGCTGATGTTTTTCACCACGCCCACGCTGCCGCCTTCCGGCGTCTCGGCGGGGCACAGGAAGCCCCACGTGGTGTTGTGCAGCTTGCGCGGCGGAATGAGCTTGCCGCTCTTGTCAATCGGCGTGTTGATGCGCCGCAAGTGGCTCAAACTGGCGATGTACGTCAACCGATTCAACACCTGCGCAACGCCCACCTTCGTGGAGCTGACGTTCTTTATGCCAAAGTCGCCGGTGGACAGCGCCTTTTTGATGCCGTTTTCAATGGTGGAGGACTTGATGATTTTGTACACGTTGGTGCGGTTGATGATGCTGGCGTGGTCATCCGTGGACCGCCACGACCCCGTGTTGATCTCGCGAATCACTTGCTTTGTCATGTCCTTCACCAATTTGTTGAAATAATTGCGAAAGAGGTTGTTCATGAGCGCGCCGGTCGTATCCACGCGCTTATTCACGTAAGAGTCGCGATCGTCTTGGTGGCCGCTGATGCTGGCCGCAATCAACCGTTGCGTCATGTACCCGAGGAAGTGCACCCGTTGCGCCGGAGTGCTGCAGTGCGGAAACAAATCACTCTTCAGAATTTCGGTCGCAAAATCGCGTTTCTTTCGCGCGCCCGCTTCTTTGTCCACATTGACCGGCGTGTACATCACGTGACTCGTGATGAGCTTGATTGCGTCTTCTTGCGTGAGCACCGTGTTCGCTTCAATGATGGATCCTTGCAGCGCGTCCAATGCAGCCGGGTCGTGGTCCAAATCCAATAAAATCATCTCGCAAATGGCCTTGTCGGTAATGATGCCCAGCGCCCGGAATGCGACAAACAGCGGGATCGGCTGCTTGATGCGCGGAATTTGCACGTAAATGGGGAACCCGAACCCGTTGTTTTTGTTTGCAATCATCACGTTGATTTGCTTCGGCGAAATGCACTTGAAATCGGGGACCGACTTGATTTCTGCAACCCAGGTCCATTTGGTGTTGCCCTTGGACACGTTGAAACAATACACGCGGTTCTCGGCCGCGCGCTCTTGGCCCAGCACCGTTTTCTCGCTGCCGTGCATGATGAAGTAGCCGCCTGCGTCGTGATTGCATTCTCCCGTCTCTTGGTGGCTCACGTGCTGGCACTGTGTCAGCACGCAAATGCCGGATTTCAGCATGATGGGCAGCTTTCCAATGGGAATTTTGGGCAGAATTTTGTGGTGGTGCTGCACGTTTTCCAGATCATGCCCCGTGCGAACAATGGTCTCTATTTTCACGTCAATGGTCATCGCCGACGCGTACGTGAAATTCCGCAGCCGGGCTTCCTGCGGAAACATGAGTTTGGTGGCGCCGTTGTTTTCGTGAATTTGAGGCCGGTAGAGGTTGAAGTTCTTGAATTCCACGATGATTTCCAGGCGGTGTTTTTTGGCAACCCGGTCGTAGTCTTGGTCCGATGCAATGTGCACCGAGTTGAACATTCCAATGGTGCGTTCAAGCTGGGTGTAGACGAGATCGTTGTAGGACTCCAGCTGGTGCCGCACCAGCCGCTCCAAATGCCCGTTTGTAAAATACGATCCGATCATGTCCCACGGCTCCTCCACGTATTGGCCAATGGCGGCCTCCAGTTCCTTGCGAATATCTTCGGTTGTTGACGTGTTCGCCATTGTAATGTAATGATGATGATGATAATGGGCGTGGCAGGCTAATTTTCAAATCAATTTTTATGTTTAAATTGGTTTGCAATGAGATTTTCATATTTTGAAATGTGTTGTGGTTTATGTATGTATGGTTTATTGGTTATGTACTAGCACAAAACAAACTTAAAACATGCGTGCAAATTATTAATTACGCAACAACACACAACAAAAACAACAAACAATGGCCATGCAAATGCAAAGCAAGCCAAAGGTCCACTTTAAGCAAGCCTCCAAGGTAACGCCACTAACACCGCCTTCAATGGTTTCAGTGGCAACCCAAGGCAAGTCCATATTCATTCAAATTGCGGCATACCGAGACCCCGAGCTGGTTCCCACCATTCGGGATTGTTTATCCAAGGCAAAATTTCCGGATAACTTGGTGTTTTCAATTGCATGGCAGCATTCCGCCGAGGACGCGTGGGACAACTTGGACGCGTTTACGGCGGATCCTCGGTTTAAAATCATTGACATTAATTACAAGGACGCCCGAGGGGCGTGCTGGGCCCGAAACCAGCTGCAGCAGCAGTACGCCGGGGAAGACTACACGCTGCAGCTGGACTCGCATCACCGATTCATTGACGGCTGGGACCAGGAGTTGATTGCAATGCACGATCTCTTAAAGACCCGGGGGCACGAAAAACCGCTAATAACCACTTACGCCCCATCCTACAACCCGAGCAATGATCCCGCCGAACGCATTCTGCAGCCGTGGAAAATGAATTTTGATCGGTTTATACCCGAAGGCGCGGTGTTTTTTCTACCGGCCGGCATGGATGACGCCGTGGCCGATCCCATGCCGGCCCGTTTTTATTCCGCGCACTTTGCGTTTGCCGCCGGCTCCTTCGTGACCGAGGTTCCGCACGATCCCGAAATGTATTTTCACGGAGAAGAGATTTCAATTGCGGTTCGGGCGTACACGTGGGGGTACGATTTGTTTCATCCCAATAAGATAATTGTGTGGCACGAATACACGCGAACCAACCGCGTGAAACAATGGGACGATGACGCCGCATGGCATGAAAAAAACACGCGGTCCCACCTGAGAAACCGAACCCTGTTTGAAATGGACGGGCTGACAAAACCCGCTGATTTCGGAATGATGTACGATTTTGGACCGGAGCGAACGCTGGCAGATTACGAGCGCTATGCCGGGATTTCGTTCAAACGCCGCCGGGCGCAGAAGTACACGCTGGAGCACGGGGTGCCGCCCAATCCGGCACCCAACCCGGATGACCCCACCGAGGGCTACCCGGAAGAGGAAGAGGCGGAGTTCACCCACTGCATTGAGCTGTCTGCCGAGCGTTTAGTAACCGACGATTGCTTATTTTGCGCGGTTATATACGAAGACGCGAATGGAACCTCGCTGTACCGGCACGATTACACCGCCGCCGAGCTTGTGCTGCACGTTACCAAGGGCGTCCATCCAACCGTGCGCTTTGACAGCAGTTTTCAAACCAGCGGCAAGCCGTTCAAGTGGATTGTTTGGCCGCATTCTAAAACAAATGGGTGGTTAACGAAAATGGAAAATGAGATAAAATAGAAAATGAGATTATAGATGATGCAAACCAATATAAAACAATATAAAAAATAAGTACAAGTTGTATTAGCCCCCCGTCCGTGAAGACCATGAAAAATCAATCGGTTCTAGAGTGCATCCGGGCCAACGACGTTATGTTCTCCACGTGGTTTGATCAGCCGCACATTGTTGGACCTCCGGCGAATGCACCACCCGCGAAACAGTTGGTGGTTGAGCACGTTGAGATTTGCCGCGAAATCACGTGCATTGCGGACCTCCTGCATCTCGTGGATGAGTACCCCGTGGTTGAAAACGTGGAATACAACATCAATATGCAGGCCTTGCACCGCATTTCGGAGCCGCTGCGCAAGCTGGATGCCATGATCGGCATGGATTCCTTGAAGGAGAGCGTGGTTGATCAAATCATTTACTTCATACAAGATTTGCATAAAAAAAACGACAAAAGCGACAAAAACGACAAAAGCGACAAAAACGACAAAACCGAAAAAGGGAAAGGGCCGACAGGTGCTGGGGGGGTTTTCAATGATTACATGCACACCGTTATTTACGGTCCGCCCGGCACCGGAAAAACCGAAGTGGCCCAGCTGATCGGCGCCATTTTTTCCCGCATGGGCGTGCTGCGCAAAAACCGGTTCAGAAAGGTGACGCGGTCCGACCTGATTGCCGGGTATTTAGGTCAAACCGCAATTAAAACAGCGGACGTGATTAAGGAGTGCCTGGGCGGCGTACTGTTCATTGACGAAGCGTACGCGCTCGGAAATGCGGAAAAGCGCGACTCCTTTTCCAAGGAGTGCATTGACACGCTGTGCGAAGCGCTGAGCGATCACAAGTCCGACCTCATGGTGATTGTGGCGGGGTACGAAAAGGATTTGAACGAGTGCTTTTTCAGCTGCAACCCGGGGCTGAATTCGCGTTTCACGTGGCGGTATAAAATTGACAACTACACGCCGGCGCAACTTGCGAAAATATACGAAAAAAAGGTGCGCGACTGCGGGTGGGAACTGCACGAGCCGGTTCACCCGGATTGGTTTGACTCCAACATGGACTATTTCAAGTGCTACGGGCGCGACATGGAAACGCTGCTGTCCCGCGCCAAAATTGCGCACGGTCGGCGCGTGTTTTGTTCGCCCATGAATAAGCGGCATTTGACACGTGCAGATTTAGAAAAGGGCATGGCCATGTTCATTTCCAACGAGGAAGTCAAACGGCGCAAGGAATCCTCTCCATCGGGGATTTCAACCATGTACCTGTGATGGAGTATGCGCGCAATATGTGTCAAAATATTTTATATTATGACATATATTTGGGGGCTTGGATTTTTTATTGTATTTATCTATCCATGAGTTCAAAAAAAAAAATCACGATTGATCCGGTTACGTTAAGCATCGGTGGAAATTTGTCGTCGTCGTCGTCGTCGTCGTCCATAACCGCTGCCGCTGCCACAATGAAACGCCAACGCAAGGTAAAGCCGCAGGGTGACCCCATCCGTAACACAACCGTCAAACGAAACTTGCTTGCAAAAATAAAAGAATATAAAAGTCGCAATGAAGAAACCCCGTTGCACTCGCAGCCGCCGCCGACCAACGATGCAGAGTTAGCCAACCAGTTCAAAATCTCGTCCAACTATTTGAAAAACCTGATGGATAAGAAAAAAGAGGCATCCTCGCGAAAGCATGCTGCCAAATCAAAATCAAAATCCCATCCCGTGCAACCCATGCAACCCATGCAACCCATGCAACCCATGCAACCCGTGCAACCCATGCAACCCATGCAACCCATGCAACCCATGCAACCCATGCAACCCATGCAACCCATGCAACCCATGCAAACCATGCAACCCGTGCAACCCATGCAACCCATACAACCCATACAAGTATCGTTGGATTTACCTCCTGAATTGCAGCTTTTCCCCCTCAGCAATATACCAATGAATGCGCTTGCGATAAGTGATGCGTCTACGATGAGTGCTACAATAAGTGATACGATACGTGATGCGACAAGTACTGCGACAAGTGATGCGACAAGTACTGTGACAAGTGATGCGACAAGTCATGTGATAAGTGCTACGACGAGTGCTGCAACAAGTGATACGCCTACGATGGATGATACAGCTGCGGCTGTCAACCCCATTGTTTTAAAAGACGTTCCGTACGGCTGTTTACGCGGTGGAAACAAACCCACTTACCGCACATATCATCGTGAATTACAAAAAAACAACCATCATTCGGACATGCATAAAACCCTGAAAAAAGCGTTTTCATCAACAACAACTGCACCAAGTTCGTTCAACAACTTCATGAACCCGGATCCGCAAGACGACGCCCTCATACACGAACGGCAGCGTAAGCTCAGGGAGTTGCAAGAAAAACATGCTGCGACGATCAATGTCGCAAATGTCACCAATGTCGCAAATGTCGCCAATGTCGCCACCACTCATCGGCCAGTAGACATAAAAACCAAAATAAAACAAACCATAACCAAGAAATACAAGCTGGGCAAAACGCCGGGCGGCAACGTGGTGGGCGTGCTGATAAAGGACAACAAAACCCGACACAGGGTGCAAGAGGAGCACGGCGTTTTGCGCCGAGAGTCCATCGTTGATATTCGCAAGTACTTGCACGATCACGGGCTGCTGAAGATCGGGTCGGATGCACCCCCCGACGTGCTCCGCAGCATGTATGAAACCGCCAAGCTCACCGGCGACGTCAACAACGTGAACAAGCACGTGCTGCTGCACAACTTCATGCAGTCGGACGCAAGTCAGTGAGTGACCACTCGGTCCGCCCTCTCCAAAAACAAAATCATAAAGTCACTTAAAGAGAGAAATTCATTAATAAATAACGCAGGTAACACGTAACACGGTATTACACATATTACACAGTAATAAGAAACCGATGTCTCTCATCAACGATTATTTCAGTCTGTCCAAGGAAGCGGCAGCCAAGTACGGTCCGAAAACGGTGCTGCTCATGCAGGTCGGCGCCTTCTACGAATGCTACGGCCAAACCAGCAGTCGCGACATGATTGACGAGTTTTGCCGCATGTGCGAGCTGGCGTGCGCCAACAAGGCACCGGGCATCCTCATGGCCGGGTTCCGCGACTACAGTCTGGAAAAGTATTTGAACCGGTTGCAGGAATTGGGGTACACCGCCGTCGTGCATTCCCAGGACGCGCAGATCAAGGAGGAGCGCGCCTTGAGCGGGGTTTACTCGCCGGGCACGTTTTTCACCGCCGACTCGGCCGCCCTGTCCAACTGCGTGGCCTGCATTTGGCTGGAGCGCATGCGAAATAAAACGGTGATCGGCATGGCCAACATTGACGTGTTCACCGGGCGCTCCAGCGTGTTTGAAGTGGAA
>Ga0078894_10002389_pt1 | contig 14259 bp, 14 predicted proteins | sample LauGreSu1BDMLBSD_2_FD_67506 | JGI IMG/M metagenome (GOLD analysis project Ga0078894, IMG submission 67506) | Freshwater lake microbial communities from Lake Michigan, USA - Su13.BD.MLB.SD (version 4) (version 4) | ecosystem: Environmental > Aquatic > Freshwater > Lake | place: Lake Michigan...
GATAAATGCAGTGACCCGGATAAATGCAGTGACCCGGATAAATGCAGTGACCCGGATAAATGCAGTGACCCGGATAAATGCAGTGACCAGAAAATATAAAAAATATTTTTTATATTTTAAACCTTTGCACATTTACCCGAAGGGAGAGAAAAGGAGTAAATGTGCAAAGGTGTAAATACGTTTTTTCTAATTCTTCAATGGTGTAAAAGCATATCAACAAGCTCCTTCTTTTTCAGCTTGTTCGCAGTCTCTGCAGAAACGCCTCTTGAAATGAGCAACGATTTCAACGACGCAGGCGTCATCTTTTGCAAATCTTCTTTCGAGACACTCTCAACCTTATTAACAACGATTGGTTCTGGTTCCAACGATACAATCTCGGGTTCCGGCTCATCGATAATTTCATTGTCTTCGGAATCTTCTTCATCAATGTCGATTTCGCACTCTTCTGGGAAAGTGAGGTCTACATTGACGATTTTAGTATGTGAAACCGAGTCGTCGGAATCCGATTCCGAGTCGTCCGATTCCGATTCCGAGTCGTCCGATTCTGATTCCTCTGACAACACTACACGAATTTTGTCCTCAACTGGCTGCTGGAACAATATTGAGTATACTTCCTTCTTCATTTGCATTTGTTGCATATAAACGTCTTGCGCAATTTCTAAACATTTGGCGTTTTTATGCTCTATCTCTACAATACGTTTCTTGAAATAGTATACCAACAGGCCAACCAGTATGATTAAAACGGCTAAACTAAACAATAATATTGATTCAAAAAGAACACCCATCCTTATTTTATTATAACAGATTAAATATTATATTGTTTTGGAACGCACATGTGTCTCAAATAAAAAATCTTTCATTCGGTGCAATCCAGTCATTTGACTACGTCTTCTTTCATATGTAGTTTAATGAGCCCGGGTGTAATTTTCATACATCTTTTTTCAATTGATATTCTTAACAACCCACCATTTACTAAGAACTTATTTTCACGCATATACATGTATAAATCGTAATTATCGGTCTCTACAATTTTATCGTTTATGCCGTTTGGATAATACAAATATCTGCATTTGGGGATTTTTCGCAAATCGTCCAGCGTATAACCCATGTGGTTTTCGATAAACTGGACAACTTCCAATGAACGCGAATCATCCAGCGCCTTTTTCAACATTTCCTCGCCCAATTCGCGAGTATGTGTCAGCCCGCGGCTAACAAATAGTTCTTTGAGGTTTTCAATGTTTTGCATGGCTTCTATTAGAATTTTCTTTTTGCATGTTTCAAAACAAAATTCATTAACATCGGGAATAAACGCATCCAACATCTTTGCAAATATATCGCGGGGTGCGGTTTTCACAGCATAACAAAATGTGGATGTTCTTGGTCTTAATCCGGCGCATTTTCTGATTAGAATATTTATAACTTCCATGTTTCTCTTGTCTATTGCAGTTTGAAACAAATCAAACGTAACAGGATATCCTAATTCTATCGCGCGAATCATCAATTCAATGTTGTCATTCACTATTGGGTATATCAGTAAGCTGTAATTTTGAGACAACAAATTTCTGTTTACAAATATCTCTTTTCCATATCTTTGGAAAATGTATTCAAACAAATCCGCATAATTGTGTTTCATGCACGCCATTGCAAGCATGAATGGGTCGCCTTTTGTTTCAAAAAGGCATATTACTTGGTCTCCAAACCAAGATACGCCTTTCTTAGGTAATTCAATTTGGAATGGAGTTTCCATCCAGAAAGTCTCTATGTTTTTCAGGATTGTGATTCGCGCATTTTGCGTAAATAAGTGCAAGGCTTCACATTCGATGATTTTTGCAAAATCATCTGGAGTATTTATGTCCAGACTGTCAAGATACATGTTAGGACTGCAGTAGAAAACGGTTTCGTGGGGGAATAGTTCGCGCCAGCTCTCGCAGTGTTTGGATTCTTTAATGAAATCCGGTAAAGATTCGAAAATATAACTATTGAGTTCTGCCATTTTTTAATGCATTATGTAAAAATGAAAAAATACTTCAATTTTACAAGAGCTAATAATTATTTACCGGTATATATATATTATTATGGACCAATTACAACAACCAATGATGAATTCCGACTCAACCGGCGGAATCGACAATCGAACCATTATTATTGTATTATTAGTATTGCTTTCTCTCTCGTTTTTAGGCATAAATGTTTTGACAATTCTGGGAGATTTGATAAAAACAATTGTTTCTATTTTGGGACCTCTGGTTTCGCAGATTCTCTCCATTTTTGGATACACCACTGGGTCAATTCTTAATAAAACCGCCGACGTAGTCGGCGATGTCGCGAAAACCGGTGTAGACATTGCCGAAGGGTCTGTGCAATCGGTCGGCACTATTCTGAAGGATGCGAGTCGAGCCCATGTGGATTCGAGAGCCACCAATAGTTTAGACAATGTTTTGAATGTGAGCACCGCACAAGTCGCTGGTCAACCTGCGCCAACACCTGGAGAGAACCCTATCCAGAAACCGATTTCGTCGGGCAAATCAGGATGGTGTTTGGTCGGTGAATACGAAGGCAAACGTGGATGCATTTCTGTAAACGATTATGATAAGTGTTTGTCGGGGCAAGTGTATCCCACGCAGGACCAGTGTTTGTTGCCCGCGCCGCAGGCGCGTTAACTAAGGGAACTCGTCGTTCCCTTATAATCCCATACTAGTAAGAACATACTTGTAACATACTTGTAACATACTTGTAACATACTTGTAACATACTTGTAACATACTTCAATAAAAAATAAATAAATATAAACATATATTTATTTATAAAACATAAATGCAATACAACATCTACGTATACGAATTGAGCAATGGCAAATATTTGCTTTACCCCCGTGTTATAAGCAATTACGACAACTTTTGCGCAGGTGAAGTCGCATTTGTATACCAAGAAATCGTAAAAAACAATCCAATTAAACGCCTTGTCCATACTCAAGAAAGACTCGAGTCTTGGCAAATCGACGCGTTTGTTCACTCATATATGCACATCCATGGCATCGAAAACGTCCGCGGAGGTCGTTACAACACGCTCGAATTGTCTGAAAAGGAGGAAATCTCCCAAGCTATCAAGTATTTCACACACGGCGTGGAAGAACAAGAACAGCGAGTTTATCAATATTACGAGTATATAAACACAATCGCGTATGAACCAGACAATTACAGAGAAAAAATAAACTATTATGAAAAAACGAACCTGGAGAGAAAACGCTTCGAAATTGACCGAACCATTATTTATGACCTGAACTGGTTGGTCCGCATCATAGTGACAGGCGTCGACAAGTTTTTTGAGATAAGCGACGAATATTACAAATTGATGGAACAGCTTTCTCTCATTTACAATCAATATTTGAGCGTGTTTGAAGATGCACAATCCAAAATAGATGGATTATGCAAAGACTCGGATGTATGCAATCTTTTTTTTGAAAAGCCATACGTGTTCTTTGATAAAAGGGTTATCAAGAGAGAAAGAGACCTTAACAACTATGATTTTAAATCCGATAAACAACTGGAACAAGTAATCAAGGTGTTTGAACTGGCAATTTATTCTTTAATCAATCGAGAAGAAGAGTTATATTTTGATTTGAACCAGGTCACATTGAGAGAAAGTAAGGATAAATTATTTATATTGGAGAACCAGATAAACTAAACGTAGTGATTGGGTCCATCGACGCCGGTGTTAAAAATTTCAAACCCGACTCAACCAGTTTTTGAGAAGTCTTTGACCGATTTGTTTTGATGAAAACAAAAAAATTGTCTATGTTATCATTCTTTACATAATTTGGGATATATTCAACATAGAAATCATATGTATTTTTATTGTATGTGCTTAGCAATATGTTTGAAAATGTAATGTCACCCATATAAATATCTCCGTTGAACTGGTTTGCAACCGCACGTGTCAAAACGTATCCGGAAACGTCTGTTAAAAAACCGGGCGAATACGTAATGGTTGGGACCTGACTTAAATTCGCTGGTTGACCACCATACATTACGGTTAAGTTCAAGTTTTGGATGGGAATATTCATAGTAAATGTGCCACTTGCATCGGCACCGGGATGTGCAGTGTTGGAACCGGTAATGTAGAGACTGACAGATGTTGTGAATGAGAACCTATAATTATTGCTGTCAATTGATGGTTGAATATTCAATGTGAATAATTGTGGCTCATTGTCATCCAATATATCAGTATCATAATTGGTGAGCCACAATGCTCCGCCTTTAATATTTTGGGTGCCATATACTTGCTGCTGTGAATTGTAATTATAGAGGGGGACAGCTGGGTCATACGTTAGATACATTGCAGGACCGGGAACATCAGATGCGGTGGTCAACGTGGGAATGTAGATATCGTTTGGACAAGATTGCTCGGCGCCGTCCTGAATAGTCTTCAAATAATAGTTTGAAAATGTGCGACGCTGGAGAGAACCTTTCACCGCAGTTACGAATGATTGTTTTTTGGTGGCTTTTCCAGTGGACACATTATTGTATTGGAGGATTTCCGCTTTGCGACGCATATCCAACTGTGTCTGGGTATAGCCGAGAGAATATGGATTGACGGGCGTGTAACGAGTTCCGGGAACATTAAAAACCAATGATTTGCGAATATTATTTACGGTAGTGCAAACCGTGTTGTCAGACATTATTCAATATATCAAATAGATATATTTAATAAGAGAACCTACGGTTCTCCTATGACCTCTCCCTTATGACATTGGTTTCCTTTAAGGAGATATCAAAGGGTGAAAGCGAAGTTGAATATGTAGTTCCATTTAAGGAAGGTTCAAAAGGAAACCTTGGTTTCCTTTAAGGGAAGGGGTCATAGGGGAAACCTACGGTTTCCCTTAGGGGAACGTAGTTCCCCCTATTGGGTAGCCTTATACCACAAATACGACAAATAGGAGGCATCCGTATCTGACTGGCCCGAAGCAGACGGACTTGTTGACAAACTGGGTCCCCATCCTACAATGCCATTGATTTCAAACACATTGAGAGACTTTGCATAGTATCTCAAATCCGACAATTTTCCAGAAAACCCCCCATTCTGGCAAACATATACGTCACCGAAATTTTGTCTTGGAACATATCCCAAATCTTTGTGCTGGGTCAAAACACCATTAATATATACGTCTAAAATGCGATTTTGCACACGAATAATCACATTGACCCATTTATTGTATGGAATGCCACTAATATCCATTGTGGTTCTCTGGTCATCAATGTTTTGAATGGGTCCTGTTTTACTAAATGTATCCATATAAACACGGAGTGTGCTTGTTCCATCGGAGTTTCCTTTCACGTATAAACCAGGTGCATTGCTCATAGTGTTTATGCCACTAATGGTGATATTGCTTCCATCAACAATGCCCTTGTTAAATATGTGCGAATACTTGCCGGTTGTATTGGTCGAGTTCAACAGTATCCAAACACTGTATGTGAACTCCAAACCGGTTGGCTGGTTCTCGGAGTAATTGACAATGGCAGAAGATGTTCTGCTGTCCTGCTGAATCCTGACAGATTCAGTTCCGGAAATCAACCCCTTCACTAAATATGGCGAATCAGTTGGCGCTAATATACTAGAAATAATAAGCATTCCGATTTTGAAAAGGAATAAAAATCCAAACAGTACCAAAATAATGAATCCGAATTTGGCAATGAGAGAATTTGATTGGAGAAATTCCTTTCCGGCGTCCATTGCACTGGTTGATGAAAACTGGTTCATCGAATCATTGATTGAATTCTTTGCATCGGCAATTGAAGACGAAATACTACTGACTGCATCAGTAAGTCCACCAGTAACTGCATCTGCACTTGGAAGAATACTTGCGGATTGTTGATTCTGATTTTGTTGTCCTTGTTGTTCTTGAAACATAATTTATACTATAATCTATTAATATAAATTAGGGTGAGTGCTTTCGTAATTAAAATATTGTGATTTTACTATAATCTTGGTTGTTCTTTTGCAAAGTCATCGATAGTCCAAAGCTGGATAAATATTTGGCAAACGGATTTTCGCCATTGCCAGCGCTATACTTGTCCCAAGCGGTTTGGGGGTCAGTCGGCAACACAGTTCTTGACAATTTCGCTAAATAACAATTTGTCTTACCATAAACAATCGCTGTTGTTGGACTTGGAGTATCAATGTTTGTGTCCTGGATAGACTTGATGAGCTTTCCATTCATATAAATGTCAATATATTTATCATCAACACTTACAATTAGGTGAGCCCAAGTTTGTAGAGGGAAGTTGTCGGTAATTGTAATCAATTTAGGAGCACTCGCTCCAGTTGCAGTGTACTCCAATATAAGTTTGGGAGAAGAGCCGTCTAGCTTGATTCCAATGTTCTTTCCAGTTCCAGAAGCACTGTCTCGCGATATTATATACTGATTTGTTCCCTGGAAATTGTATACATAAGTCCACATTTCGTAAGAGTATTTTCTTGATGCAGGCTCTGCAATATTGGAGATTGCAATTGCAGGTTGGTCAATTGACAAATCCAACTTATCAGACAAAACCTTTGTTTCATTGGTGCTCAAAAAATAATATAATACAAACACGAGAACTATTCCTAAAATTACTAATGATAAATCCATCTTATATATTTTACCAATAAAAGAAACCGGTATTCCCTACAGTTTATTTATAAAATGAAGGATTTAAAGGAAACCTGGGGTTTCTTTATTATATGGACGTATCCGAAATCAATGACATACGGATGCCCCCACAATTCAAGGGTATCAGTTTTTCAAATTACAAGAAATCGGATGTGAAAACTGAATTTGTCACAAGTATGCTAAATGGAAAAGTGGAACAAGCATGCAATTGGGCAGCCGAACTTGTTTGTGCCGGCCATTATCTAGAACTCTGGGAAAATATTCTTTATTACTGCGCCAAGCATATTCATCTTGGTAATCCTAAACTAATTTGCTACTTGGAGAAAAGGTATTCCGTTTTCAAAACAATTATCAATGAAGGCAATTTTATTACGCCGCTTGATTTGCGCAATAACCAGACCATTCGCAACTTGTTTGCCGAAGTTGTGTGTGTTCTCACATTGTCTGTCAAAAAACACAGTTTTGAAGTGATTAAAATAAACAAGGAAGAAGAGTTTGACATGACGCAGATGACGGAGAGACTGAAGGCACCCAGCGTGGATTTCATAAAACCAGTGTTTGTGGATGAAGACCCCAAAGAGATTTATATTCCGATGAATGAGTTTGCCTACAACATTTCGAAGAGTAAGAAAAACACGGTTTTTGCGTGTTATTGGATTGAATGGATATTGGAGTTTGAAGCCATTTGCAAAAAACGCAAAACGGTGTGTGCATGTGCTCGCCGACAGTTTGTCACGGTCGACCCAAAAGTCTCTCATGACCTGGTTTGGATTATTTGGGACACGCTTTTTTACTATGTCAAAGAACTGGGGAACCCATTCCTGGAAAAAACGATGACCTCTCTTTTATCTCTCTTTTCGCTCCAGTATACCAACGCATGCTGCAAAAAACGGCGATACATCTTGTATTTTGCGGTTTCTTTGTGCACGGAACCTGCGGACCTAACCGTAGAATTAGTCTCCAATAAAAAGACCGTTGAGTTGGCGGTAACCAATATTAATAATATTTACCGTCAAATAAAGAAGAATGAAGTCAGCCCTGGAACCGATTATCTGTTCAACGGATTAAACAAACAGAGCGAACTTGAGAAATCCCTGGAAAAACTGAATATGATAAATTCCATCAGTTTAGGTCAGAAGGAACCTTAGGGTCTACATACAAGTAGGCAGCATTTCCATTGTTAATCATATGTAAAATTTGCAAAAATGTTTTGTATAAAAAGCGCGAGACAAGGTGGAGTGTGAACGGCAATACAGCGAAAATTATCAAGTATAGACCGCTCATTTGTCGACTGTATTTATCTTGGTTAGAATAGAGAAAATAGACGAAAAATAAGTAAATAACCCCGTATAAAATGGTTAGTATTTTCTGGATATAAACCATCATAACTTCATCTTGCGAATAGTAGTCATTTGCGCGGTCGTGGATGCGCAATTCATTATCTTTTTTTTGAAGTTCTGTTTCTAATTTTGCATTCTCTTTTGCTAATTGGGTTGTATAGTCTGTAGTTGACATATATTTTATTTATATAAATTATAATCTACAAACTCGTCGGGACTGCTTGGTTTTGCAAATTCGCTGGTCATAGTTGTGAATCCAGAGATTTCGTTGCTGTTGCAGGATAAATCGGTAAATGAATAACCGTTTGAACATTTGGATGGGTTTTCCCACGTTTTCGATACTATGAAATATTTGAACCCAGTTTCGGTTTTTCCGTCATTGGGTGGCAAATTGGGAACACAAATTGAGTATTTATCATTAAACGTGGTTCCCTCCGAACAACATGCATCTTTAATGCATCCGCCGAATCGCATGTCCAAAAGGTTTTTTGAAGATGAAGAGGAATCAGTAGCAGACCCGGTCATTTGCTTTGGTTCGCCTAAATTAATCATATTGTAATCCATGTTGTTTCGGCGGTCATAGTCATAATACATACTGACAAGTGTAATCACTGTCCCGGTGACAAGAAAAATAAACATAATGTCGGTAATAAATGTTGAAACGATTCCGGTTTTAATTAGAACCTGGATTCCTAAATAGACCAATATTGCAACAGTTATGACAATATACATATTGTTAACAGCCTTGTTGCGATGGGTTTGACTTGTGGTCAAGTCAACGAGGCGTTTTTGCCCAATTTCGGCGGCGTCAATTGCCTGTTTTCTTTCCGCCAACCGATTGTTCTCTCTCTCCAAGATTGAATTTACCTCATTTTGATAGGTGAGCGTTGACAAGACACTTGAGTTACTCACGGTATTACCTAAATTTGCCAAATTTGCACCTATATTATTAATTGCAAGGTGCGCATCGGGGCTACTACTTCCACTTAAATCGTAAATTAAACCCTTTTGTAAATCGACAATACTATTTAAATTAAACCAAGCAGACATTATATATACTGGTTACATAATTGTAAATAAAAATATTTTTTGTATTTACAATCTAGATGAAAAAATCATGGCTATTTTGATACTAAAATTGCAGCTACAAGTAATGTGGCCATGGTAAGTGTTGTAATGACATGAACCGTATTTTGCTCTTCTTTGTAAATTGCATTGTCTTTTAAAAGAGCCGCCGTCAAACTGCGGTCTTCTTTTTCTAAAGCATAAATCGTTTTTCCTGTAAAATCGTATTTTTCTTGATTTCCGGACATATCTAAATAAGTTTTGTTGATTGAATTTATGTTGTTGCTAATATCTATTCGTTTTGGGTTTATTTTGGACATGTCGCTTCCATATTGTTTAATCTGACTGTCAATTTGATTAAGCTTGGTCAATGAATCTTCAACGACATTGGTGAAATTTTCTATTCTTCCGGCGGCGTTCATTGAACTATTTATATTACTTATAGAAATTGGTCGTGTTCCATTTGTTGTTTCACTTACATTATTTTGCAATTCTACGATATAAGATGTTCCAAATGGCCCTGGAGTATCTGTTTTTGATACACGATTTTTTTCAATGCGGTAATCGGAATATCCAGCATTCGTGCCATCATCATAACCATTTGCGACATATGATGTTTTATATACAGAATCCTTGGTTGCATCACCCATGTTGATAATTTTGTTTTTGACATTTAACTCGGATGTTGAATATAAGGAATTGGGTTGTTTGGGCAAATAAGTGATTGATTCGTTGTTATTTTGTGAAATCAAACATTTTGTCGAACCGGCGGTATCCGTCACTTTGTAAAAAAAGTTGCATCCGGGGTTGGCATTGCATTGGTTTTCGCAATTATCAGCATCCGAATACGCGGTTACGTTAAAATTCGTGCTTCCCGGATACATATCCGAGTATTTACTATATGTGTTGCCATTCATTTGCATACTGGCGGGAACTTCTCTCAAGAATTTATTTTCGGGATAGGTGCTCGCGTAAAAAAGCTTGTTCATTTTTAAATCCGATTCCGCAGTATAAAAATTACGCGTCACGGGACTACTTGCAAGTAGTGCAAGCATTTTTTTTCCATCTTTGTCTTTCATGATGCACAGTTTGTATCTGAAATTCTCGGAAAAAAGAGGATTTGTTTCGGAAATCCGGTCAATCGAAACTCTTTTATTGCCGAGTTGTTCATCTTTATTTGACATTACATAAATCATTGGATTCGGCGATTTTTCCCACTCTTCATTCTTAACTGTATTTAAATCTGCAATTGTAATGATTGGAGTGACAGTATTGGCGTCATCTTTTATACAAAGCGGTTGTATATTTTTTTGGTATAACTCTAATTTATATAGGCTCGCTTTTGTTTGATTTATTTTCGGATATTCAGGGAACTGGATTTCGTTAATCTTCTCATAATTTGAATCGTATGCACACAAATTTCCAATCATATCTAGAAAAACGTATGCGGTATTTTCAGCCAACCCAGTATGCCAAACTAATGTCACTTGTTGTTTGGCATCTGACTTGTACTTTTGCAGTTCCGAGCCTTTGTAAATATCGCATGTATATAAATTTGTATTGTCAGAAGGCGTCAACGAGTAATAAAACAAATTATTTTCGTTTGCAGTTGTTGCAAATTTGGTTATTTTTAAACCATTGCTGACCCATAGATTTTTGTAATCTAGACGTGTATTTCCAGAATACTGGATACGAAATGGTCTGTATTGACCTACAACCATTCTGAATTTTTGATTTGTAGTTTTCACTCCATTCTCTAGACAAAATAAAGCATTCTCTTTGCGGTAGGTTTTTAGTGAATTGTTTCCAACCCAAATTAATGCATTTTTCGCAAAAGGATGCGGTTCAATAACTGTATAATCTCCAGGAGCATCTGCTGCAATATATCCAGTGATTTCGATTGACACGTCTGCATCTTGACTTGATGCGGATGAACCAGCCAAAAAGTAATTGGGTGAGTTTGCAAAATCGCCCTTCACAACAACCTGGTTGACACCGGGAACATAATTTGTCGGTGAATTATAATCAATTTGACTGTTTGCGTAAATAGCGGTATTTAATTCACATGAATTTTGTGTATGGTATCCCGGAACTGTTTTCACTGGCGTAACCTGTTCATTATTGTAAATATCTTTTATAAATGTTCCAGCACTAGATGATTTAACATATTCTGGTGCCGGTTTGAAGAATACAAGTCTAAAATCTTTTTCATGTGTATCATTATAATTTTTAATGTCTCCCAAGTATCGTATGTTTGTTTCAGATTCTCTTGTTAAATCATCCATAATATATTATTTATATAGAACATAAAATAATATTTTACATTTCGGTGAATACATAGAAAAGAACGGATGTTGCTAAAACTGACCACATAATTCCAGTATAAACTGTGGAGTCATATTGCTTGGTCATTTCGTTGGGAATAATCCGGTTTTTAAGTATCGTATCCATCTTTGTATCGAGAGACCGTCTCAGTTCGTCAATTGAGTTGGCTTTTTCCATTATTATTTTGTGATTATCTTTAAATGTTGTGTCATTTGTTTGCAGTTTTGCATTTGCGTATGCAGTTTGCAAGTCGGTTATTGCCTTGTTTACTTCTACTGACTTATCTTTTACGTCTTGTTCTGTTTTTACGTTTTCCGTGCAACTAGTTGTTTTGCATCGAATATAGCGGTAATAAGTAGCATTAAAATCGTTTATTTTTTCAATTAAAACTTTTTCTAAATCAAATAACGATTTATTAATGTATCCACTTCCGTCCATTGGAGTAAATTTTTCAATTGGAGTAAACTCGACCATTGGAGTAAACTCGACCATTGGAGTAAACTCGACCATTGATTTAAATCCTTGTTTTCCCGTAAATTCAGCATTATCTTGTTTTACAATTCGCGTTGTGTTTGCAGCAAAAACATTGTCGTAAATACGTTGGGACAGATTTGCATAATCGTTTGCACGGTCTCTTGCTTCAAGTGTTTTACTAGAAGTATCACTTACCATTGTGTTTATTTTGGAAATTGTTTCTTTAGCTTTGGAGACTTCTGTAGAGAGTTCCATCTGATACATATTATATTGATTAGACAATTTTGTCGATATCTCTTTTGATTCAGTATCCAAGTCTTTAATACCAGTTTGGGTTTTTTTATCAATTGCGTTCATTGAATTTTTTACTTTGTTGTCAAAAGATTTTCTTTTTCTCAATACACTGTCAACTTCTTTTTTTATACTTGCTTGTGTGGTATTTATTTGTTTTACAATGGGTGCAATTGCGGTCTTAACCAATGACGGAAGTGCTTTATTGACTTCTATTTTTATTTGGTTTTCTGTTTTTTTGTCGCTTGACCCTAAACTGCCCAATGCTAAAGCCGAACCTCCAACTGATACGCCAACAGCGGCACCCGTCGTTGCACCCGTCGTTGCACCCGTCGTTGCACCCGTCGTTGCACCCGTCGTTTCACCCGTCGTTGCACCAGTCGTTGCACCACCCGTCGTTTCACCACCCGTCGTTGCTGTAGTCCTTCTTCGTTTACCTTTGGCTCCTTCCACTATCTTTCGACTATTCATAAATAAAAAAACTAAAATACATGTAATAGAAATAAAAAAAATAATTTCATAATTGGATTTGATAATATTATACATAAATATATATTATAATATTATTATAAACCTAGAATCCGTATCTCTTCAATTGTGTAAATACATCATCAACATCATTCCTGCAATTCCTACGCCTAAACTAATATTTTTGAGTGCTAAAAGCGAATGTTCCTTGTTTAAATCACCATTCTGTGATTTGGTTAATCCATAGGATGCTGTTAATACATTCAGTTTGTCAACGTTTTCTTTGTATTTACATTGACAGTTTGAAACATCTAATGTATTTTGAGAATAGCATCCGCTACTTTGAGATAAAACATTATTGCAATCTGTGGCATTCACATAGTAAACATCTGTTGTGCTAAATGGTTCAGCCATTATATATAAAGGCATAAAAAAAGGAAGAATGGAATTCTTAGACACAGACTCGGTAATATTCTGAGTCAACTGACGTAATACTGCTTCGCTCAATCTTGCAAATTTGTCCAGGTCTCAATTCGATTAACAGCGCAACTGGGTCAAATCTGGAAATCTCCGGTAACTGGCTCAAACTCTTTAAATTATATTTTTGTTTAACTTTCTCCAGCTCACTAATGGCGCTATCTTCTAAAACGATATCGTGCACCACCGAATGTTTTGGCACAAGACTGTGTTTCAAAATGTTTCGCTGTAGTCTCTTAATATTGTGCACAACCACAAATATTCCAAGCGTGTCATACAAATGACACAATTTGGCAATCAACGAATCGTTTGGCTCATCATTCACAATAACAACTAGCGTGTCATTTTTCGTCAATACGCCTTCCAGCTCAAAAAGCTCCTCGACCAAATCCTGGATTGCCTGAATACGACTTGAACTTTTTGTTATCATGTATTTCACATACACGCTGTGGGATACTGGATTTTTTGAATTCCGGGTAAACAACATATCGAGCTGGTCGTTTTTAATCATTGCTTCCACTTCATTAATATTAAAATTTTCATAGTCACCCACATTTTCGAATAAATCGCGCTTTTCACCAAATATATCAAGAAGGGTTTTTCGCGAATTGTAGATGGAAATTGTATTAGTAGCACTCATTTTATTTAATTATATATATTCCCAATATTGTTTTTATATTTTTTCAATTTTATGTTATATCTTTTTAACGACGATTGCGCCCCCCTTTATTAAATTTGGCTCTGATTCTGACTCTTTAATTTTTATTTTTGGCTGACTAAAATCAACTGGTTGTTCAACCTGTTGTTCAACCTGTTGTTCAACCTGTTGTTCAACTGGTTGTGGTTGTGGCTGAACCGTATTTTCGTTTCCATTTACATTATACATGTTTAACACTACGGGTGGTGGCGCTTGCATTTGCGGCGGTTGTATCTGTATTTGTGGCGCAACATATGGTTTAATATCATCTAATGCTGCAACTTTTACATTGCTTTCGAGACCTTCTTTGTCTTCGGTTTCCAATATGGCAAATCCCTTTTCAAATTCTTTTATATTCCATTTTCGGTCTTGTTTATAATCACCTTTAAAATTAACAGCATCGCCAACCTTAAATTGTCGGATTCCACTACCAAATCCGGATGAAGACGTGTCTGATGTAGATGAATCTGATG